>Ga0172375_10000815_pt1 | contig 50541 bp, 41 predicted proteins | sample LakKiv1m_FD_114537 | JGI IMG/M metagenome (GOLD analysis project Ga0172375, IMG submission 114537) | Freshwater microbial communities from Kabuno Bay, South-Kivu, Congo - kab_092012_11.1m | ecosystem: Environmental > Aquatic > Freshwater > Lake | place: Democratic Republic of the Congo... | reverse complement strand
GTTCTCACAATTACGCTTCAGGAAAAGCTCCTCGTACGTCTGGGGGATTAATATTTATCGCCGAATTCAACGTCGTAACGAAGAAGATTGGGTGGTAATAACACCCCGCAAAGAAAGCGGCTTAGCCTCGCGCTTTGCCGATCTGGTCGGGATCGAAAATATCGATGCCGAGCGTAAAATGGAACTCCTGCCCTACTTTCGGACGAAAGTTGAATATCTGGCGGTCGATCCGGCTGATCCTTTTAACGACGGGTCGCGCTATTTCGCAGGTGCCGGTGCGGATTTAAAAATCGGCGTTGGCAATAATCTGACGATCGACGGCACTCTCAATCCCGATTTCGGCCAGGTGGAAGTCGATCCGGCCGTGATCAATCTTTCCGACGTTGAAACCTATTATAGTGAAAAGAGGCCGTTTTTCATCGAAGGTTCAACAATCTTCGATTTCGGCCAGAGCGGTTCGACCAACTACTGGAATATCAATTTTTCCACGCCGGATTTTTTCTACAGCCGCCGGATCGGGCGGGCGCCGCAGCGCGATCTTTCGGATTACGATTATACCGATACCCCGGAAGGCTCCCGCATTCTCAGCGCTGGCAAGCTGACCGGCAAGATTGGCGATAACTGGAATATTGGTCTATTGAATGCCCTGACTGCCCGCGAATTCGCCAAAGTTAATGTCGACGATGAGGACTCTAAGCTCGAAGCCGAGCCGCTGACTAATTATACGGTTTTCCGCACTCAGAAAGAATTCAAAGAAGGGCGACAGGGGGTAGGCGTACTGACAACCCTGACCAAACGCTTTTTCGACGATCAAAGTATCGCCGATTATCTCAACGAACAAGCCTTGGTCGTGGGAGTTGACGGTTGGGCTTTTCTGGATACCGGCAAGACTTGGGTTATTGCCGGCTGGGGCGGCCTGTCAAACCTGTCCGGAACCCAAACCTGCATTACGAACATCCAGACCAATTCGCGTCATTATTTTCAGCAGCCGAGCGCCGGCCATTTCAAGATAGACAGTACCGCGACGGCTTTGACCGGCTACGCCACGCGCATCAATCTGAACAAAGAAAAAGGACGCGTCATATTCAACAGTGCTTTCGGGGTAATAAGTCCGGGATTCGATGTCAATGATTTAGGTTATTCCTCAAGCACAGATATTATTAATTACCATATCGGCGCAGGCTACAAATGGACCGAACCGACCAAGGCTTTCCGCTATTTCGATCTCGAATTTGCCATCGCCCGCTCTCTGGACTGCGCCGGGCATACTCTCAGCAACAGCCTAATGAATTTCGGCTATTACCAGTTTTTAAACTATTACAGCATCAACTGGGGCAATGGCTACTTTTTTGAAACCTACGATAACCGCCTGACCCGCGGCGGGCCGCTGACGATTTCACTGCCCGGCGTCTGGGGCTATCTGAATTTTTCGTCCGACTCCCGAAAAAAATTCGTTTACGGCCTATACTTTGAGGTCAGCGGCAGCGACACCGGTTCGGTCAATCGCTATTTTGAAATTCCGCTGGAGTGGAAGATCGCCGATAATCTTTCCTTCGAAATCGAACCGGAACTAACCCTGAACCACAGCTATGCCCATTGGGTCGATGATTACGATGATATTTATGCGACGGCAACCTATGGCAAGCGGTACGTTTTTGCCGAAATGGATCAAACCACCCTGTCGGCCAGCCTGCGTCTGGACTGGACTTTCACGCCGCGGCTCTCCCTGCAATTCTACGCTCAGCCGCTGTACGCTACCGGCGATTATAAAAATTATAAAGAGCTGGCGCGGCCAAAGAGTTACGAGTTCCGCGAATATGGCGAAAACGGCTCAACTTTTGACGATAGCGACCCGGATAATCTGATCGTCGATCCGGATGGCAGCGGCCCGGCGGCGGAATTCAGTATCGACAACCCTGATTTCAATTACTACAGCTTCCGCTCCAGTGCCGTGTTGCGTTGGGAATTTTCTCCCGGCTCGGCGGTTTATCTGGTCTGGACCCATAACCGGGACGACGACAACAACAACGCGAATTTTAATTTTAACCGATCCGTCCGGCGCCTCGGCCGGATCGAACCGGATAATATTTTCATGGTAAAAGCGACCTACTGGTTCAATATCTGAAAAGATACCGATAAACGGATTGACCGGCCGCTGAACCGGTAACTGTATCCGTTCCCAGAATAACCACTCTATCTGCTTCAAAAGCAGACAACTATCCATCCGCTTTTACCGTCACAGGAAACGGTGAAACAAAAACAAACAAAGGAGCTGATACCATGAAAGTAAAGTGTTTTATTATCCTGTGTTTTATTGTCGCCGTAACCGGCGGATTTTTGTCCTCTCAGGAACAAATGCCGGCGGGCGGTTATAAATTTGCCAACCAACAGACGAGCACAGCTATGCCATTTAAACTGATCAACAATCTGATCGTCATTCCGGTAGAATTAAACGGGCAAACCCTGAATCTGGTTCTGGACAGCGGGATGCCGTTTGACGGAGCAATTCTTTTCGGAAGTCCAAAAGTCGATGCTATAAAGCTGAATTATTCATCAAAAGTAGCGGTCGGCGGGCCGGATGGACAGCCGGTCATGTCAGATGCCAGTATGGGCGCCACGCTTAAAGTTCCCAACCTGGCTCTGACCAATCAGACGATCATAGTGTTGCCGCCCGATCCGAATCGAAGCCGGCAATTTGAAGAACAGGATGGAATAATCGGATTTTCTCTCTTTGCCCATTTGATTGTCTCGATCAATTATGAGCGGCAATATATGATAATTACCCAGCCCGGTACTGTCGATCTGACCAAAGCCGGACATGCTGTTCCGGTGGAAGTACGCGATAACCGGATATTTCTGAAAGCCGCCGTGCAATTGGAAAACGGAGCGACCGTTCCGGGAGAATTCGTCGTCGATACCGGCAATCGAAATGCACTTATGTTACACCCCGAAAAAAACGACCGCCTTACTTTACCCGGAAAAACCATTCCCTGTGTGGCCTGTGGTCTGACCGGAAAATCCCAGTGGAAAATGGGGCGGATTACCAACTTTACGCTTGGCGATTATCAAATCGGTAATGTACTGGCTTCCTTTAACGACGGCACCGCCGCAACTCCGCCCTGGGAAAAGGAAGGCAATCTCGGCAACCAGATACTCAGTCGATTTCATCTGACTTTCGATCTGTCTGGTAACAAAATATATTTCATGAAGAATAATTTGTTCGCCGAACCCTTCGATTTTAACCTGGCGGGACTGCAGGTCGAAAGAACCGAGGATAAGAATCTGGCGGTTTATCACGTCATTCCCGGCTCGCCAGCCGATAAAGCCGGAGTTGCCATCGGCGATAAAATCCTTTCGGTCAATAAAAAACCCGTCTCAAAAATAACCCGGGACGAATTCGAGAACGAACTCGAAAAGAACGGTAAAAAAGTATCGGTTGTGTTAGAACATTCCGGCAAACAGCTGAACGTTAATATGAAACTGGAACGGTTCATATAGACGCTACCATTTCAACTTATTTTTATCAATCATTCCGGGGCGATCTGGTTGGATTTAACAGGCGCCCCGGAACCATTTTAGGACCGATCCGACAATAAATATTCGTTGACGGCGCGCCGGAATTGGAATAAATTTACGCCTATGGCGGCGAGAATAAATCAGATTCAATTTCGGAAAATCCATGAATATTACACGACTGTCGGCAAAGGATGATTTTCCCGGCTGGCTGGAGCTCGCCCGCGAGGTCGAACCTTTGTTCGGGCCGATGGTCGCTGATCCGATTTTTCAGGAAAGCCTGAAAGTAGCGATCGCGCATAAAATGGCTTTTTGTACGGCGGATGAAAATGGTTTTTATGGCGGGATCGTGATTTCGCCCGAAAACAACGAGATTCTGTGGCTGGCGGTCACCCAAAAATGTCGGGGGCGCGGATTTGGGACAGCGCTTTTAACCGAAGCGCTCAGCCATCTGGATCAAACTAAACCGATTTCGGTCACCACTTTCGATCAAACCTGCCCGGCCGGCATCCCGGCGCGTAAACTCTATCTGTCTTTCGGCTTTCAGGACGACTCGCCAGCCGGATTGAATCCGGCCGGAATTCCTATTGTAACCATGATCTGCCCATGCAACCGATCCCTAATTTGATTGCAATGCTAATATGGGTTCAATCTAATCACGCCGCTCGCCAGTATTCACGATTATTATCGGCTGCGGATCGGCGATTACTGCATGATCTACAGCCAGGAAGAGGCTCGCTTGAATATCCTGATTATCCGTATCGGACACCGCAAAGAGATTTATTAAGGAATATTTGCTTCGCAAGATTTTCCCATAATAGGTTTTCCAATATGAATAAAACGATAGAATAAACCACCAATAGGAGGAAAATTATGCAAGACATTAAAATTTTTGGCCCTGCGCCAGGTGATTCTGTAAGTATTTCCGGACGCAGCGATGAACCAATCCCGGTAAATGTAACCATGAGCGACAAAGGGGTTGACGTCCGCGTGGCTGTTAAAAATCAGGACAATATTCCGCTCGCGGCGAATATTGCGGGTGCAAACGGTCAACCGATTGAAGCAAAAGCCACCGTCGCCGGCGATAGCGCCCGTCCCATTGCGGCCAATCTGGGCGGCTCGGTCACCGCAAACGTTGGTGGCACAGACAACCCGCTCAAAATCGCACCATTCCAGATTGAACACCTGCGCCTGCGCCCCGATATAATGATCGATCTGAGATTGTTCGGACTGCTGGTGGGATCGATCCACATTACAGGAAACGCCAGCCTCAGTAATTAGTCCTGATTAAAAATAACGATTTGCACGACTCCGGATAAAGGACCTGCGCTACGCACGGGCCGCGCGGGCGATCGTCGAGAAGCACCACGGGGAATATATAATCCACAGCCGCGACATCAAGCTTGTCGCCGGAACCACTAAACCAGAATGCCTTATCCTGGTAAAATTTCCCGATGCACAGACCGCCAACGCCCGCTTCGCTGCGGCGGAATATCGTGAACTGACGCCTCTGCGGGAACAGACGGTGGAATCGAGAGCGTTTTTAATAAATACTACTAAGTAGTCTAAGATACTACATAAATATACTTGGCTTTAATAATAGTCAGAAAAGATAGGTTGGCGGAAAACTCTAGAAAATGTAAATTCGCAATGATGACAGATAAAAGACGTAAATCTCCCGATGGAATATCAACCAACAATCTCGTATTCAGCGCACATTTCGGAACTAATGATGAGATATTTCCATTTGTATTATCTCTTTATGTCGAACCTGGAAGCATTGTTGCAGATGTAACATATGGAAAGGGAGTGTTCTGGCGAAAAGTACCTCAAGATGCATATAAGCTCCTATCATCTGATCTCGAGTCTGGAGTGGACTGTCGAGAGCTCCCCTACCAAGACATGTCTATTGATTGCATGGTATTTGATCCTCCGTACATGCATACACCCGGTGGAACCGCACATGTTAATCATCAAAATTATGAGGGTTATTATAAGAACAATCTTGCGAATTCTGAGAAAAAATATCATGAAGCTGTACTCGACCTTTATTTCACCGCTGCTCGTGAAGCGTGGCGCGTATTGCGACACGGTGGCATATATATAGTTAAATGCCAAGATGAAGTTTGTGCCAATCAGCAGCGCTTGACTCATGTTGAACTGATTAACGAGTTGAGCAAAAATGGTTTTGTCATTGAAGACCTATTTGTTGTAATTCGCAATGGAAAACCAGGGGTGAGTCGAATGCTCAAACAAGCACATGCTAGAAAAAATCACTCCTACTTTTTGGTTTTTCTTAAGCCGAAAGGTCGAGTGCGATGGACTGGTCTAAAGAATCGTTTATTTGTAGCAACGCAAGGAGCAGGAACGCAACATTTAAAATCCATTAAGAATGAAGAACTACATCTTTTTCCTTAAAGAATTCTCCAAATTGTTTGATTGTAATCAAATCAGGAAATTGCTTTGTTAATTTATGATATCGCATAGGAACATCGAAGTAATAGATACGGTCCATATGCGCAAGCAAGCTTTGGTAAGCTAGCCATTGATCTGGCACGCAAATTTCTACCACCTCAAGTGAACGTGAATTAAGCTTTGTTTCAGAAAATAACACCATTATCCCCTTGTATTTTCCTATACCATATGCTGAATCTAGAAGTCGTTGATGAGCCCACGCCTGAACCACACGTTCTCGTGTAGACATTTTTACCGGAATGTGTAACTTGCGATCGTTATTACTAATGTTAAAAAGAAAATCCATAGTTAATAATACATTGCGATTATCTACTGGCAATCTAACTCGTTTGATGGGATTGATCCCAATATTTTTGGCAAAAAGATGCCCAATATAACATTCAAAAAAAGTTGCCGGTCCTTTCTTGTTCTGACGATCAAATATTTCCATTGCGAGACAGGGGGCGAGAGCAATAGTATATGTCAATTTCGCAAATTCTGAGGGGCTGATCGTTTCATTTATCCACTTTTCCCAGAGCCGTACAACTTCTTTTGAATCTGTCAGAAAGAATTCTTTGTTGGCGGGGCGTGTTACTACATTGGCCGCCTTGAAGCTGAAATATTGCTTATCTGGCACTTGAGAGATGAGGTCAATTTGTTCACAATTCTTAACAAGAAACTTCAAGGAAGTCGTGGATAGATTCAGGATTGTTTTACCTGCGGACAAACTTTTATAATTATCGTTACACTTGCGCTTAACCTTTTCATACTCTGTCCTTAGAATTGTGTCCGTCATACTACCCAATACTCAGAGTCCCGCTAAAAGATCAGAGATTGTTACATCAAGTGCCGATGCAATACGTTCAATATTAAGAAGTGTTAAGTTCCGCTCCCCGCGTTCGATCCCGCCTATATACGTTCGATCAAGGTTACATTTTTCGGCGAAAGATTCCTGGGAATATTTTTTTCTTAATCGTAGATCACGCACTCGTGATCCAAACCGAATAAGAATTTCTTTTTTTCTATCCATGGTATAATTTAATTGGCGTGATGCCTATAAGACTACGGACTATAAGTATCATTTCACAATAAATTTGTTATAGAAATAATCACTAAAATATTCATAGACAACTATCGCTTACAAATGTATGGGCTTCTGATTTTTATCTTTCTTGCCGGCGTTTTTCAGCATTCTCCCGAAAATCTCTCTGCATTTATCGCTCCGGTTTTTAAATTATCGCCCGTGAAAACGATGAATGTTTATAATATTTTTTACCCGGCGACTGAAAACCCAACCGCCCGCCGGATATTCAGTTTTGGAGAATCAACAGCATGGTTGCAGAACCCGAAAACAACGATCAACAGGCCCGCGACGCGGAACTCATCCGGAAAATCCGCAGCCGCGTGGCCGAAGTCCAGGAATTAGTTGACGAAATGAAATCCCGCCTGACCGAAAAGGAATAATCTTAAGCCCCGCCCGGAATTCCCCCGGAAAATAAAACCAGAGGAGAAACACTTGAAAATAATCGTTCCTATCAAGCAAGTCCCGGAAACCAGCAATGTCAAGATGGATCCGGTGACCGGCACCATGGTGCGTGAAGGCGTCGAGCCGATCATCAATCCGCTCGACCTGTACGCTATCGAAGCCGGTGTGCAATTAAAAGAAAAATTCGGCGGTAAAGTCATCGCCGTCACCATGGGCCCGGCCAAAGCCGAATTAGCCATAAAGGAAGCCGTCGCCATGGGTTGTGACGACGGTGTGCTTTTAAGCCATAAAGCCTTTGCCGGCGCCGACACCTGGGCGACTTCCTACGTCCTGGCCCAGGCCATTAAAAAACTCGAGCCATTCGACCTGATCCTGTGCGGCGAACGCGCCACCGACGGCGACACCGGTCAGGTGGGACCGGGCATTGCGGCCTGGCTCGATCTGCCGTTTGCCACTTATATCAGCGCCATTCAGGAAACTACCGAAAAGGAATTAATTATCGAACGCATGGTCGAGACCGGTTACGAGAAACTTGCTATCGAATTGCCCTGCCTGCTGACGGTAGTCAAGGAACTCAATTATCCGCGCCTGCCGACCCTCAAAGGCAAAATCACGGCCCGCAATATGACCCTGCCGGTCTGGGGCCCGGACGAAGTCGCCGCCGCGCCGGAAAATCTCGGACTGAAAGGCTCCCCGACGCGCGTTGTCAGGATTGCAACTCCCCAGGTCGCACGCTTTGGCGAAATCGTCAAACCCAAAGACGAGCACGAGCTGGAAAAAGCCATCGACGGTCTCCTGGATTACATGGAAAAACACGCTATCATCTAACGAGGAAATTATCATGTCTTATAAAAATGTCTGGATATTGGGCGAGCAGGAAGACGGCCGCATCAAATTAGTCACCCACGAATTGCTGAAGCGCGGGCGCGCCCTGGCCGATAAACGCCAGGTGGAATTAGTCGCTGTCATGCTGGGCGAAAAGATTGATCGCAACGACCTGCAGAAACTCTTTCATTATGGCGCCGACAAAGTCATCGTCGTCGAAAATCCCGGATTGCTGCATTTCCTGCCCGAACCCTACGTTAACACCATTTTTCATTTGATCAAGAAATACGAACCGGAAATCATGATCGCTAGCGCCACGACTACCGGACGCACCGTTATGCCGGCTTTAGCCGTTAAATGCCCGACCGGTCTGACCGCCGACTGCACCGAGCTCGATATCGATCCCGAATCCGGCAATTTGATTCAAACCCGTCCGGCGATCGGCGGCAACATTCTGGCCACCATCAAAACCCCGGCGCACCGGCCGCAAATGGCCACCGTGCGGCCGCATTCCAACAAGCCGCTCGATCCGGATGCCTCCCGCAGCGGTGAAATCGTTTACGAAACCGTGGATAATTCCATGTTAAAAAGCCGCATCCGCCGCGTTGAATTCCGCGCGAATACCGAGGAAGGCGCCAATATTCAGGATGCCGAGATCGTCATCGCGGGCGGCAAAGGCTTTAAGAAAATTGAAAATTTCCAGATGGTGCACGAGGTCGCCAATCTGTTGAATGGCGCAGTCGGCGCCTCGCGGGATGCCGTCGATCTGGGTTGGGCGACTTATCCCCAGCAGATCGGCCTGAGCGGCAAAACCGTCAGCCCGAAATTTTATCTCGCTGTCGCCATTTCCGGTTCCGTCCAGCATCTGGCAGGCATAAAAACGGCGGAAAATATCGTGGCCATCAACAGCGATCCGGACGCCCAGATTTTTCAGGTGGCCAATTACGGCATCGTGGCCGATCTTTTCGAGGCCATGCCACTCCTGATCGAGAAACTCAAGAACCGTCTAAAATCATAAGCGGAGGCTTGTTATGTACCAGAAATTAACCCCTAAAATACTCGATGAATTAAAACAAATCTGCGGAGCGCGCTACGTCATCTGCGACGATCCCGATAAAATGGAGCCCTATTCGCACGACGAAATCGCCGACAAGCATTACGCCCACATGCCGGAAGTCGTCGTGAAACCGCGTACGTCCCGGGAAATCGCCGCGATCATGAAATTGGCCAACCATGAAAATATTCCGGTCACTCCCCGGGGAGCCGGCAGCGGTTTGTCGGGTGGCGCCGTACCACTACACGGCGGCATTTTGCTCTCGACCGAGCGCATGAATGAGATTCTGGAAATCGACAAGGAAAACCTTGTCGTCGTCGTCGAGCCGGGCGTGGTCACCAACGAAGTCAACAACCGCCTGAAAGACCTCGGTCTGTGGTTCGCCGGTTACCCGATGAGCGTCGAAAGCTGTTTCGTCGGCGGTAATGTGGCCGAAGATGCCGGTGGCGGCAAGGCCGTCAAATACGGCGTCACCGGGCGTTATATTCTGGGACTGGAGGTCGTCACGCCGGAAGGCGAGATTGTTACGCTGGGCGGCAAAATGGTCAAGAACGTCGTCGGTTATGACCTGCTCAAACTGATGATCGGCTCGGAAGGCACGCTGGGCATTTTCACCAAGATTATCATTAAACTGCTGCCGCTTCCCTCTCAGAAAGTGGATCTGCTGGTTTTCTTCCCGGATGTGGAAACGGCGATTAAAATGGTGCCGGTAATTATGACTTCCGGCCGGATCATTCCGACCGCCGTCGAATTTGTCGACCGGCTATCCTTTCAGACAGCTTATAAATATCTCAACGAACATCTGCCGCATGAAGAGGCCGGCGCTATGCTCCTGATCGAACTCGATGGCAACAGCCTTGAACAACTTGAAAAAGAATATGAAAAGATCGGCGAACTCTGTATTGAGAACAACGCCATTGACGTTTTTGTAGCCGATAATTACACCACCCAGGAACGGGTCTGGAGCATCCGCCGTAATATTGCCGAAGCCTTCAAGGTCTATTCACCGGTGCAGAGTCTCGAAGATATCGTCGTACCGCTGGCCAATATCCCGAAAATCCTGCCGGAAATCGACAAAATTGCCGCCAAATACGACGTGCTGATTCCCTGCTACGGCCATGCCGGCGACGGCAACCTGCACGCCACTCCGGTGAAAAAACCGGAAATGAGCCCGGAAACCTGGGAAGCCAATTTACCGAAAATCCTGACCGAATTGTATGACTGGACCGTAAAATTCGGCGGCACGATCAGCGGCGAGCACGGCATCGGCCACAAGCGCAAGGCATTCATCAATCAGGCACTCGAGCCCGCGACTATCGAACTGATGAAGCGCATAAAAAATGCATTCGATCCCAATAATATCCTGAATCCCGGGAAAATCTTCGACCTCGACTGACCCGGCCAGCCGACATCAAATCAATTCATTTGCCGCGGAGGTCTTCATGTGTAATTTCCAGGTTAGACTGCAAATTTCATCTATCTGCAACAGCGTGACTAACAATGACTACAAATGACCATTAATGACAAAAACACCATTAGTGTTCATCCGCGATACAAAAATCTACCATTTCCGCGTTAAAAAAAATTATCTCAGAAATACGACCTTGATGTGAGTCGTGGCTCCGCGGGCCGTCATCTGGCAAATATAGACCCCGTTGGAGACTGGCGAACCGCTTTGGTCGGTGCCATTCCAGTATATGCTGTAAATGCCCTGGTTATGGTTGCCGCTGGCTAAGGTTTTGATCTTCTTGCCGATTAAATCGTAGATCGATACATCCACCGGACCATGATAAGGAACTTCGTAACGAATCAGGGTTTCGGCGTTAAACGGATTGGGATAGTTCTGTTGCAGGACAAATTTTTCGTACTCGCCGGACACCGTATGCCGGACACCGATCGTAGAAAATACAAACGGCCGGCTGTCGGTTGCGGACGCCCACCTCTGGTTTCCCGCTTCATCGGTCGCGACGACCTTCCAGAAATAGCGGGTTGCATAAGTCAGTTGTTCGGGTGGATAATAAATCATGATCGTATCGGTTTCCGGCTGTTCAAAGAAGACTTCCTGGCTGTTTGTAATAAACAGGCTGTCGGTCGCATAATACAGGGTATATCTCAGGCGGCTGCCGGGATCTTTATCGCGGGCGATATGCCATAAGAATCCGGCATCCATCGCCACTGAATCTTGTCCGAAATAGGGTGACAGCATTTGAAAATAAGCCGGCGCTAGGTCAACGGCATTAACCCCGAAACAGTTCAACGGGCTCCATTCGCTATGTTTACCGTCCGGGTCGACTGCCGCGATCTGATAGTAATAATATTGATCTTCTTTTAAGTCCGGCAGATGAATGCTGGTCAGGCCGGTTTTACTGGTAACCTGACTCATCTTTTTCCTGTTATTGATTTCGTAATAATACCGAACCTGATAATATAAATCCCGCTCGGTCTGGTCCGGATCGGGATCGCCGGCCGGCAGCCAGCTGATCAGTGGCCGCGTGGTTTCCACCACCATTGAATCTTTTGGTAAGAAACCGGCCGTTACCGAATAGGGCGCTTCGCTGGTGGCATTGGTGATGAATGAATTAATCGGCGACCAGAGCGAATAACTGCCATGTTGATCGCCAGCCCGGATGCGATAAAACCAGCGTTCGTTTTCCGTCAAATCCTCCGGAATTGTTAAAAACGCCTGACCCGCGGGAGTGTCATACAGGCGGGTTTCTGCTTCCGGAAATTGAGAATTGGTACAGATTTCGATCTGGTAGGTCAGATTGGGCTGAAAATCGCTGAAATCCGGATCGCGGCTGGCTTCCCAGCGAATTTCCGGGCGCAGGGTTTTAACGATCACGCCATTGGTGGGTGTAAAGCCTTTTGTGACCGCCAGTGGTGGATCGTTCTTTAAATTGAATGCCACTCTGATCGCCGGGCTGGCAGAATTCCCGGTCAACCCGGCCCGATCGAAAGCTATGACACGTCCGTAATAGAGCGAATTATCCTTCAACAGGCTAAGCTGTGGAATGGAGTTAAGACTCACGCCTTGCGCCTCCGGCGGTAAGCCGGTTTCCCGATCATTTCGTGCGGCGGACAATGTTTTTGGTATCCGGTAAACCAGTAGTGGTTTGATAAATATTGGGCTTTCACTGAATTCAATCTGATAACTCAATTGGTCGCCGGGATCGGGATCGCCCGACGGCAGCCACCAAACGATTGTTTCCGGCGTCACCTCGTCCAAATTTTGCGGACTGTGAATCCGGATCGGACGGTCGGGAGCTTCATTGATATTATTGACCCAGAGCGAATTGGTTTTCGACCAGGTCGAATGTACATCGGCCAGATCGATAGAACGCACCCGCCAGAAATACTGCCGGTTTTCCAATAGCGGCGTCCGGATTTTTACCGAAGGCTGATCGTATGGACTTTCTTCCGAGATGAATGTCCACCCGCTGAATTTGCTGTCCCGGCTTAAAACGACTTCATAACGCAGCCGGTCGGAAATATCCGGATCGGTAGCGGCGTCCCACTTTAATTCCGGCGTATAAGTACTAACGACTGCATCGCCCGGGCTGAATCCGCTCACCGGCGGCAGCGGCGGCTGATTGATACCGTCGTCGTAACGAAATGCGGCTTCCGGCCAGTCGGCGACGATCGAGCCGCCCCAGCCATCCGTCACCCGTACTTCCCAGCGGTAAACGCGATCGTCCTGAAAAAAACGTGGTTCGTTAATCCCGTTCAATCTGAAACATATCCGGCCGTTATATCCGTACGTGAGTCCGGCGACCCTGCCCGCCTGCGCCCGGCTCAACAAGGTATCGGCTAACATGACTGCAATGCGTTCGATTGGATTCAACTTGTCATGAATGATTACTTCACACGAAAAATTCTGATCGAAGTCCGGGTCTTCGCCTAACGTCCATTCCAAATAATCGGTCGGTTGAACAATCTTTTCCCGAACCGGCGCCAGATCGTGCGGCGGTTTCGGCGGCCGATTGCCAAAATCACTCAAAAAGCTGAAAACATCGTCGGAACCCGTAACAGCCCCGGCGGCATCGCGGGCGATTACCCGCCAGAAATAACGGACGTGATTACGGCAATCCGCAAAATTCCACTCGTTGTTTGTAACAGGTAAAGCCGTTGCTGTTTCAATAATGGTAAATTTATTATCGGCGGCGATCTCGAGGATGTATTCCTTCAAACCGGTACCGAAACCTTCGTCCGGATCGCCGGCTTTCTCCCAGGTCAGCACCGGCGGCGTTTGAACTGTGGTTTCATCGGCCGGAGTCAGCAGTTTAAAATGGCGCGGCGGTTCGTTGATACGATTGACCGCAAAGCCGACCGCTGACGACCAGGTCGAATATTCAACGCCATCGAAAGCGCGGATGATGATATAATAGCGACGATTATCGGGCAACGATTGCTCGGCGATAATTTCAAGGAGTTCCGGCTGAGAATGACGCACCTGCAAAGTCGTATCCTGAAAAACCTGCGTGCCGGTCGGGTCGGAACTTATCCTGACCTGATAACGAAGATCGGCGGCCTTAACCTGGCGGTCGGTCGCCGGTGCAATCCGGAAACACATGATCCTCTCAATAAACACCGTATCCGTCGGTAAAATCACCTGTGGAACGGTTGGCGGTGTGTTGAATGTAAAGGTTACCCACGCCGAATCCGACCACCCCAGTTCGGGATGCTTTGCCTTGACGTAAAATCGGTAGGCCCGACCTTTCTCGAAAACCCCCAGTCCGGAGAATCGAAAACTATTGTCGGAGGTTGTGAGCGTTCCCGACTCCCAGATCAGCGAGTCGCTGTTCAGCCCGTCATGCTTGAGCCACATTCTCAGCAGGTAATCTTCCGCCGGGTGCGAATATTCCCAGTGAAAGATTGGCGCATAATTCGTGAACTGGTTAAGGTTGGTTTCACCGACGCCGGCAAGATTCCGCAAAGAGAATCCGGCGTCTGCCGCCAGAACACCTGCAACCAACTGGCAGATCAGGACGATCGGTATCAACCGGTAATTCTTACGTGATTTCTCCATGACCGGGGAAATTTAATAATCCGCACCGGGTTCGCCATAATAATAGTTGCGGGTTGCGAGTTTGCAGTTACCGGCCCCCCGTCACCTTGCTGGGCACAACGAAGTCCGGACTTAGTCCCGGCTACTGACGGACTACTGCCGGATCGCCCGTTACCGATTAAGGCTTTTCAGGTAGGCGATATGTTCGGCGGGCAGCCCCCAGAACTCGGCCGACTCGATAATCGCCATCAGAAGATTGCGATTGGGCGCGGCTCGTTCGGTATTGACATTGATATAACAAAAGGCTTCGATTTGACGCTGGTCCGGATAGCGCACCCGCACCGCCGTACGGCGGTAATCCGGCAAATATTCTTCTTCATTGTGGTCCAACAAATGAACATCGCGGTTCGACAGGCACCAGACCACGCCCCAGACCGAACATCCGGCTTCTGCCATGATCGTTGCCCGCCCCTGCGATGTAAAAATCAGCCGGAAATTTTTCAGCTCCGCCACCCCCTCGAAGGTCGCTCCCGGACAAATCAGACGGGCGTTCTCCTCGTCCATGTTATCGGCATACGCAAAATGATACCGGTTCTCCATTCCAATCCTCCAATCGGCTCCATACGGTCAAAAATTCAGGTAAAAGTAAATAACAAACCCGGCAATATGCAAGTTGAATTATTTTAGAATACCTGAAATAGAGAATCAACCACGCCAATGTGCGTAATTATTTTTATCACCTTCCCAATTTTTCTAATGTCTCGAGCCATTTATTAAAATGTGGGCATGCTTTTCGAATTCGCGGCAGACCTATTTTACCGGCTATGATCGGGCCAATTGACTGTTTCATGTCTTTATACTCTGGAATTTCTGCGATTATTCTGTGAGATGGCGAGCTGCGGATATCGTCATTGATTTCTTCTGGTGTTTGAAATGGTTTAACCATTTCAACTATTGTATTTACCGCCCTTGCTCTGCTCGGATCGGGGAAATAATCAGATAAATATTGTGGATTTACCAGCAATATCGTCTCAAATTCGTACAACTGAATGTATGGAATGAAACGATGAAAATTAATATCCCGGCCAAACGCACTTTCTATACAATTGACCTTATTAATATGTCCGGAATTTTTCTTGGCTTCATTATAATCGGGAAAATCTTGTGGAAGCGCATACAGATCGAGCATAGTCGTAAAAAAAGAATCTGGATTATTATCTTCATTTATCCAATTGCTAATATCTTTCTTTACTCTTTCGTAATCACGCAGACCACCTCGAAATTCTCTTCCATGTTTACGACTCATTAAAACTCGCCGTACATCAGCATAAACCGAGAAAGACGCTAAGTGTGGCCCCAATACATTATTAACAAACGCCTCTTCCGTCTGGCCTTCAACCGTGAAATGCAGGCGGGCAATCATTACGGACGCCCCCCAATAACATTCTTTTCCCAAAGATCCGATAATGAATAATCAGCCAGCCAGTTCTTTAAATGGGATTCTTCAAGTCGTTTAAAGGTGGTCTCGCGTTGTTTCCTTTCCACGACAACGATATCTTCCGGTTCAAAACAATCGAGTAGTGCAACCGATTGGGTCGCTATTATTACCTGTATTTTCCGGGCTACGGCTTTTATAATTCCCCCCAGAATATTGATTGCATATGGATGAAGTCCCAGTTCGGGTTCATCAATAATCAGAACGTCCGGCAAATCTTTTTCAGGTTGTAATAACAATGTCACCAGGGCCATAACCCTTAACATTCCGTCAGCGGCCTGAGATGCGTTAAATACCCGATCGCTGTTTTTTTCCCGCCAACATAAAAGTAATCGCCCATAATCAGATTCAAATTCAAAATCGGCGAAAAAAGGCAGTATCTGCCGGATTGTCTCGACAATTATCTGATAATTTTTATTTTCATACTGTCGCAACCTCATTAAAAATGGTGCAATATTACCCGCATCCTCTTTCAACCAGCGATTGTCTTCTATATCCCATTTGCTTCGCATACGAGCGGTTGCAGAGGTGTTGTGAAACTGATATACAATGATTTTCCTTAGAAGATTTAAAATAAACCGCGCATTTTTGTCCTCGGCGGCAGCTTTCTCGATAAGCATAGATTCGCGATGCCCGGCTAACATCTGTCTCCAGCCCCAATCCGGTTTATTGGCTGGTAAAAAACGATACTTTTCGTCAGCAAAAATAAAGGTGTCCTTAGCGGCGAAAGCTATCCGGAAATAATATTGATCTTCTCCGGAATCTGTCAGTATTTTTATGTCAGATTCGATCTCTCTGGTTTTTCCCGGACCATCATGTAACAGGGCGCTGGCTCCTCCGTGTTCGCCAACATATCCCTGTAAATTCCCCGGAGAGCCGAATGTCCATGACAACATCCTAAAAAAAGAGATAAAGTTTGATTTACCAGCTCCATTAGGACCGATTAACACCGTTAACTGGCCCGGGTTAAAATCATTCATATTTCTAATGGTTTTAAAACCATTCAGCGTTATTGTTGTTAATTTAGGTCTCATTGCCAACCCCGGTATTCGCTACTTAATTTTTATTTCAATGATTCACGTTGTTTTAGTAAACTTTAAAACAATTTACAATTTTTATGACTTATTTGAATCAATAATAAAATGGATTTTATACGTTTGAGTTTCTTATGTCGCACTTTATAACCACCCCAACCTCCAAAAGGAGTACAGCATGCTTAGAAACAGCCTGATTGCCAAAGATATTCCCCAGGATGTGATCGACGACGTCGTCAGCGCCACTAATGTCATTGCCACACGGCTGGGTCCCTATTTGATCGCCCTGACCGCCGCCGAACGCATGGCGTTGCCCAAGACCGCCGACAAAACTCTGCCCTTCGTTCAAAAATCCCTCGAATATACCGACAATCACCCCGAACTGGTTCCGCACTATATGAGTCTCGAAAAATTCCGGCGCAATTATTCGACTCACCGGACACTGGCCAGCCTGATCTATCCGCTGATGGGAGTCGTTTCCAATATTAGCGATACGCTGGTGGCGGCCGGGTGTGATTCTTTCCGCAGCGCTTTGCTGTTCTATGACTCGGTGCGTCTGGCGGCGCGCGTGGACGTACCCGCCGCGCAGGTCATCTACGAAGATTTACGGCAACGTTTTAAAGGTCAGATGAAAAAAAGAGCGTCTGGCAAGCCGGCCAAGACCGCATCGCAGGCGTAATTCACCCCGCCGGACGGCTGCTTTGACCATTTTTATCCTGGCGGATCATAAAAAAGACTAAAACGTGACCTTCCGAACCGTTTACACTGACCTCTGACCTCGCTTCAGCGAGGTAATACCTCAATCCGGGCCAATCATTTGCCAAATTGAATATATCAATTGATATATAAGTGAGTTCGGGGCTTGCTTAACCGGGCAGATAGGTTGCTAAAGCGAGCCAAAAGGTCGGTTCGGTAAGCAATTTGGCCGGCAAAGCGAGCTTTGAGCTCAATCGTCTGTGAAATTTTACCCGAACGATCAGAATATTCGTCCACCTTTGAACCCTTTCGGCACACCGGTTTAAATAATTGACGCCTTAATCCGGTAAAATGAGTCCTGAGCTTAGATTCGAGCGGCAAAATATATGATCTCCGGCGACTGCTTTTACAATTTAATCTCAATGAATTATCCGGGCGGTATCGGACTGACCCATGAAGCGATATTGCCGTTATTTAATAGATTGCCGGCCGGTTATTTCAGGCTGTTTAAAACCTTTTTGGCCTCATTATAACCGATCCCGACCGCCTCTTTCCCGCGGTAAAACTCGTACAGAGTGATCTGGCGGGTATCCGGCTCGATCAGCAGCTCCGGTTTGTAAAGGGCAACCTGCAGATTGGCAATGGCGTCCGCGGAAATATGCACCGAATTCTGGGAAATCCGGGCGATTTTCGGCAAGGCGTTTTTTTCGGTCGGCTTGGCGTCTTCCTTCTGGTTTTTCACCTTGCTGATGAATTCGTTGATCCGGTGGCTGAGGGTTTCAAGCGAAACCGGTTTGTGCTTTTCGGCGCCCGGGCTCTGAATTTCGATATATTCCTTTTCCTGGGATGGCAGCACCGTATGGACGATGTGCACGGCAATGACATAATCGGCCCCCATTTCACGCACGATGTCGATCGGCACGGCGTTGACCAGCCCGCCGTCCACCAGAAAGGCGTTAGCGTGTTGCACCGGGGTAAAAACGACCGGGATTGAAATGCTGGCCCGCACGGCTTCCAGGACGCTGCCCTTGTTGATGACATACGGTTTGCCGTCGGAAATGTCGGTGGCCGTCGCGGCAAAGGGAATCGGCAAATCCTCGATTTTCTTATCGCCATAAATGGTGTGCAGAAAATCTTTGACCTTTTTCCCGTCGATAAATCCCGAAGCCGATAGAGCGGGGGAAAACAGCTTGGCGGTGGTTTTCCAGTCGGTTTCGGTGGCAATTTTTTCAAGCGTGTCGATCGGAAAGCCGGAGGCGTAGGCCGCGCCGATCAGGGCGCCCATACTGGTCCCGGCGATATAGTCGATCCGGATGCCGGCCTCTTCCAGGGCCTGAATGACCCCGATATGGGCTAATCCCTTCGCGCCGCCGCCGCCGAGCGCCAGGCCAATTGACAAAGTGCTGTCCCGCAATTGTTCCAGAGTAACCGGCGGGTCGGCCGCCAGACCTTGATGCACCGCCGCCGTAAAGGCCATTGCCATAAGCAGCCTCTTTCTAATGATATTCATATTCTTTCATTCTGCCTTATGAAATTTACAAAATACCGGCCATAAAATCAGAACTCGATCCGTGACGAAAAGCCTCTTTTAAACAGCGGCGCGGAAATCTTCCAGGTGATTTTGTCCGCGATAATGGCCGGGTTCCATTTGGCATTCTGGTCCCTACCGGTCAGCCAGCCGTCTTTGGCCTGGGTGGCCGCTTCCCAGTCTTTGTCGGACTGGACGACAACCTTCCGGCCGTTGGCATAAACCAACTCCAGATAAACATTGGCTGCCGACGGCAGCTGCGGCTTGTAACCCTGCACGTTTACCGCCAGATAATTCTGACCGGGTTTGATTTTACCGCGCACATCCCACCAGCCGACGCGTTGATTTTCCACCACGAGCGACAGTGAGCGTGTGGCGATCAGACCGCCGACTTTGTCGCCATTCAGGTAAAGTGTCGCTTCCGAATTGGCGACCATCTGCAGATTGGCGCTGACGAGGCTGTCGGGATTTTCGATGATAAAGCCCTTACGCAGAAAGGCCGGCGCCGGTTTTTCGTCCCGGACTGGCAGTTTGGCCGTAATGAAGCGCGCGCTCAGCTCGGCCGGGATGTTAAAATTGTCCGCTGCGATATAATCCCGCGCCTCCTCGAAATACGCCCGCTGTTTGCCGAACAGGTTCAGGATGCGGCTGAGATTTTCCGGACGGTTGGTTTTCTGCCAGAGATCTTTATATTGTTCCTCCAGAACGGTCAGCCGCTGAATAAGCTCGGAGCATTCCCGTTCGACATCCGCCGCGGTTTTCGGCGCAATTGATGTTATCCCTTTGCGGTTAACCCGGTCGATCTGGCGCGCGAAGGCCAGTTTCTCTCCCATGAAAATACCGAGATCGGCCACCAGTTCATAATAAGCGAAGTCGGCGGCGTTCCGTTTGACAAACGGCCGTAATTCGGCGATCAGACTCTGCGCCGAGCGGCAATGCGCCTGCAATTGCTGCGACCGGAAGAGTTGTTTGCCGGGCGTCTCGTCGGTCTGATAAAATGGCTGACGCCAGATTTCCTTGTAGGTCGTGTTGTTGGCGATTTCATTCAGGTTCAGCATCAGGGCGGCCAGACGGTTTTCATCAATTCCGTACTGCTGTTTGAAAAAGCGCCGGTCGATAGTGGCCGGATCGGCGGCAACCGGATTCCAGGCCGATTCCGCGCCATAAGCATAGCCCTGAAAATTCAGCGCGCGGAAATTGGGAGCGCCAAAATCGCCCCAGTTGGAAATGACTGTTCCCATGGCCTGATTGCGGAAACCTTCGCGGTTGATATTGGTGATATTGATCCAGGAATTCGTCAGATTCGGAAAGGGATTGTGCCAGTTGTGAACCGCCGGCGAAACGATGACGGTAAATCCCGAGTCGGTCAGCTGTCTGACCGATGGAAAATTGTCATTCAGATTGTAATGCCAGTCAACGATGATGATATCTTGCGGGATCAGGCTGAGGATTTCGGGATGATTCATCAACATATCGCTGTACATGAGCGGCTTTTTGCCGTGTTCTTTAACTTTTTGGAAGACCTTGTTGTAATGCCGGGCGTGCAGGGCGGCGACGCTTTCTTTGGCGGCCAGGTCGCGGTTGGCGCCGAGGCCGACGTCCCAGGATTCGTCCGCGCCGATATTGAAATAGGGCGATTCGAACAGCGGAATGACCTCGTCGAGCATATTAAAGAGAAACTCGTCGGTTTCCGGGCTGGAAACATTCAGCGAGGCCGCGCCGGGAAACTCGGCATACTTGACGAAGTCCGGCAGGTTGAGGATATTCTCGAAATGACCGAGGGTCTGAAAGACCGGCACGACTTCGATGAAATAATCCCTGGCATAGGCCTGCAATTCGGCGATTTCGGCTTTGGAGAGCGCGCCGCGGCTCTGACCGATGGCCGGATATTTATCGAGCAGGATAAGGTCTTCGAGATACGGCATATAGACATTGAATTTGTATTCGGCCAAGAAACGAATGATCCTTTTAAAATCGTCCATCGTGGAAACCTGTCCGCGGCTGAAGTCGTCCGAAATCCCGCGCCAGCTCATCGCCGGGTAATCGACGATCAATCCGCTGGGCAATTCTTTGCCGTTGGCGCCCCGCCCTATCTGGCAGAGCGTCATCAGGCCGTTGAACAGGCCATGCGTGGTGCGGGCATATATTTCAATCGCTTCCGGAGTAATATTCAGGAAATAGCCTTCGGCCTGCATTTCCGGCTTGAACGGGCGGCCAAATTTCGGCTCGGCCACCTGATTGTCCCGGTCAAGCGACAAAGTGATTGTCAGCGCAACCGGTTTCGCCGGCTTTTCTGTGACCGCCGCTTTGAATTCTTCCTGAAAAGCATCGGCCAGCATTTTAACGCCAGCCTCCAGACCGGTGACGCTCTCCGGAATATTAATCCGGATTTGGGCGCCCGGGGCTAATTTACATGGTTCGCTCTTTCCGATGATTACCTGCGGAGTCGGAATTATCAGCAATTCTGCGGCCATCAGATCTCCTTCCGATAACAGCGCTGCAACTAGTGCAGTCGATAAAATAATTTTTTTCATTCTCTGTTCTGCTTTCAATAATTAATCGTTAAACAAATTCCAGCCGGGCGATGAAATGGCGCAAAGGCGATTCGCCGTTGGCGACGATGCGCAGGCCGCGCAATTTCGCGCGCTGCTGATATAATTCAATCACCGACTCGGCGACATAGCGCAAATGTGTTTCGGTATAAACCCGGCGCGGGACCGCCAGACGCACCAATTCCATATACGGCGAGTGAATCGCGCCGGTTTGCGGATCGACCCGCCGGAACATGAAACTGCCGACCTCGGTCGCCCGGATGCCGGACTGTAAATACAGGTTGACGGCAATCGACTGCCCCGGGAACTGATCGGCCGGAATATGCGCCGCGAACAGGGTGGCATTAAGATAAATGGCGTGTCCGCCCGGCGGTTGTAAAATCGGCACGCCGTTTTCAGTCAGCAGGTCACCGAGATATTTGATCTGGCCGATCCGGTAGGCCAGGTAATCGTCGTCCAGCACCTCTTCCAGGCCGCGCGCAACCGCTTCCAGATCGCGGCCGGCCAGACCGCCATAGGTCAGAAATCCTTCGGTGCGGATCAGTTCGGTTTTGACCTTTTCCGCCAGAGCAGCGTCATTCAGTGCCAAGAAACCGCCGATGTTCACCAAGCCGTCTTTTTTGGCGCTCATCGTGCAGCCATCGACAGACGAAAACATTTCATGCGCAATCTCAAGCACCGGCCGGTCGGCGTAACCGGGCTCGCGCAATTTGATGAAATAGGCGTTCTCGGCAAAGCGGCAGGCGTCGAAAAAAAGCGGCACGCCGTATTGCGCGGTAAGTTGCCGGGCGGCGCGGATATTTGCCATTGAAACCGGCTGCCCGCCGCCGGAATTGTTAGTCAGGGTCAGCATAACCAATGCAATTTTATCGCGCTGGTTGGCTAAGGCTTCCTTCAGGCGCGCCAGATCGATGTTGCCCTTGAATGGATACAGTGTTTCCGGATCGCGCCCTTCATCTATTACCATGTCTACCGGTTCGCCGCCATGTGCCAGAATATTGGCGCGGGTGGTGTCGAAGTGATTATTATTGATAATTAATTTGCCGCGGGCAATTGCTCCAAAGAGCAGATTCTCGGCCACCCGTCCCTGGTGCGTCGGAATCACACATTGCAGGCCGGTTAAATCCTTAATCGTTTTTTCGAAATGAAACCAGTTGCGGCAGCCGGCATAGGATTCGTCGCCGATTTGCAGGCCGGCCCACTGGTTGTCGCTCATGGCGCCGGTACCGCTGTCGGTCAACAGGTCGATATAGACCTTCTCGGCCGGTATGTTAAACATATTATTGCCGCCAGCTTCCATGATGGCGCGGCGTTCGGCCGCGGTGGTCAGCCGGATCGGTTCGACGGCTTTGATGCGAAATGGTTCCGCTGGATACTTGGGCATTTTTTACTCCCGGGATTGTTTTTCCGTCCGGTTATTCGCCATGGCTTACCGGATCGGGACAGTCGTTGGTTAAAAACACAGAATTATTTTTTCTTGAGACTTTCTTTGACTTTGTCGACCGTTTTTTCGGCGCTTTTCTGGATTTTATCGGTCACCTTTTCGGAAGTGGTTTGGGTAACCGATTCAACACCCTCCTGAATGCGATCGATAATCTTTTTGGGCTGCGCGATTTTATAGGTAATGCCAACCGCCAGCGCCAGGATCAAAAATGAAATAACCGCCCATTTTATCAGGCGGATCACGACCATAATGATAAACAGCACCAGGGCGGCAATCAGGGCGGCGCCGATGATCGGGTGAGCGGTCAAATAGCTAATCCAAATGTCCATGAGAATCTCTCCCTTTTTATAATAATCCCATCAGTTCGCGGACCCATTTGCGCTCGGTCTGTAACAGCACCAGCGGACGGGTCAGCAGGGCGCGTTTAATCTGGTCGGCCAGGTTTTGCAGGTCGGTCAGCTCGCGCACCTTGGTTTGAATTTGACGACCCAGCTCGGTATCATAGAGCGAAAGCGCCTCTTTAAGGTCTTCCTTCCGTAGCGTCTTACTATAAGTCAGCCCGGTTTCAAAGAGCGACGGCTGGCGCTGCGGCTGGGAAAGCGCCTTGATAATTTCTTCGTAAAAACGCTGGCGGCCTTTCGGCGTAATCGTATAAATCCGGCGACCGGGCAGATTCTTCTGCGGCTCGAAACTGCTTTCCAGCAAACCGCTTTCCTGCATCTTATTCAGAATAGCATAGATCGTTGAAAAGCCGATGTTGGTGCGCTCGCGGATGCCACGTTCGGTGATAATTTTCTCGATGTTGTAAGCGTGACTCGGATTCTCAGTAACTATTCCGAGTATGGTAATCTCAAGGATAGTCATGGGTTATTCCTTTGGCGGGGCTGTTGTTCGCAGGTGAAATTGTTCATTTGATCTTCCGCTCCATTTGCTATTTTGATTGCGCCGGATGAAAAAGCCAAACCGTTTCCGGTTAATAATCTTCCTCTTCAAAGACCGCGTCTTTCAAACCTTTATTGATAAAAAAATTGGTAAATGTAATCGTTACATAACCTCTGACCGGCTGGGTATCATTGCCGGCATATTGCTCCATGCCGCCGAACGGCCGGTCGATATTCGGGCGTTCGACGGGCGGAATGGAATGTTTTAGGTCGAACAGGATTTTGGTCGTCTCCGGCAGCCAGAATCCGGCCATATTTTGGTAGACAATATCCATTTCGGTCGTTCCGATCTGCTGGTATTCCAGCTGCACGCGGTCAATCGTCCAGCGTTGGGCGTTGACGCGCAGATATATCGCCGGACTGGTCTTGATTTCCTTTTTCGGTTGCACGGAAATGACATGATAGGCAATGGCATTCTCGCGGAAAGACCGGACATATTCCAACTGCACCGAATCATTTAAAAAAGTCGCCGGCGTGGGCATCAGGCCAAAACGCGGCACGATGGCAAAGCCGCTAGTTTTGATCTTAACCTTATCGGGTTTCTTGAAATATACCCGCATGGTTTTGTTGGGCATCCTAAAGTTTTTGATATCCACATTCAGATGAACGCTGACCTGATAATCTTCGATGGCGTCATACTGCGCCTGCACCTTATCCAGAATTGCCCGCGGATCGGTTTGAGATTTCAGATTGTGAACGCTTAACAGCGTCAAAATAATAATGGTCGTTATCCGGAGAGACCTTTTCATGTGCAAATATCCTTTTTCAGAAAACTAACCGCGCTTATTCCGAAAAACGTCAGGATAAAAACCGTTAGTTTCAGCAGGCTGACGCCGATCTCACCCCATGGGATCGGGTCGCTGAACGGCATAAAGAACACATCGAAATAAGAGACGAACAGGTAAGGGCGGATAATCTCCAGCGCCGGGATTTTAATGACCGCTAAAATCATCGAGACCACAATCACGGCATAGGTGCCGATGATCGGCCCGACCGAGTTGTTCGTCCAGGTCGAAAACATAAAGGCCAGCGCCGCCACGGCCATCTGCGCCCAGGCGGCGATCAGATAGGCCAGCAGAAAACGTTGCAGCGCGTCTCCCTGCGACAGGATCAGGATACCTTTATCAAAAACGAACAAATCGCCGCCGCCGACAATCAGCAGTCCCAGCCCGATACTGCACAGTCCCATAAACAGCACGATGGCCAGAGTGTAGCCGAACGTCGCCAGGAATTTGCTGGTTATTACCTGAAAGCGTCCGATCGGACGCGTCAGCCAGAGGCGATAGGTTCCGGACGCGCCTTCGCTGGCCATGACATCGCCGGCTACCAGCACGATAAAAAACGGAAAATGCACCCAGAGCACATTCATCAGGTAATAGGAAACCAGCAGGCCATTAGCCAGGGAACCGACAAATTCAAATGAATCCCCCAGCGAGCGCAAGGCCTGATTTTCGAGTCCGAAACCGTATTTGCGCACCAGCCACATAATCAGCGGGATCAGGACCGCCACCGTCGCAAAACCGATATACGTTCTCCATTTACTGAAGATTTTTATCAGTTCCAGTTTGGTGGCTTTAATGATTAACAGCATTTCATTGCCCATCCGAATGTTGAACCAGCGCGAGATAATAATCTTCCAGCGAAGTCCGCGGGATGACTGCCGATATTTTCAAGCCATTCTGTACCAAACGCGCGATAATTTCCGGGCGGGCTTCATCGGGCGCATGTACCTTCAGAACATTCTCGGCCAATGTGATTTTATCAATCCGGGTTTCATCGGTCAGAATCGCCCGGGCCCGTTCCGGATCATCGAGGATTATCTCGGTGACGAAAAAGTCGGTGGCTTTCAATAAATCATGCACCGCGCCCTGAACCACCAGCCGGCCATTGTCAATAATCCCCATGTGCGTACAGGTCTGTTCGACTTCGTGGAGCAAATGCGACGACAGAAAAATCGTTTTGCCGAAGTCGCGCGCCAGGCTGACGATCAGCTCGCGGATTTCCTTGATCCCGACCGGATCGAGACCGGTCGTCGGTTCGTCCAGGATAATTAATTCCGGATCGTTGAGAATGGCCTGGGCGATCCCAAGCCGCTGGCGCATACCGTGCGAATAATTTTTAACCTTATCGCCGATCCGGTCGCGCAATTTGACTATTTCCAGCACCTCGGCAATGCGCTGGCGGCTGACTCCGCCGCTCAGCTCACCCAGCATTTGCAGATTGCGGGCGGCCGACAAGTACAGGTAAAAGTCGGGTTTTTCGACCAGCGCGCCGATTTTCCGGAGAACCCTGGCGCTGTTCCGGTGCGCATCCTGTCCGAAAAATTCATAGGAACCCCGGCTGGGTTTGATCAGAGCCAGTAGCATTCGGATGGTCGTGCTCTTGCCGGCGCCGTTCGGACCGAGAAAACCGAAAATCTGACCGGGCTCGACCGCCAGATTCAGGTCGGTGACCGCCCAGCGCTGGCCGAAGCGTTTGCTCAAATTTACCGTTCTCAGTATCAACTATTCTCCAAATGTAATACGCTACAATTTAAGCGCGGACGTTCGCATGAACAAGGATCAATCCATGGCGTCCGCCTTCGCCGGTCGTTATTTCTCAGGATAAAGCACCACCCGGACATAGTTATCGGCTGGCAGATAACGCTTCGCCGCTTCCCGCAGGGTCTCTTGCGAAAACGCATTTACCACCCGCGGGTAATTCAGAATCTCGCCGGGATTTTCATTGTTCAAATAATAAAAATACAGAGTTTCCAACCAGAATTTGTTTTCCTTAAGATTGGTTTCATAGGTCCGCAGATCGATTTCCTTAATTTTATTCAGGTCTTCGGCGCTGACCGGTTCGCTCTTTAATTTTTCGATTTCCTGAAAAACCGTCGCAATCAATTCCTCGACTCTTTCCGGATTGCAGCCGAACTGGATCGTAAAGCGATATTCGGGAACCGGGTATTGCCTGGTGGATTGACTAACCCGCACTCCATAAGTTCCGCCTTTTTCCTCCCGAATCTGTTCGCGTAAGCGGATCCGCAAAATGTCGGCGACGGACATTAATTCAAACCGGTTAGGGCGATTAAAAACAAACGGGCCGCTGAAAGTAATCTGGACCATGGATTGTTTTTCGAGTCCCTTGTGAACTTCGTTTCTGACAATGCCGGTCGGCGTCCGCATTCCGATATCCCGCCAGCTCTCGTTCCGCCTGCGGGTCGGCAGAGTCGCTAAATATTGCCGGGCTTTCTGTTTGACGGAATCGATCTGCACGTTGCCGACCACGAAAAAGGTAAAATCGCCGGCGTCGGCAAAACGATCTTTGAAAATCGCGTCGGATTTCTGCAGCCCCATTTCATTTAACATGGGCGCGGACCACGGTCGCGCCCGGAAATGATGCTGAGCCAATGTGACATTAATCGTATCGCCGAAAGTCGTCGCCGGATCAGCCGCCCGGTTGGCTATATAGTCCTTCATTTTCCCCAAATATGCGAGGTAGGCGCTGCTGTCGGCGCGCGATGCCGTAAAGTACAGATAAATCAGCTGAAACATGGTTTCCAGATCTTCCGGAGAGGCCGAGGCCTTCAGGTTTTCCGTCAGTTCCGTTAAAAAAGGCTGCACAGTGACGACTTTTCCGGTCAGTTTTTTATTCAACTCAATCTTATTAAACCCGCCCACACCGCTTTCATTGATGATCGATACCGCACTGACGGCGGCGATGTAATTGGAGTCTGGGACAAGCGAGGTGCCGCCCGGACTGAAAGCCGAGACCAGAATTTCATCATTCTGGAAATCGGTCGGCTTAACAATGACTTTCACGCCATTGTTTAAAACCAGTTCGGTTACCCCCAGCGAATCAATCCGCGATTCGCCGACGATTTGACCCGGCGGCGGTAAGATTTCGACCAAATCGCGGTCGGCCACCTGATCGACGTAAGGCTCGACCGGTTTCTGGTCAATGGCATCAAAGATCACTGCCAGCTCCGCTTCTGTCGGGTTTTTCGCGCCGGATTTTTCCGGAGAGGATACTAAGATCACCCGGCTTCGATCGGTGATCCATTTCCCTGAAAGGGCGTTTATCTCATCGAGGGCAATGCCGGGGAGATATTTTTTATACAATTCATATTCATATTCGATACCCGGCGCGGATTCGTTTTCCAGGAAGTTACGCTTATACTCTTCGGCCAGATCGTCCGAGTAAAATTTATCGCGTTCCCGGAAAGCCTGTTCCATATTGCGCATGGTTTGAGTTTTCATCCGCCGGAGCTCGCTCTCCTGAAAGCCATATTGCCGGACGCGCTTGATTTCCGTCAGAATCGCGTTCAGCCCCTTTTCGGCACCGTTGTCTTTGACGACCGCTCCGATAAAGCAAGAGTCTTTCGTCCGCACTAGGCTTCCTTTCTGGGAAACTGCTTGCAGGAACGGCGGATCGGCAGCCTTGGTTAATTCGTCCAGACGTTTGTTAAGCAGGCCATTGTATAAATCTTCGACTATATTCCGGCGGTAATCGCGCACGTATCCTACTTCGCTCAGCGGCAGCTTATACAGCACCCGCACGACTGTCCGGGTAAACTCCGGGTCAGATTGGATGGAATAAAGAGTCTCTTGGTGGTCCGGTACCGGTGAAAGCGGCCGGGTCGGAGCGTTTTTCGGCTGCGATATTTTTGAAAAGTATTGCCCGACCAGATTCCTGATGCGGGTTTCGTCGAAGTCGCCGACCGCGATGACTGCCATCTGGTCCGGTCGATACCATGTCCGGTAAAAATTCCGCAGAGTTTCATAATGAAAAGTATCGATGACTGCGATCTGACCGATCGGCAGACGTTTGGCATATTTTGAACCCCGGAACATGATCGGAAATTCCTTGTCCCGGATGCGCGCATTGGCGCCGCGCCCCTGACGCCATTCTTCCCGGATCACGCCGCGTTCCTTTTCGATTTCTTCGTCTTCCAGGCTGATATTCGCGGCCCAGTCGGCCAAAACCTGAAAGCCTTTTTCAACCAACGAATCCCGGTCGGTCGGCACCGTCAGCATATAGACCGTTTCGTCAAAACCGGTGTAAGCGTTCAGGTGTGAACCAAAGCGCATGCCCGACGATTCCATGAAATTGATAATCTCCTGCTTTTTAAAATTAGCCGTGCCGTTGAAAGCCATATGTTCCAGGAAATGGGCCAGTCCCTGCTGATCGTCATTTTCCAGCACCGAACCGGCGTTGACTACCAGGCGTAGTTCGGCGCGCTTCTCCGGTTTTTGATTACGGCGGATGTAATAGGTCAGGCCGTTGTCGAACCGGCCTTTGGTAATTTTAGGGTCCAGCGGTATTTTTACATCCAGCGCCAGCGGATCGGTAACGGGTGAGGCCTTGGTGAGCGTGTCGGTGTGTGAGGCGCAGGACATCAGGCTGGCGACGAAAAGCGCCGGCAATAATTTTACTATTTCGAACTTCATTTTTTCTCCTGATGAAAGGATTGGTATAACAATCTCGCGAATTTAGGATGATCCAAAGAAAATGTCACAATCTGTCTTTTTTTAATCGCCATTTTCCGCCGTAATTCGGATATAAATTTCTGATTCCGCTTTCGACCCGGCAACTCCCATAACGACGTTGCCATATTGATCCCGCAGATTCGATTTTTGCGGGTCTTTCAGCGGCAAAGATGAATAATAGTAACGACTGTAGTTTTCATCCATCGTTATCACGACTAAACGATAAAGACCAGGGGTCAGATCCGACGTTATCGGCTCATATCCAACGGGTATCCCGCCATTGGCGACGGTCAGGGCTTGATTGGCAAAATTCGGATGCTCGTACAACAGCTTATACGGATCACCTGCTTTAAATTCGGCGCGAACGCAGTAAACCGTCGAACGTGGATCGGACTGCCAGATAATCCCACCGGAACTGCCATACGGAACATATAATGTGTCGCGAACTTTCTTAAAACCGGTATCCAGAAACTCCGCCGGCGGGATCAGTTGAGTCTGTCCGGTCACAACCAGATTCCGGTGCGGCAGGTTGATCGAAAACTCATAAACATTACCAGCGTCACGCCCATAATATACAGTCCAGCCATCCGGAATATAGCCGCCATAATGACCGATGTAATTGTTGGCGGCCGGGTCGGTATAATCGCGCCCAAGATAATAAAATCCCGCCACAATATCTTGCCAAATCAAAGAATAAGTCTTTTGTTGAGTGATATTCGTCAGCGTTACAACCGCTGTCGTATCATGGATCAACGGCAGAATCTCATCATATTCATCTACATTAGGTTCGCCATAGTCAGGCTTTCCATTTCCCTCGCCCTCATCGCGAACCGGAAAACCGCTTGCCTGGCCGGCCATACCGTCCGCGCCCAGATCGTCATTCAGCGGCTCTCCATTATCCCACTGACCATTACCATTTTCGTCCGTATAGCTCCGCCAGTTGCCGTTATCATCGCGTCCGTTGAAAATCGAGGTGTCGTCAACCGTAATCGAATTGTCGACGCGCACCACAACAGTATATCGCCAGATGAATTTACTCGATATATACGGAGACGGTGTTATAACCGCCTCGATGCGCACTTCCGGTTCATAATCACCAAAATCTTCCTCAAACAGAGCCAGGTCGAGTTCCTTCTCGCAAGCCGTGAAAAGACCGCCACCAATCAGAACGACAAATGCAATAACTCCAGGAATTGGCTTAAAACTCAAATTCCACTCCGATGGTTGGGATTATCGGGAACATCCCGACGGCTGTCACCCGCGAGGGTGAACGACTATGGTCCCATGAATAAAACAGAGCGTTGAAATGGTTGGTGAAATTGATCACCTGGACCTTGAATTTCCCGCGAATTCCGAAAGGATGAATATCCCGCAACCAACCGATATCGCCGCGATAGTAGGCCGGATAACGCGCCGAATTTTTTTGTCCGTAAATGGTCGTCAGTTGGCCGTAGGGATTTTCCATCCCGCCATAACCGCCCTGAGTATAAACCTTTCCGATTACCGGTGTATAGGGTTGACCGCTGGATAACGACCAGGTCAGACTGACAGCATTGCGGGGATTTAGCTGGTAACTGAGCACGACATTTCCGACGTGCGGCCGGTGGTAATTTGGAGAATAGATTTCGTCCTGCGAATACTTGATAGCCCCGTCGCAATTCAGGTCAATCCTTTTTTCGACGAACGCATAGGAATAGCCGAGCCAGCCGGTTAGTTTACCGCTGGTCTTTTTTAACAGCACTTCGATACCCCAGGCGGTTCCTTTTCCCGCAATAAAATCATCACTGTCGTCGGCCGGATTGTTCGCGGGATTGTTGTCTAAAATTGAACTGTAGGGTTTATAATAAGCTTCCAGCGAGCCGGTAAATCCCGCTCCCAACCAGCGCTCTATTCCCAGGATAAAATGCTGATTGCTCTGGGCTTTCTGCTCTCTTGATACCGGCTCCCAAAAATCCACGATTCGCAGTACCTCTTCATCATCGTTAGTCGTGAATAAAAACTGATAATAAATACCCCAGCTGCCTTTGAGCGCCAGGTTCTCCGTCAGATTATATTTGAATCCGATCCGCGGCTCGGAATACAGGTCTTTGTGTAACTCATATTTCGTTACTCTCAGTCCCATCTGGAATGCAAGCAGTGCGCCGATTTGCCATTTATCCTGGATAAAGACACTGGCGATGAACGGGCTTTGTTTCAGATCATAATAGGTCACCGCGTCGATTTTCTGGGTAAAATCCATCGTCAGTTTTTTGAGAGAAAACCCCGTCGTCGCGGTGTGGTTACGGGAAAGAAACCAGGTCAGTTTATTGTCAAAGGTCCAATCTGAAATGTTATTTAGCACGCGGATCCGGTTGGAGGCGATCCCGGCCAGGGTGTCGGTTTTACTAATGGTGACGTCTACATCGAATCCGTAACGGGTATGGGAAAGCATGGTTTCGGAAAAAAACCTGGAATTGGGAACGAAGCGCCATTTCAGGCTGGTAGTCCGGTTGCCCCAATCCCAGTCGAAATCGGTTTGATTAATCAGGTTTTGATCTATAATAAACGCCAGCCGGTCGGCACCGGAGTAGGATGAAAACGTCAACCGGTTTTGCGGATTCAGATCGGAATAAATTTTAAATTGCATGTCATAAAAATAATAGGCCCAATTCTGTTCGTCGCCCTTGAATAAATAGTAGAGCTTCGCCAATTGGTCAAAGTAAGTCCGGCGGCCGGAAAACATCCAGCCGCCCCTGTAGAAGGGGCCTTCGAGCAAAATCCGGCTGCTAAGCGCGCTGATCTCACCCCGGCCGCGGCTGATGTCCCAATATTTACTCAACCAGGAATTTTTAGTCAGGCGGCCGTTTTTGGAATCGCCCTCTTTTGAGGTGATTTTTATTACCGATGAAATCCGCCCGCCATATTCCGCCGGAAAACCGCCCGCCAGAAACTCGGCATCTGCAACGGCATCGGCGTTAAACGTCGAAAACACTCCGCCGATATGATAAGGATTGTAGACCTCAGCACCGTCTAAGAGAATCAGGTTTTCATCCGGACTGCCGCCGCGTACGATCAACGCCGCCGAAAAATCATTCTGAGACATCACCCCCGGTAATAATTGCAGAGAACGGAACAGGTCGGATTCAATGAACGCCGGAGTTGATTTTATTTCGCGGAAAGACAGATTGGTGCGGCTGATCTCAACCTGTTCTTTGAAGCGCGTCCGTTCGGCCGTAACCGTGACCTCCTCGCCTTTAACCGGTTCAATTTCCAGATCGAAATCCAGGCGCTGGTCGGATTTGGATACAACCACAACTTGTTTTTCGGCGGATTTATAACCCATCATCATCACCCGCAGGATATAATTGCCCGGCGGTATTCCGCTGATCACATAAAATCCCTGCACCGAGGAAGCCGAACCAAAATCCGTTCCGACAACCATAACGTTTGCGAACATCAGGGGCTCGCCGGTCAAGGACTCGTGCAGATAACCACTAATCCGGCCGCTTCCGGATTGGGCGGTTATCAATACCGGTAAAAGAAAGACAAGTCCCCAAATATTGAATGAGCGAACGACTGCTTTTGCCAATTTAATAACTTGTGCCCAATGTTTGATTATCAGTAACTGTTTATTGTTTCTGATTCTTACGGGCGGCGCGATAGGCCAATTCCGCCATTTTTCTCTGAAAGGCAGCCACTTCCCGGGCCAACGGCGGATTTTTTCGCCAGGCGTTTAATTTCTTCTCGGTTTGCTTAAATATTTTTATCTGAGTGTGGTCCAACGACTCACGGATCGTCAGCGCTTTCTGCCGGTCAAGGTTACTGGGATTAAGCGAATCCGGATAGACCAAGGCTTTTAAGCGACGGAATTCACGGTTCAGGGGCGCATCGCCCTTTCCATCGAGCAATTCCGGCACGCCACCGGCGTATGTCCAGAGTGGGATACTGATCGAAACGATTGGCTCGCCCAGAGTAATCCAAAAGGTTGTCAGGCGCGGGTCTTCGCCCGGATGAACTCCTTCAAAAACCGCACTGGCTACTGTGCGATAACGATTGATAGAATCCTGGGTTTTATGCAATCCGGCTAAAATATTTTCCCGGCTTCGCAGCGAATCTGCCAGGAAAACATCGCCGGCCACCTTTTCAACCACGTACCGGGCGTCCAGGTCGTTGTTATTGCGAGCGCTCCGGAAAAGCTCTTCCGCGCGGGCAAAGCGATGCCGGCCATAACCTTCTCTGCTGCGGGCATTGAAGGTGAAGTTGGCGCGGATTATAAATTTTTCCCGGATATCATTAGCGTCGAATCGGAAATACTCGCGATTGCCGACTTCGAAAAATACCGCCCGGCCAGTCGAATCGATCACCCCGAAGTTACTGGTGACCTTGCGTCCGATCGGATTGCTCACCTTCAGAATGGTTTCAAAATCGTCGATGGTCCGGCACAGGATCAGGGCGGTTTTCATATAATAGCCTTCGTCGTCATATTGAGTGTTTTCGCCCGGTACGGCCATATCGAGCGCCTCGGCGTTCATGATCGCAAAACCATGGTTGTTGACTCCGGCCCAGACCTGAGTCGTATCATCGGCATTGATGATTCCTAAATAACTGACGCCCCGCGCTTTAAAAAAAACAATTTCATTTTTTTCAAAACTGCTGTCGCGATTTTTCCAGAGCAGGACCCGCTTCTCAGCGGTCGCGGCCGGCGCCGCCAGGCCGGTCGTACATTCTTCCGCCTGGACATTTTTGGTAACTATTAAAATCAATCCAACCGCCATAAAGGCGACCCGGAAATATACCTTTTTGTGAATCATTATTTTTGTAATCCTTCTAAATATTTCGAGGCTGCTAAGGCGCCAATGGCGCCATCGCCAACGGCATTGGCGATCTGACGCACGGTTTTCGAGCGCACATCGCCAACGGCCATTATTCCCGGCACACTGGTGCGCATTTCACAATCCGTAAGGATGTGCCCTTCATCGTCCAATTCAATCAGGCCACGCACGAATTCAGTATTTGGAATCCAGCCGATGAAAATAAAAATCCCCTCGACCGGCAGGGAGATTTTTTCACCGGTTTTTACATTGCGGATTTCAACGCCCTCAACCTGGTTAGCGCCGAAAATGTTCGAGACAACCGAATCCCAGGCGAACCTGATTTTTTCATTCTTAAGCGCCCGCTCCTGCAAAATTGGCTGAGCGCGCAATTTATCGCGACGATGTACAATGGTCACCCTTTTGGCGAATTTGGTCAGGAAGAGCGCCTCCTGCACCGCGGCATTGCCGCCGCCTACAACGATCAATTCCGCATCGCGGTAAAGCGGCCCGTCGCAAGTGGCACAATAAGACACGCCCCGCCCTAAAAATTCCTGTTCGGATTCAATACCAAGGTTGCGCGGTAATCCACCGGTAGCGATTATGACGGATTTGGCCAGATGACGATTGTTTTCGGTGATCAGTTTAAGGCGCCCGTGTTCCGGCAGAATTTTACTGACATCTTCGAATTCACTGACAAGCGTTCCAAAGCGATCAGCCTGGGCGCGCATCTTTTGCATCAATTCCAGGCCCGCAATCCCATCTGGAAAGCCGGGATAGTTTTCGATCTGATCGACGATGGCGGGAATGCCGCCGGTCATCGATTTTTCGAGTAAAATCGTGCTCAGGGTTTCGCGGGCAGCATAAACAGCCGCCGTAAGACCGGCCGGACCGCCCCCGATAATTGCAACGTCATAGATTTTTTCACTCACCGCGATTGGCTCCTTTCTTTTTTTTACTAATTCATTATATTAGTTCAAGGGTCCCATGCCCGGTTACAATTTAAACATCTCCGGGTTCAGAGGAAACAGTCCGTTCCGGGTTACCATAATATTTGGATTGCGCGGAATCTCTTTCTAAATTCCGACCGATGAATGAAGAACGTGAAATTATTTTAATTGGCGACCGGGTACTGATTGACCCGGACGACGATCCGAATAAAACTCCGAGCGGTTTGTACCTGCCGCCCGGCGTAAAAGAAAAGGAAAAGGCCCAGGGCGGATTCATCGTAAAAACCGGGCCGGGCTTCCCGATTCCGCTTTCAGACGACATCGAAGACGAACCCTGGGAAGACCGCGACGACGAACCGCGCTATCTGCCGCTGCAAGCCCAGGAAGGCGATTATGCTATTTTCCTGCGCAAGGCCGCTATTGAAATCGAACTGGAAAATAAAAAATACCTGATCGTTTCTCATTCCAATATTCTGCTTCTGATCCGGGAAAATTTTCTGGAATAAATCATCTTTTCGGTAAATAAAAAATGCGGCCGGATAAAGCCGCATTTCGATCTATTTTAAATTAGCAAGGAAGGCGGTTCAATTCAGCCAGTTTACATCAACGCTGCCGAGGCCGACTTCAATTTCTATATATATGCGCCTTTTGGCGGTTTTCCAGTTACCGCTGCGGTACAAATTTTCACCGACCCGGTCGAAACCGTGCAGGTTCAGCGAGGAAAGAAACGAACTCTCCGCGCGCACTTCGACGGCAATATTATCCGGAATGTCGATGCTGACCGAGCCGAGACCGACTTCGATTTTGCCCCGCACATCCTGTCTCAGGTTACCATCAAAAACCAGTTCGGTGGATCCAAGGCCACACTGAACACTAAAACGCTCCATATTGGCAAACCCCAGGCCGTCAACGTTGACGCTGCCCAGCCCCGTTCCGATTTCCAGGTTGCGCATCGATTCCATATTATCGCTTTTAAAATCAACCGATACGTCGCTTAAACCACATTCCAATTTTAAATCGCGTACCTTTTGACCGGTAAAATCGAGACGGCCGTCGCCCAGGCCGAGTTCAATCGAATAATAGAGCGGAATCTTGCGGGTTAATTCCAGGCGCCAGCGGTTTTGGCTTTTATCATTGCGGGAAATATTGTGTTTTTTGTCGATAACCAATTCACCTTTGTCAAATTTTTCGGTGCGTAACCGCAGGCGACCACGATTTCCCAGGGTCTTATACTCCACAATGGGTTTTAAAAAGTCTTTCGTGTACTTCATTTCCGAGCGTAGCAGGTAATCCGGATTATCGCTGCCGCGGAGCTCGAGTTCGCCCAGCCCAAAGCCGATATTGACGTCCAGCTCTTCTTCGCCTTTGTACGGTATATCATGGTGTTCGGTTAAATTATCTTCGGCTGACGCCCAGGTCATTATTAGCAGGAAAAGAGAGATTATTTTGTACTTCATAGTTATACCCTCACTTTGATTCCGGGGCGGATTTTGAAATGTTAATGTTGCCATTGACGGTTCTTAGCCGCACCAGGTCTCCGCCTTTGTTGATTGCGCCACTGGCGTATAAATAAATCCGGGAACTCTTGAAGTCCTGGGTTTTCTTCAGCGAAAAATCGGAGTGAATACCGACATCCGCGTTACTCCGGTCGGTTATGGTAATTTCCGCATCGATGTTGGCGTTCATATTGGCGGGCAGATGAACCGTTACTTCGCCGCCGGAGGTTTCCAGGTCGACAGCATTATTGGTCACTTTTGGTTTTAAAAGTTTATAGGCCTCGATGTCGCCGCCGCTGGTCCGCGCATAGATATAGCCAACAATTCCATTGGCCAGGATGTCGCCCCCCGAGGTAATGGCTTCCAGGTCGTAAGCCCGGTCAACTTCGATATCACCACCGGAGGTGCGAACATAGCAATAGCCTTTCACAAGACCAACGTTAATATCGCCGCCGGAGGTAGTGGCTTTCAGATTCTTTTCTATCTGGCGCACCTCAATGTCACCGCCGGAGGTGTGAACCTCAACGTTACCGATGATCTGTCCAATGATGATGTCGCCGCCGGAAGTGTTCATGAAAAGATCGGATTCGACTTTATCCGCGCCAATGTCACCGCCACTGGTCCGGGCTGTAAAAGTTTTCGCCCGCAGATTGACAATATCGATATCACCGCCGGAGGTGCTCACCTGGCCACCGGCCTGTATTTTTGTCAGGCTTATATCCCCGCCGGAGGTGTTTCCGCGCAGTTCACCGTTGAACTCTTCAATTTCAATATCACCGCCGGAGGTACTGATATCTAAATCGCCCTCGGAACGCTGAACCCGAATATCTCCGCCGGAGGTGTGACTGTTTAATTTGCCGCGACATTTTTCTATCTCAACGTCGCCGCCACTGGTATTCAGGCCCTGGGCGCCAACAACCTCGCTGATGGTAATATCACCGCCCGAAGTGCGTACGTTAGTGTTGATAGTAAACGGCACCTTGATCGTAAAATCGCTGGAATAACGCCGCGAGTGTTCGATACCGGTGACGGTTATTTTATTGCCTCTCTGCAAAAAACGGGCTTTTTCGTCGACCAGTATTTTCTGGGCGCTAGCCTCCGAATAGGCGTCGATTTTGAATTGTTCGATAACGACCACATCGTTGCGGGCCTCGCCTTCAATGGTAACATCACCGGTAATGCGCTCCATGTTTAATTCACCATTACTGCCGACATCGAAAGTCTTGACGATGTCACCTACATAACGCATGCCGTCAAATTCCAATTTGTCAGGGGCTGCGTTTATGACCGCCAGCAACACCGGGATCAAAAATAATGTTCTCAGCTTCATTGTTATAGCCCCCTATTTTTGTGCTTGATTATTGTTTTTATATAAATCGTCCAAGGCGTCGCGAGCCATCTGGCGGATTTCATCCGCTTCGTCGCGAGCGGCCACCAGAGCGATCACCGGCACTATACCCGGATCGTCCTGACCAACTAATTTTTCCAGCGCTAATTTTCGAATCGTGGCGCTTGAATCATTCAGAACAACCGATTTATAAGCCTCCATACGCTGCCCGGTCATGGCGCGCTCGTCCAGCAACTGAGCGGCCAACAGGCGGATCGGCTCGGCTGCATCGCGCAACATCACTGCGGCTAAGGTTTCGTCGACTTCCGGCCGGGGCGTCACCTGCCCCAGCAGGCGGACGGCCCGCAGGCGCCTTTCTTTATCCGGCTCCTGGCGCGCGGCATACATAAGCATGTTTTGGATGGTCGGATCGTCCAGGCCGCCTTTAATGGCCAGGTTCTTTTCAACCTTGACATTAACCTCCACCAAACCACTGCTATTGGTTCCCTGATCGGCCTGCAATAAGTCAGCGGCTTCGATTCCGCCGGATTTTAAAAGATAACCGGCAAATGCTTTCTGGACGTCTTCTTTTTCCGTGGGCGTTAATTGATAGTTATAATTGACCAGATTTGCCAGCATTTCGGGATTATGCCGCAAACCGGTACTCAGCCAGAGTTTTCCGACAAATATCCCAATGACAAATGTCAGGCCAACCGCAATCAGCTGATAACGCGGGCGGGCCATTGTAATTGCAACCGAATCAAAAATATCTTCTATAAGGTCTTTAATCTTCGCCATCGTCGGTTGACGCTCCCGCCCGGTTAATTCCAGCATAATCCGCCGGTTCATTTCAGTCAGTAATTGCGGCGTGGGAGCTGGCAGCGGAACACGGTCTATTTGTTTTTCGATTGCCTGCAGGCGTTCAATTTCCGCCTGGCAGACAGGGCATTCATCAATATGATCTTTAAAACCGGCGCGCTCGGAATCAGAAAGTTCGTCATAGAAGTAAAGCATTAAAAGGTCTTCAAAATGTTTATCGTGCTTCATAATCATTTCCTTTCTCACGATTCGGCCAGAATTGTTTGCAGTTTGCGGGTTGCCCGGAATAAATACCGCTTGACGGTTCCCTCGGCGCAATCGAGCAGAACCGCAATGTCTTTGATTTTTTTACCCTCGAAGTGTTTTAATACAAAGACAACCCTTTGCTGAGAAGATAATTGCTGTAGAGCTGCATCGACCTGTTCCCGGAGAGAGTGGTCGAGGGTCATGCGGTCGGCCCCTTCGTCGGCCTCATCCGGAATGGTTTCCCAGAGATAATCATCCTCACCGGGATCGGCCAGCGTCATGCGTTTACGCTTATTGTAAAGATTAAAAGCCTGATTCGCCAAAATCCGGTACATCCAGGTAAAGAATTCACTCTCAAAGCGAAAATTGTTAAGATTGCGATAAACCTTGATAAAGGTCTCCTGATACAGATCTTCGGCGTCCTGGGGGCTGCGCGTAAAGCGGAAGGCCATGCTCATCACCCGCTCTCCATATCGTTCCATTAGTCGCCCGAAAGCCATTTTATCTCCGCCTTGTACTCTTTCTATTAATTCGACTTCTTCTTTTTCCATACTTTTCGCATCTCCCTGCCTTAGATAGGCCCAGTCGATAAAAGTTGTCAGGTGGATTTTAGTGCATTATTAAAAATTTCCCGGTTTTCAGGTAATCAGAACTTTGCAGGCGCACGATATAGATTCCGCTGGTAGCCCGGCGGCCGGACCGATTAAGCAGATTCCAGGTTAAGATTTCTTTCTTTCCCAGATAACCGCCAGCCATTTTTTTTTCAAATACCAACTGGCCCCGCAGGTCGAACACCTGCAGTTTGGCGGTTGCGGCGGACGGGACTGCTTTTTGCCAGATAAAATAAAAATTTGCAACGCTGTTTGCGGGATTCGGATAGACCATAATCTTTCGGGCGGAAAATTCCGCTTCCGGAAAACCCGCCGGCTCGTAATTAATGATACTCTGATAGACATCCGGAATCCCCCAGCCATATTTATCATCGGGATTGGCGGTGCGGTTGGCATAACGCTTTAATTCGGTGATTAATTCAATCGGTGTCAGAGCGGGCTGGTTTTCCAGCAGCAGCGCCGCCGCCCCGGCGATCAGCGGAGTAGCGTACGACGTACCGCTGCCGGTGGAATAGGCGACCGTCGCGCTTGAGTTGGCAACATAGTTGGCCACTCCCATTGCACATAAATCCGGCTTAATACGTCCATCATACGTTGGGCCGTGCGAACTAAAAGAGGCAATCACACCCAGCGAATCCACCGCGCCAACCGTCAAAGCGCCAAACGCGTCGCCCGGCGACAGTATTCCGCCATCGTCAAAAGTACGCACGTCATTGCCGGCGCAGCAGACGAATAAAATTCCGCGCTCGAACGCCCAGTTGACGGCCTGCGTGGTAATGGCGGTTTGCCCGTCCAATTCTTCCCATGAATATTCAAATCCGCCGGTAAAATCACGATAACCCAATGAAACCGACACGATCTCGGCCCCCCAGTAGTCACACCATTCTACGGCGGCCACGAAATCATCCTCTTCCTGGCGGATTTCGGTTCCGTTACGCTCGGTCTTGGCTAATAAATATTCCGCTCCATAAGCCGCTCCAAAATAATCAGGTGAACAGTATCCGCCAATCAGGCCCCACACTGCGGTTCCGTGACTATTCTGACCATTACTAACATCGTCTTCGGTTTCGTCGCTGACATTATCGTCATCATTTATAAAATCGTATTCCGCGATCAGGCGGCCGGAGGAAATAATCTCGGCAAAAACCTCATGGCCTTTAAAAAAACCCGTGTCGATTATGCCGATCCGTACTCCGGCGCCGGTAACACCCATTGCATGGACCGGAAGAATATTCAACTGTTTGAGGGGTCTTTGATAAACATCCGATTGCGTTTTCGAGAGCATTGCTGTCGATCTTTTCATTAAATCTAATTCGTCCGGCGGAGCGGGTCGGATATTACATCCAACGCTTTCGATGCGGTCGACGATCGGCAGCCTCGTGAGGGTTTCCAGATTATCGCAGTTTACTTCGGCGCTGTAGGCTCGCAGAAAGCGGGAAAAATAGCGCAACCTAACCACATTAGCGGCCAGAACGGCGCGCAATTCTTCGCCGGGGATTCGGTCGTTGCCCGACTTTATCAACGGGTCTCCGTGTTTACTGAGACGGCGGTTCGTTTTCTCCGGAAAATCAATCGTACTGAAATATTTTTCATATTCCGCATCGCCGCGCAGATAAATCCAGACCCGCCGGGTTTGGTTGCCAATAAAATCGTTTTGGGACACCGGCTTTCCTCCCCGCAATTCCAGAGGAATGAATAACAATAGCGGTAATATTTTAAAAAAACATCCTAACCGTTTGCGTATACCGCCTGTAATCATCATAACGAAACGAAATCTATAAAAATTCAATGAGATAAAAAATGGCCGCCTATCCAGGGCTGGCGACAATTTTTTCTAAAACCACTCCGGAAATTGCCGAAAACAATACCAGCCCGGCGCACGGATACCCGGCGTGCTTAGCCGTAATCGCGCCGGCAAAAACGTCCCGGGTCGCCGCCGCAATTCCATTTTTGCAAATAATATCTTGTTCGAGTGTCGTCAGACCAATCGGACTGGCTGGGATCAGAATAATTCCCGGCTGCAAATTGAGACCGGCGCTTTTGGCGGCCGTAATTATTTTTGTATTTATTTCAGGATTATACAAGCCCGATATATCCGGAAAACGGGTTCCGAATTTTTCGTCGTTGGGACCAACCAACGGGTTTTGACCGGAGACGTTGATCTGATCCAAAACAACGACACCGTCATATTTTTCAGACAGAGCGGTCGGCCGGCCGCGACCGATAAAAAGCAAGCGTTCGCCGCCGGTATTTATTTCAGCGCGGACCGCATCGCGCCACGCGGCCGGCGTGGCGTTGTCTTCGAGAACAACAAAATTACAGGTCATTTTTTGATCTGGAATATTCTTACAGATCGATTTGGTCAACAATACTGACATCGAAGGGCAAGAACCCATTTTATTTTCGGACTTTTTGGGGTGGCTACTCATTAATATCCTCTTTTTCAGACCAATCTTCTGTTTTTTCCAGCTGCGCGAGCAGCTCGGTTTGGGTTATTAGGGTGTTTCGCAGACTTTGTATCAATTTATTGCGTTCGTGGTTCAGCAATTCAACGCTGTCCTGTATCTGTTTTTTCTGGTGCTCAGCCGAAACCACCACGCCACTCGAGATTGATTCCGCATCCAGAATTATCCGGGCAGCCCGGTCCTGGGCTTCCCTGATAATTTTATCGCGTCCCTTGCGAGTCTGATCGAATTCGGCGACGAGCGCCTCCATTTTTTCCAGATTTGCTTCCATCTGGCCAAACTCATCGGCCAGCATTTCGAGAAAGTATTTAACCTCAACCGGATCGTAACCGCGTAACACTTTGCGGAATTTACGGATTCTGATGTCGTTTGTTTTTATCATCGCGCCTCCCTTTCACCGAAAATGCCCCGCCCGATCCGGACCATATTGGAACCCTCCTCAACGGCAATCTCAAAATCGTCGGTCATCCCCATTGAAAGAATATCAAATTTAGCCGGGCAATTGGATCGTTCAGCGACTTTATTAAATTTTTCTCTCAGTAAAGAAAATGCTTTGCGGATGGTCTTTTCGTTGGTGGTCAGCGGTCCAACCGCCATCAAGCCCCGCAATTTAATTTCCGGAAAACCGCCAATCGCCTCAGTAACAGAAATGACATTATCGGGAGATACTCCTGACTTGGCCGCTTCGCCGGAAACATTGACCTCGACCAAAATTTCAATCTGATGATTATTCTCGCGACCAATTGCCGCGATTTTTTGGGCCAGCGCTAGCGCATCAACCGATTGAATTAATGCGAAGTGTTCGACGGCCTTACGGGTTTTATTGCTTTGCAGATGACCGATCAGGTGCCAATTTATCCCGGCACAATCCCGCAGCGATTCGATTTTCGGAATGGCTTCCTGGATACGATTCTCTCCAAAAAGCCGAAGGCCGGCTTGATAAGCCAGACGAATTACCGATTCAGGAAAATTTTTTGTGACGGCAACAATTTGGATTTCGGAGCGATCTCGACCAGCTTTTTGAGCCGCGCGCGCCAGGCGTTCGTTGATTTCAAGCAGATTGTTTTGAATTAATTGCTGATTCAAAAGCAATCCCTCCGAAAAATTGTTTACTCGGTGCCGGCCGCGCCGTCTGCGCCGTCTGCGCCTTCCGACTCGTCGTTATCAAGCAGGCTGAGGGCGCCATTTTCTTCGTCCTCGCCGTTATTTTTATCTTCCGACTCTACGACCCGCGTGACGGCCGAGATCAGGTCGTTCTCGTCCAACCGGATGAGCCGAACCCCCTGAGTATTGCGGCTGATAGTGCGAATCGTGGCCACCGGGAGGCGAATCAGAACACCTTTTTCCGTAATAATCATCAGATCGTCCGTATCAACCACTTCACGCAACGAAACCATGCGTCCATTGCGCACCGAGGTCTTAAGGGTAATCACGCCCTTGCCACTGCGACGGATAACCGGATATTCCTTGATGTCGGAGCGTTTGCCATAGCCATTCTCGGCCACGGCTAAAATTGTACCGCTTTCGTTGCGCACAATTACCACGCCGACAACCCTGTCGCCCTTGCCGCCCAGTTTAACGCCATGCACGCCGGCGGCGGTGCGCCCCATCGGACGCACATCGCTTTCATGGAAGCGAATCGATTTTCCCCAGGCGGTTCCCAAGATAATATCCTGGTTGCCGGTGGTAATCTGAACGTCGAGCAGGTCGTCATCTTCATGCACATTGACCGCCCGGATGCCTGAGCGGCGCGGATTTCCAAAATCCGAAAGGACGGTTTTCTTGATAATCCCCTTGCGGGTTACCATCAGGATAAAATGTTCGTCGTCGAATTCTTTGACGCCGAGAACGGCGCGGACTTCTTCGCCGGGCTGGGTATTAATCAGATTAACGATCGCCCGGCCGCGGGTACCTTTTCCGGCGCGGGGAATTTCGTGAACTTTCAGCCAGTAACAGCGTCCGTTGCTGGTAAACACCAACAGATAGTCGTGGGTATTGGCAATGAATAAATTGCGGACGAAATCATCTTCTTTGGCCTGAGCCCCCAGACTGCCGCGGCCACCGCGATTCTGGCGGCGCGCGGCGTCGACCGGGAAGCGCTTAATAAAACCATTATGGGTAATTGTAATGACCATATCCTCTTCGGCTATCATGTCCTCGACCGAGAATTCGCCTTCATCGGAGATAATCTGGGTACGGCGCTGGTCGCCATATTTTTCTTTGACTTCAGCCAGCTCGTTTTTGACAATCAGCATCTGCTCGCTGAAATTGTCCAAAATGAATTTCAAGCGTTCGATCAGTTTGAGAGTTTCTTTAAATTCCTCAACAATTTTGGTGGCTTCCAGGTTGGTGAGTTTTTGCAGGCGCATATCCAGAATAGCCTGGGTCTGCCGTTCAGAGAAGCTGAAGCGTGCCATGAGATTAATCTTGGCATCTTCAGGGGATTTGGAGGCTTTAATAATGGCGATCACTTCGTCAATATTTTCTAAAGCAATTTTTAGGCCTTCGAGAATATGAGCCTTTTCCTCAGCCTGTTTCAGGTCAAATTTTGTGCGTTTGATAATTATTTCATGCCTGAAATCAATAAAGTGCTGAAGTGTTTCATGCAGGGAAAGTTGCCGGGGAATTCCATTGACCAGCGCCAGCATATTAATCCCGAAACTCTCCTGAAGCTGGGTGTGTTTGTAAAGCTGATTTAAAACAACTTCGGCATAAGCATCCCGGCGCAGCTCGATTGCAATGCGGATACCCTCTTTGTCCGACTCGTCTCGGATGTCGGTAATACCGTCAATTACTTTTTCGCGCACCAGGTCGGCGATTTTTTCAATCAGATTGGATTTATTGACCTGATAGGGAATTTCGGTAATGATAATGCTGTCTTTTCCGGTCTTACTGTTTTCCACAAAAGCCTGAGCGCGCATCTTAATAACGCCCTTGCCGGTTTCATAGGCGCGCCGGATCTCACTTTTGCCGAGAATAAAGGCGCCGGTCGGGAAATCCGGCCCGGGCACGAAATGCAATAATTCTTCTACGGTCGCTTCCGGATGATCGATCACATAAATGGCCGCGTCACAGACTTCTCCCAGATTGTGAGGCGGGATGTTGGTTGCCATACCAACCGCAATACCGCTTGAGCCATTGACCAGAATAACCGGGATTGCGGTCGGCAATACGCTCGGCTCCTGCAATGATTCGTCAAAATTCGGTATAAACCGGACCGTTTCTTTATCAATATCTCTCAGTAATTCAGACGAGATTCGGCTCATGCGGGCTTCGGTGTATCGCATGGCGGCGGCACTGTCGCCATCCATTGAACCGAAGTTGCCCTGACCGTCTACTAGGGGATAACGTATCGAGAAAGACTGCGCCATGCGGACCAGCGCGTCGTAAACCGCCGAGTCGCCATGCGGGTGATATTTACCTAAAACATCTCCGACGATACGGGCGCATTTCTTGGTCGGGCGGTTAAACGATAACCCCAGTTCCGACATGCCATATAGAATCCGGCGGTGGACCGGCTTCAGGCCATCGCGCACATCCGGAAGGGCTCGCGAAATGATTACCGACATGGAATAATCAAGGTAGGAACTGCGCATTTCCTCGTCAATATTAATCGCAACGATCTTGTCTCTTTGAAACTCTATATTTACCTGTGATGCCATTTTTATATATCCAGATTCTTAACGTATTTAGCATTTTTTTGTATGAATTGACGACGCGGTTCGACATCGTCTCCCATTAATATCGAGAATGTCCGATCGGCGGCCGCGGCCTCTTCGATTGTAATCTTTAGCAGGGTGCGGGTCTCGGGATTCATCGTGGTGCTCCACAGCTGTTCGGGGTTCATTTCTCCCAAACCTTTGTAGCGCTGAATATCGATTTTTGATCCGCCGTCTTTTGAAAAACGCTTGGTCAGTATTTCCAACTCGTCGTCATCGTAAGCATAATATTCCTGCTTCTTACAAGCCACCTTATAAAGCGGCGGCTGGGCAATATAAATATGGCCATCCTCGATAAGCTTGGGTAAATAGCGAAAGAAAAAGGTCAGCAACAGGGTCCGAATATGACTACCGTCGACATCGGCATCGGTCATAACAATGACCTTATGGTATCGCAACTTTTCGATGTCAAACTCTTCCTCCCCGAAACCAGTGCCAAGAGCCGTAAACATCGTCCGGATTTCCTCGTTTCCCAATACCCGGTCGATTCGGGCTTTTTCAACATTGAGGATTTTACCGCGCAAGGGCAGAATGGCCTGATAGCGCCGGTCGCGCCCCTGTTTGGCGCTGCCGCCGGCCGAATCGCCTTCGACCAGGTATAATTCGCACATGGTCGGATCTTTTGTCGAACAGTCGGCCAATTTTCCGGGCAGGTTACCAATATCCAGCGCGCTTTTACGCCGGGTCAGTTCACGGGCCTTGCGGGCCGCCTCGCGCGAGCGGGCAGCATTCAAACTTTTATCAATGATACGGCGCCCCTGGGTCGGATTCCTTTCCAGATATTCCGACAAACTCTCCGAAACAATCGAATCAACTATGCCCTTGACTTCCGAATTGCCCAGCTTGGTCTTGGTTTGTCCCTCGAATTGCGGCTCCTGAACTTTAACGCTGATAACGGCCGTCAGCCCCTCGCGAACATCTTCTCCGGATAACTGAAAGGCTTCTTTTTTAAATAGATTGTTTTTCTGGGCGTAATTGTTCAGCGTCCTGGTCACTGCGGTTTTAAAGCCAACCAGGTGGGTGCCGCCTTCGATCGTGTTTATATTATTTACAAAGGTGAAAATATTCTCATTATAGGAAGTGTTATACTGCATGGAATATTCGACAAATACGCCATCCTGTTCTTTTTCGGCCGCTAAGGGTTTTTCGATAATTGCCGGCCGCGCCTCGTCTAAAAATGTTACAAATTCGGCCAGGCCGCCCTTATAATAAAAGGTGTCTTGATTCTTATCGCGCTCGTCAATCAGAACAATCTCCAGATTGCGGTTGAGAAAGGCCAACTCGCGGCAACGATGTTCGAGAATTTCGTACTCGTATTCAATTTTCTTAAAAATTTCTTCGTCGGCTTTAAACCTGACCAGGGTTCCGGATTTATTGGTTTTTCCGACCGGTTCAACTTTGCTTGTGGGTATTCCGCGCGCATAACTCTGAGAATATATCAGACCGTCACGATAAACCTCGACGGTCATCCATTCCGAAAGGGCGTTTACAACCGAAACGCCGACTCCATGCAGACCACCAGATACTTTATAGGACCCTTTGTCGAATTTTCCGCCGGCATGCAGAATTGTCATTACAACTTCAAGCGCGGATTTTTTTTCCTCTTTGTGCTGATCGACTGGAATTCCGCGCCCGTTATCCAGAACACTGATTGAATTATCTGCATTAATGGATACGATAATTTTACTGCAAAAACCCGCCAACGCCTCATCAATGGAGTTGTCAATGACTTCAAAGACCAGGTGATGCAGGCCGCGCTTGCTGATGTCGCCAATATACATAGCCGGGCGTTTACGAACAGCATCCAGCCCCTTAAGGACTGTAATTTTTTCGGCGCCGTAATTGGATGAGGCGTCCGTTATTTTAATTTCACTTACCGTAAGATTATCTCCTTAATTTGTGCATTGCCAAGATGACTATTTAATTGTTTTAATATTTCTGCCTTACGAAAATTCAACTCGTTGCGCCAGGCGGGCGAATCCACCTTTACGAATAATTTACTATAAGCAATCTTTTCGGGCGCAGCATGTTTGGCGATTACTTCTCCAACCACGTCATTCCAAATGAAAAAGGTTTCGTTTTGCCGGACAGGTTTTTCGATTTGGTATAATTTGAGCATTTTTGCTATGGCCGAGCCGAGCGATTCCAATTTAAGCCACTCCGGTAGTCAGATTTATAATTTTAGGGTCGTTCAATGTTTTTCGAAAACCATATTTCTTTAATTCGTTTATATCGGTTGAAGTTATCAGTGTCTGGTTTTTTTCGCCGATTTCATCAACAATTTTTCGGCAATGTTCGCTATCAAGAAAGGCGAACAGATCATCAAGTAAAAAAATAATTGATTCTTTTTTACTGGTTTCCAGATATATGCCTTCGGCCATTTTCAAAGCAATCAAAACCAATTTATGTTCTCCTTGTGATCCAATCTGGCGGATTTCCTTACCATTATAATATATGACCACGTCGTCAAGATGCGGTCCGCAACCGGTTCGACCCATTTGAAGGTCACGGCTAAAACGATCTTTTAAATTTTTAGAAAATGTCCTCGTAAAATCATCTGCGCTGGCTTTAATATTGTATTTAATGCCAATCTCCACCCGAGAGCCGGAATGATTAATCCGCGCAAATATTTCCTGAAAAATCAGGCGATAGGAATATAAAAATGATTCGCGTCCTGAAAATAATTTTTGGCCTATTCCGGATAATATTTCATCCTGAGCTTCTAAATAGGCATCATAACAGCGATTATTTTTCTCTCGGTATTGATTTAAAACGACGTTCCTTTGCGACAGCCTTTTCTTATATTCTATCAGATTAATAAAATAATCATGATCGACCTGAGAAATAATCCGATTGATAAAATTTCGGCGTTCGGAGGGTCCGCCCTCTGTGATTTTTTGTAAACCTGGCGAAAGGATGACAACCGGAGCATATCCAACAATATCGGTATACTTTTTTATGCGCACTTTATTGAGTAAAAAACTGCGCCCTTCAGTTTTTGTAAAATTCATATTAAAGAAATTTTCATGACCGGTATTGTTAGAAAATTCCCCAAAAATATTAAAAAAATCACTCTGATAATTAACCGATTCGATATCGTTATTCGTACGAAAGCTCTTGGTTAGGGACAGATAGTGAACCGCCTCAAGGATGGAGGTTTTACCGCTGCCGTTATCTCCGTTTATAAAGTTTGTTTTATCGTAAAATTCAAAAGTAGAATCTGTATATTTTCTAAAATTCACCAATCTCAAGTTTCGCAATATCATTCAATAACATCTTTAATAGAATATTCAAGACTAAGTTATAGATTACTCACTAAGCCGTATGGGCATTAAAAGCATAACTAATTCTTCGTTGTCTATTTGACTTTCCGGGAGAACCAAACTGGCGCTGATCGGAGTTTTTAACTTCATAATCACCTGTTTTGTATCAATATTTTTTACGATTTCGCGCAGGTATTCAGCATTAAATCCAATTGTCAAATCACCACCATCAAAAACAACATCAAGCGCTTCGTTGGCAGAAGACCTGGATTCCTGATCAAAAGTACTGACTTTGGACAATTCCTTTGTCAAATTAAGTGATATTTGATGGGTAGTTTTATTCGAAAAAATATATACCCTTCTCAATACCGCTGAAAGATAATTAACATCGGCGGTTAATAATTTTTCATTATCACCTGGAATAACACTTTCATAATCCGGAAAACGTTCGTCAATAATTCTGGAGATAATCATAGTAGAATCATTCTCCATCATAATGTGATTTTCACTAATAACGAGATTAATCTTTTCCTCTTCTGTTAAATATCCGGTAATCAGGTTTAAGAATTTTACCGGAACGATAATTTCTCTCTCATATTCCGGTGAATTGAAATCTTTTCTAATTAGACAAACCAAACGATGTCCATCGGTTGCGACCGAACGTAGTTCATTCTTTTTTACCTGAAGCATCACTCCGGTCAAAGCCGGTTTTAATTCATCTCGACTGACAGCAATAACCGTCTTTTGTATCATTCGTAGAAAAACTTTACTATCTATCTCAATAACATTTTTTGACGAAATACTTGGTAACGCCGGAAATTCTTCACCGGGACGCCCCATTATTTCATATTTACCTTTCCCGGCTGTTATTGACACCTTTCCATCTTCTGCGGTTAAAAGAGATACATCTCCCTCTTCTACTTCATTAACTATATCAGTAATAATTCTGGAGGGAATTGCAATATTCCCTTCTTCAAGACCATTAACCTGAAAGGTTGTACTTAATGTAATTTCAATATCTGAAGATTTTAGTGTCAGTTTGCTATCATTTAGAGTAAATAAAATACTATTAAGGATTGGCATGGTAGATCTAACCGGAGCCACCTTTGATACTTTATGAAGATGAGAAAGAAGTATATTTTTACTGACAGAAAACTGCATATTCTATCTCCTTATTTTGTAATTTTTCATATTGGGATTTTATCAAAAAATACTCTTTTTTACAAGCAATTTTAATTAGTACTTTTTATAAAAATATTTGGTAGTAAATCAAATAATAAAGAAAAAGAATTTATTATATAAATAAGCATGTTGGTTTGTTGATAAGTATATATCAACTGATACAAAAAATGAAATT
>Ga0172375_10000813_pt1 | contig 50630 bp, 25 predicted proteins | sample LakKiv1m_FD_114537 | JGI IMG/M metagenome (GOLD analysis project Ga0172375, IMG submission 114537) | Freshwater microbial communities from Kabuno Bay, South-Kivu, Congo - kab_092012_11.1m | ecosystem: Environmental > Aquatic > Freshwater > Lake | place: Democratic Republic of the Congo... | reverse complement strand
CTCACTGGCTCCGTGGTTGGAACGGCCCCGCGCGCGTTCCGCGCGTGGGCCGCTTTCACGTCCGTTACAAACCCGCCGTGCCGACCCGCCCGGCCGGAGGCTGCCGGGGTCGATCGGCGGTGGTGCGGATGTCTCAGCCTAGTCCACAAAGCCTCACGGCTGTCGAGTGCGTTACCAGCGGTTATTATCCCTCATCATCTTTGTAGCCAAAATTATTTTCCGGCAACTTTTCGGCAACTTGCGGCACAAAAATGCTGCTTTAGCCTGCTCGATGCTGCTCGATACAATAGTTGCAACAAACTGGAATGCAAGGAATTGCCAATGATATTAAATCTTTCAAAAATGACCTAGTCAGTCTGAAAATCCGTGTGTCGTCGGTTCGATCCCGACTCTCGCCACCAGCTTTTCAACCTTTAGGCCAGCGCAAAGACAATTCCATCACCTGCCAGGGAATCAAGATTTGCGTCTTTGATCAATTTCCCGCCATACGCAACGATAGTGCGCTTGACCTAAGGACCTTGAAGATCAATTGCCTGACCACTTTTGCCAGTCTCATCTTCCGTGGGTCTTTCTTCGCCGCCGATTGACTTCAGTCGAATACAATTCTTGGCTTTGTGTCATCTACTGCAAAATCAGATTTACCGCAGGCAGGACAGTGCTTCAGGTCATCACTTCTATTCTTGATTGCCGCAAACGGGCCGTTGCACTCCGGGCAGGCGTAGATGGTGAGCGCCCTGCCGCTCTGAGCATCCCATACTTCCCCGAGGGGTTTGGGAGGAAGAACTTTCTTGGCTGCGGGGTCCAGCGCCGGGCTGCCTTCCCGTGTCCATTGAAGGTAGACGAACTTCTTGCACTTCAGGCAATAGCCGGTGAGCTGCTCAAACGCCATGCCTCCCCCGAACGTGACCCGTGATGTATACCCGCAGGTCTTTGACTGGCATTTCATTTCGAAAACGTCACCGGCATTGACAGCCGCAACGGCTGCGATGACCCCTGCAAGCGTGATTGATAACTTTACGGCTCTCATGTGCTACTCCTTTTATTACTGATACAAAGCGACAATCGCCCTGTTCACATACTAATACGTTTCACAGAACAACTTCCTAACATATTAATATCACATGAGATGGCGTTTAACCCAAAGGCCAAGACTGGCTATAAGGGCTATTCAGGCTTATTCGCTGGTTTTTCTTCCCGCACAAACGAAGCAGCAATCGTTCGTGCGCATGGCCCCCGAAAAAGGAACTAAACCCTGTTTTCGTAATTGTGCAAGTGACGCCGGCCAGGCGGGCATTGCTGATGTTTTGCCAACTGTCGCCAATATCCAGGGACCATACCCGAACACACAGGGCTCACCAGCGACAGGCCCTGCCGTCAGACGCACACAACGCCGGTTCTCAGCATAAACATCGCCCATATATACAAAAACTGCTTCTGTAACTGCCTGTGTTGTTGCAAGGAATGCACCCTTTCCGACCAGCGGCAAATCCTTCCCTGCCGGGTCCACTGCCTTAACTGTATCCGCCCAGTGAGGCTTGCGTACCTCCACTACCCTTGCTGGCAGTCCAGCCAGGCAGATGCGTTGCCGCATTACCTCCCCCTGACCGGCTGCCGCCTGTATCTCAGAAACAACCTTCCCAGTTGCATTTGTCATGACGAAGTCCAGGGCAAAAGTAATGCGTAAAACCTTGTCCGTGCAGATGGCCAGATTTTCCCTAAGGTTAACGAATCCGAGCTGTCCATGGAAAGTACAGCACCATACCGCTTCCTCAATGGAACCTTTAAAGCCCAGTACGCCTTCATCATCACAGAGCATACCACGATGGCCGAAGCCGCCCTTGGGCGTCTGGTTTTGTAAAAAGTGATTGTGAATTGCCCGTTCGGCCATCGCCCAGTAGCGCGCCTTGCCTGTGATACGGCCCAGGGCCAGGTTCAGGCGAAGCCAGTCGGCGATCGCGCAGCCTTCGTCACGACCAAACTTCAACTTGCATTTCTCCATTATACCACCCGCTGGATTTATATAGCCACCCGTCACGAGCTCATCCCAGCGCTTCTCAACGCGTTCCAGGTAGGACACATCCCTGGTTGCCTCGGACAGCAGCAGGAGCGACACCTGGTTACAAAGCATGCCGTGGGCATGGTCCACAGGCAGCCGGTCAAATTGTTTGTAGAAAGCCGCCATGGTGACGGCGGCTTCAAGATACTTGCGATCGCCGGTGAGCGTATGGAGCTTCGCCAGGCCCTCCATCGCCGGAAAATAGCACGTCACATATCCTGCAGCATAGGTATCACCGGCGGTGTACTCGCTCATACGGGCCGGATCGGTGAAGCGCGGGATAAGGCCGACATAGAAGTCGCCTAGCCTGCGCGCCGCCGCCAACAGGGGCGCGTCATCCGGGAACGCCTTGCTCGCCTCAATCAGTCCGCACAACATACGCGCATTACCCCACAGGGCAGGCATCAAGGTGCTTTTGTAAATGTCCTTATGATCAATGGGCTTTTGCCAGTCGATCCTGCCGGACGCGGCAAAATATCCTCCAGGACGCTGGTGCTTCGGCACCTCCGCCAGCAGCTCCTTGAGAGCCGGATGCACATTGTAATCGCCACGGGCGTTCATTGCCATGATCTCGACGAAGCGACCCGAGATGTCGCCTGAATAATTCTTGAACGGGCGGAACAGGATGTGCCCCCAACCGGCTTCGTCATATTCGGAGGCCTTCTCCCCTGTGAGGTCGGCCCGTATCCATGGCAGCGAATCATAGGGAACGGAACGAAAGCGATTGATGGAGGCCTTGTCCGCCGCGCCAACCTCGCCCCCAAGAGTAACCAGTTGCATCTCGGCAGCACCGGCAAGTAACGGCAACAAGAAAACACTGACGGCTAGAATAAAGGCATGAAAGCACATACAACCTCTTTTTTTCTCCGGCCTCATACTTGTCTCGACGGCAACCTCCTACCGCAACTGCACGGGCCCGAACAGTCCGGATTCGTGAGGTCCGCCTATCGGGACTTTCTGAGTAATGCGCGTCACGCGCTTCTCCCGGGTAAGCTTCGAATCGCCGACCAGGCGGTTGGCCCAGAGGTTGGTGATTTCGATCTTCAATTCGTTCTTGCCGCTGCGCACCAGGCCGGTTACGTCACAGGCGTAAGGCGGCTTCCAGAGAATCCCGAGCGGCTTGCCGTTCAACGTCACGTCGGCTACGTTACGGAGCTTGCCGAGATCCAGTTCCAGGCGGCGTCCATCTGCCAGCATTGATGCCGGTACCTCGAATTCCTTCAGGTAAGTGGCGGTTCCGGAAAAGTATTTTATGCCGTCGTCCGGAACTTCCGTCCATGAAACCAGCTTCTCAAACACCCGTGATTCCGGCGCGCCCAGGTTGGCCGGGAAACGGACTTCCCATGGACCGGCGATTTCGTATGCCTCGCGCGGCTTGCCATCCTCCTTCGCCACGGGCGACACTGCGGAGTCTGGCGCGGGTCCTGAAAACACGACGAACACAGAACCGGCAGGCGGCAGTCGAAGCTTGAGTTTCATACCCCCGGCAGACCGCGCAAATTCGGTGCACGGTTTGATTTCGCCGGTATCGGGATACCACAATTTCGGCAGGCGCTGCGCTACACGGAAGGTGCATTCCGCCTCGGCATCCTCCATCTGAGTGTTGCTGACAAAGTAGATATCAGCGTCCGGAGTTCGGCGGTGGATGTAGTCGAGGTCGGCCGGCTTACCCGGACTGCTGTAGGCGAAATCGGGACCGATGCCGCGCTGCTGCAGGATCTCGCGGACGCGATTACGGTCGGAAATTACCCGGCCTTTGCCGTAAGAACGCTCTCGCGTTTCCTTTCCATTGCCAGGACCCCAGATTCGCCCCGCGATTTTTCTAACCTGTTCGTCGCAGCGTGGGTAGTCAGCCAGTGAGGTGTCCCGCTCAGGCTTGGGACCGAGAAGTGTGGCGCCATCTCGAACGAGCTTCTCAAGTTTCTTCAGCACGGGCAGAGGAATGTCAGTGCGTTCTGGCAATACAATAACCGAGTAACTCACGCCATGGGGAAGAACCAGGCGGCCATCCTTGAACTCCATACTGTTCTCGATCACATCGGAGTTAACGACGTCGTAGTCGTAACCGGTTCCAAGCGCATCGGCGGGTGCCGGGTTGGGCCGCCCGCAATGGGCGCAGGTGGGTCCGTCCAGCCTCTTGGAATCGGGGCCAATGCGACGGGTGGCGACCAGGTTTGGCGCATCGTCGCCATAGTAGAAGCAGACATCCGCCACCGGCAGGCCCTGCTGCATTAGATAACAGCAGCGCGAGAAATAGAACAGCATGGGCGCGGCTTTAGGCCACCAGGTTGAGTTGACATTAAAGTGCTCGCCCGCGTGGTACATATTTCCCGGCACTCCCCCCGAGGGCGGAGTGTGCGCGAAGGTATGGAACGTAATGCGATTCAGCCCGTCACAAAACGCCGTGTCGGCGAGCCGCTTGTATTCCAGCGGTCCGTCCTGCCAGTGCCGCCAGCCGGTGAAGGACTCGGAATCAACAATCTGCCGGCCGTAAATGTGTGCCGCAGAAGCCGCCTCTTTCACCACCCAGAACTGCGAGCCGTTCCAGAACTCGCCACGCGCTATATCCACCACGCCGCAGGCGCGCAACGGTTCGGCGCGCGGGTAGCCGCCGTGCCCACCCTCGGCCACCAACTGCATTCCGTAAGTGTTAAGGAATCGGGTGGATGCGGCGTAATGGCCTTCAATCCACAAGTCGCTGACGGTCTGGCGATAGTCATGTTGAAAACGCGCGGTGATTTGGGGATCGGCGAAGCGCTTGCCCTTCAGCACCGGCAGATACGGGATGGGGTCATAGCCGCGCCGCTTCCGGAATTCCTCCATGAACGAGTCGGTCCAGTCCTGAGACTCATCCCGTCCTATCTCTATGCTGTCCACCTCCATGTAACGCAAGGCATCCAGGCTAGGCCGTACTTTCAGGATTTGATCAATGATATAGCGGAAATGGGTCTCGGCCGCTTTTCCATCGAGGTGATCAATGATCAAACCGTTTGAGTTCGGACTGGGTACCATGAGTTTATCGCCTGTCATGCTGTTGACGAAACGCTGGATCACCCAGGTCCCGGCCGGGACCTTCCAGGTAAGCAAGCCTTTGCGATCCATCTTAGCGCTGAGATTGATGACGGACGATTGGTCACGGATGACCTGGTTCGTAGTCTGTAAAAAGGTGAGCACGGCAATCTCCCTGTAGTATGGCGGCAAACCATCATCACCTTTGGGCGCATGGGTGGCAGGAAAAGGCAACACCATGGACAGGTTGGTTGGCCCCTGAACAGTGATTTCGCTGTGATAGATCCCCTTCATGGAATCGCGCGGCTCAATCCAGCTGCCGCCCGCATTCCAACTGCTCGATGCCACCATCCCAAGGTGCAGGCCGAGCCGGTCGGCCTGGTCAATCGCATGGTTCACAGCTTTCAGCGATTCTGGTCCAAGGAATGCCGGACCTGCCGGGATCGGCTCTTCAGGAATCTTGCGAATTACGCCGATGTCCCAGATCTCGACACCGGACATTCCCTTCGCTTTCATTTCCTCGAGTTCGTAGGTCATCCGGTTGAGATCCACATTTCCGTTCATCCAGTCCCAGAAAGCTCCCGGCCGCGCCTCCATCGGCGGGTTCTGGAACAACGCCGGCGATGGTTCACGTTCCGCTGCCGGACTAGCGTGGGCGATCACGAATTCGACAAGCTCCCGGCACTGAAAGAAGCCTTCCCACATGTTGTGGCCCTGGCCAGGCGGGATCCGCAGCCGCATCGAACCGCCCAGTTCGCGGTAGCGGCTGGCGAGCAAAGCGGAGTTGTCTTTCAGGGGTACTACATTATCCGTATCGCCGTGAATATGGAAAATCGGCACGCCAGCTTTGGCCAGCGGGGCGAGACGGTCAATCGGATTATGCTGTGCCAGCTTCTTATCAAGTTGCGCGGCGGTCATACCATATGCACCGCAGGCCTTGTCGAGACCGGGCCAGCTGCGCATGTTGCAGACAGGGTAAATGCCGGCAATGCAACCTACCGATTCGGGATGTTCGGCAGCCCAGTTGTACAGCATTAAGCCGCCGCGGCTCCTGGGCAGCAGGCAAGGCTTGCGGCTGAACCCGCGCCGCTCCACCAGTTCCCTGTACAGGGCCGTGAAGTGGGCTCGTCCCTTCGGACTGCCGTAAGATTCGCCGACGTCCACGCCGGCAACAGCTATGCCAGCCTCCAGGAAACGTTCGAACATCCATTTTTCCTCGACCGCAGGAAGTCTAGGCAGCGTTGGCGCATACCATACCCACGGAACAGGCCGGTTAGTGTGGAGATTCTCAGCCGAAGGAAGAATCACAAATGCGGTGCGGCCATCGACTTCAAAGACCTCTCCCGGCAGAGGCAGGGCCTTCTGCGGTTTTGGCGTGAGGGCACCTGAATCAGGGCGCAGCAGACACCCGGCCGCCAGAACGGCAATAATGCCGATGACTGTCATATGTTTAAGAAACAAGAAAGTCCAACCGAAACAGACATCACGTGATTTCATAATACTCCTCATCCAGTTATTACTTCAATTTAGATTGATCAATACCATCACTTCTTCTACTCGCCTTTTAGGGGCCTTGTCACGCCCCAGTTATCGGTACGGAAAGGCACGGCGGGCAGATTTTCCCTGTTATACAAGTTACATAACGGATTCTGATCCCAGCCGTAACGCACGGCAACGGGCTTCGCGACTGATGGCGACGACACCAGCACGGTATTTCCGTCGATCACGGCGTCGGCCCACACGAAGTTCCTATCCTCGCCGGCAATTGCGAATCCTGCAAGTTTATCTCCCCTGGAAACGAGTCCGTTTTTTGCGTGGTCAAAAATCAGCCGGATACCTTTATCGGTAATCTTCATGGACTTGTACCAAGGACCGGACCATTCGATTTTCTTTCCGTAAGTGATCGCAAGCGCGCTGAGGGCAAGACGGCGTCCAACTTCCTGTTTGTTGCGGGGATGAATATCGCTCGCATCGCCTATGTCTATAGCCATTGCAATGCCGCAATTCGGCAGTGCCTTTGCCGTCATGGCCTGGGCTTCACGCAGTTCCGCCCAGTCATTATCCCGCGGCTCGGCAGACACCTGCTTGTAATTGGCAAGGGAAACAATATGGAACCCGAAGTCACCGACCCCGAACCGCGAGCGCCAGTCCTTGATCATGGCCGGAAGCAAGGTGCGGTACTGCCTGGCGCGCCCGGCGTTGCTCTCGCCCTGATACCAGACAGCACCTTTGACGGCAAAGGGGATGAGTGGTGCGATAATTCCGTTATAGAGTACAGTGCAAATGTTTGGATTCCCTACCAGTGCAGGTCCTGTGCTGGCACTAGTCGCCGTATCCTGAACGCGCCACGGACCGGCCAGCGAAATTGCAGAGCTTTCATCGCCTGTCGGGCAGATTTTCATTTCCGCCGGTTTTCCGAGAAATCCGCCGCCTCCGGTGTTAACTACCCGAACGGCAATAACATTCCTGCCTGTTTTCATCAATGCCCCCGGCACCTTGTATGTGCGCGGCTGATCATAATAGTCAGTGCGGCCCACAACGACCCCGTTTACCCACGTAGTATCGACGTCGCCAATGGTACCGAACCCGAGCACAAGATCCTTTCCAGCCCATCCGGCAGGCAGCTCAATGGTACGCTGAGCCCAGACAACGCCCTCATACCCTGGCAAGCCGCACGCATTCCAATTAGCGGGCATGTTTGCCGCTTTCCAGCTTGAAACATCGGTGTCAGGCTTGAACCACTCTTTCGCAGTGCCCGGGTCTTTTGCCTGGTACCACTTATCCATTGCCGTGCCGAGCTTGTCTGGTCCGGGAGAAGACGCCACCTTTTCCACCTGTTCAAGCCCTGACTTGAAATCGCCGAGCGGAGCCAGCGCCTCGCGACTTGTCCAGGCCTCGCACACGGTGCCGCCCCAAGCAGCCTCAATGAGGCCGATGGGGACTTTAAGCTCCCTGTGCAGCTCACGCCCGAAGAAATACCCGGCAGCTGAAAACCCGCCCCATCCGCCCTGCAGTAGAGTTGTTGGACTGCACGGCAGCCAGGCGCACTGGAGAGTCGACTCCGGGGAATATGATATTTTCTTTGGAACCATCAGCAGGCGTACCAGGGGAAACTCAGCCATGGAAATTTCGTTGGACACACCGCACTGGCCCATACCCATTTCCATGTTCGACTGGCCGGAGCAGATCCAGACATCGCCGACAACAATATTGTTGATTTCCGAATGCCGAACGCCGATTGAAGAAGTTACAGTCATGGTTTGCGCGTTGGTGTTGGCCGGCATCGGATCCAGGTGCAGCATCCACTTGCCATCGGGGCCTGCGGTAGATGTTTTCTTCTGCTTAGAGAAAGAGACAGTAATCTTTGCGCCGGGTTCAGCCCAGCCCCAGACCGGCACCCTGGCATCGCGCTGCAAAACCGCATGATCGGCAAAGAGTGGATGAAGAAAGGGTTTATCATCGTTGTTGTTCAGCGATTCCGAACCTCGAACCGCCCCTGAATACTCATTCCTCAACAACTCAATTTTCTGCAAGGTTATGCCATAGTGGCCACCGGGCGGATTATCAGGATGCGGCTTTTGGTTCTCATCAAGCGAAAAGCCACCCGAATAGAGCAGCCACATCGTCACCCCGTCAGCACTGATAAATTTCGAGGGAATGTTCACGAAGTAGGCCTGCGTGCCGAAATCTTTCATGTAGGTGATGATTTTCCAGTCCCCATCGAGCCTGTCCGCTTCGAGCAGATAGGTGTTCATCCGTGAGACCGTATTGCCTCCATCGGTGACGCACATGATGTATTTCTTCAGCACCGGGTTGTAGGTGACTGTGACACACCCCATGTTGTTGTCCCATTCCAGCAGCGGCTTGATCTTCTCGAAATCTTTCGTCCAAACCGGCTTGCCGTCCTTGTCCTTGCCGCCGTAGAACTCGTATGCTGCCGGATCGTTGATGGTCTTGATGCCTGGCGTGACCCTCAGAAGGTAAACCTGGTCACCGGTGATCCAACTATCGTTCCACATCCGCCAGTTGTTGGTGGTCGTCACCAGGTCTGCGCCGTGCGCCACCAGATAGGCCTTGCCATCGGGCGAATGCTGCATGTTCTTGCCGAAATCGACGAAGTGCGGCGCACCGATCTTGACGGGTTGGCCCCACATTCCCGATTCCCCGAAGATCGGCTTCTCCGGTGTGTGCGGGGGCGGCGTCCAGGAGTGGCCATAATTGGTCGAACATCTGAACCCGACGAACGGCCCGATCCAAGGCCAGTTGAGGCGCGTCTTCCCGTAGTTCACGCCATCACTCGGCCCAAGACAATAGGTGCCGTAATACCACACTCCATTGTGGATGAGAGAGCCGCAGGGATAACGCCCCGCATAGGGCTTGGCGGGCGAACTTTTGTCGAGCCCTATGCTGTAAGCGACGATTGTAAGAGGGTCGTCGCCTATGATGACGCCCTGACCGGTGGTTATGTGTACGGGATCGACCCACGATTGTGACCAGTCGGTATAGCCGTCGAGACGTTTGGTTTTCCCATCCGTCCAGGGCGAATACAGGATATCGTTTTCGGCCCAGGCTGGATACCATGTGTCGCCATACTGAAAACCGCTTTTCACGCCGAGAAAGCGGACGGCATTGAACACCTTGGAGCGTTCAAACGGACATCCTTCGGGAATCTTGCCCGCCCAGGTAAAAGGATCAAACTTCACGATCTCAGGTTTCAGGTCGGCGACCTGCGGCTCGGCACCTGACGCGTGAGCAGCAAGCATGACGGTGGAGAGGAGAGCCAGGAGCGTGCTTGGGCCCGTTCGTTTTCTATTCATCCGTGTTACCTCTCGCTTGTGTTACCTCGTCACGTCAGGGTACAGGCGCTTGTTGTTCGCACTGCCCTCACATTCTTCTACTTATTTCTTCTCTATTCCGGCCAGGGCCTCGGCAAATGCCTTGCCCATCAGGGCAAATGTCTTTCCACAGCCCAGGTAGTGATAACCGGCGTTTGAAGCGCCGCGCTCCCAGAGCGCCTTATCTTCTTTGGCAATCAGTTTCTCCTCAAACGATTTCATATATTCCTGTTTCTGCGCATCGGTCATGTGGCCGTCGGCGTTAGGATGGTCCTTGTGCTTTGAATCGAGAAACCAGCGCATCTGTTTCACCTTGCCGTGATTTTCATCAATCGCCCCGAGCTTGTCATCCCAGAATGGAGCCGTCTGTATGGCAACAACCCGCCCGTTGAACTCTGGAAGCAGCGACGGCGCGGTCATCGCCTTGCGGAATCCGGCCATGCCGGGATTTGGCTTGTCATCCTTCAAAACCCCGCCGACACCCATCACCCCGATGACGAAAGGCATATTCGGAGCCTTCAGGTCCTTGCGGACATCGCGGATCACGTCGGCAAGCCATTCGCTGTATTTGCTGTAGTCGTTCGACTTGAGCTCCGGATTGTAGGGATATGTGTGGCTGTCAACCATGTCGTTCCAGCCCTGGAGCCAGGCAAAGCCGGCGATTTCATATCCCTGTCCATTGTATTCAGGACAGACCCGCTTGATATCGCCCAGCACTTTCCGGACATGTTCGATCATCAGCCGGTAATAGACCCCTGTATCATTCTTCTTGTCAGCCAGCCACTTGTCCATGTTCTCCGGGATGCCGTGGCCTTTCGGACCATAGTAGATCTTCCGCTGGTAATCATTCAGTTCGTACGGCCCGGCGCTGGGCGGACGAAAATCCGTACTAAGGGACTTTCCGCCCCACGCGGTTTTAATTATCAGGAACGGCTCCTTCACGGCCTTGCTCATGTAGATGCCGAATGTAAACTCCGGACCAATGCATTTCCCGGGTTTCGTTGGATCCTGGCCATACATCGATCCATACCCTGCCGTCAGTTTGCCGGTGATTTCAAAGTTCTTGTCTTTTGCGCCGGTCAGGTACGAAATCCACGCATGGTCACAGACAACAGGCTTTCCATCTGCCCCGACCATTTCCTTGTACATAGGCGTTGTGGCCGGATCGTCCCCGATGTAATCAATAGTCTTAATATTTGCCGGACCTTCCATGTTCGACTGCCCGGCAAGGATAAACACCTTGAGCGGCTTGGCGACAGCCTGGCTGGAAACCATAAACATCAACCAGGCAACTGCTGCAATCGTCATACACTTCATACTCTGTCCCCCTTTGTTGTCATAATTTACTATGTTTCGCCTGAATAATTCGCACCGGACCAAGCAGGTCTGGTTCACAGTCTTCTCAAAAGGACATCTTTCCTTAAAGCTACTCGCGGGCATCACGGCCAAAAACGGCAATTTCCGACAAACCGATGTTCTGCGCGGCACCCTTCGTCTTTTCCACCATGAAAATCAGCCATTTGATTTTCTTCTGCGGGAACTTCACTTCAAGTCCTTTTCCGGCATCATCCGGCAATTCACCGGTCTTTATGGTAGTGCCGTCACTGAACACAAGCGTGCCGGCCATGACCTGATCAATCTTGTTCGGCCGGTCGAAGAGCCAGATACGATCAACAAGCTGTTCATCCAGCCAGCTCAGCCTTATAATTGCTGAAGCCGATTCACCCTGCGACACCCACTCCCGGCTGATATCATTCTGTGCGCCCTCTACGGTGCCGTCCACTGCGCCTTCCGGGGTTGAGCCTGCGTGCGCAGAACTGGCCCGAACCGTAGCAATACGCGCAACGTTGTCGGCGCCATCCAGCTCCCCTGGCTGTAGCACCGGCTCCGCCGCACTGCGAAGCCTGATTTCCTGCAGACACATTCCATACCGGCTTCCCGCGGGTTTTGAATGCAGTTTCACCCCATTCATCTCGTCCCCGAAATTTGCCGCGTAACACAACCACATTTTCCGGCCGTCAACTCCAATGAATTTGGATGGAATATTTACGAAATAGGCCTGCTCGCCAAACCGCTTCATGTACGTTACGAGCTTCCACGGCCCGGTCATACGGTCAGATTCGAGAACGTAAGTGTTATAATACCCGTATGTATTCCCGCCGTCGGTAACACACATGAAATACTTCTTCAGAGGCGCGTTATACGTCATCGTCACGCAACCCATATTGTCTTTCCATGCGGCAATCGGTTTGATCTTAGAGAAATCCTTCGACCAGACAGGTGTACCCTTGTCATCAGCTCCGGCAAAAAACTCGTACTTCGACCTGTCGTTCATATTCTCGATACCCGGCGTGACTCGAATCAGGTAAACCTCATCGCCGGTTATCCAGCTGTTGTAGCCAAAGCGCCGGCCATCAGGACCAACAGATGCGCCATGCGCAGTCAGGTAAGCCTTGCCATCCGGCGAGAACTCCAGGTTCTTCCCGAAGTCAACAAAGTGGGGTGCGCCGATTTTTACAGGCTCCGCCTTTAACGCGGCTTCTCCGAAAAGCGGTTTCTCAGGGGTGCACGGCGTTTGTGTCCAGGTTTTGCCATAATCGGTGGACCACCTGAACCCGACGAACGGACCTAGCCAGGGCCAGTTGTAGCTGGTGCCGTCCTTCTTCACCTCACCTGCCGGATGCAGACAATACGTTCCGTAATACCAGACCCCATTATAGACAAGACTGCCACAGGGATACCGGCCGGCATACGGAGCTGCATCGGACTTGTAGACAGTGTAATCCGAAATCTCCAGCTTCATCGGGTCATCCCCGGATATCTTCGCCTGTCCCGTGGTGAATTCATTTGAGTAGGAAGCCGACTTCACGCCATAAACCTTTCCATCAGTCCAGGGCGAATACAGATTCCCGTCGGCCGCCCACGAAGGATACCAGGTATCCGCGCCGGTATACTCCGCATGCCTGCCGGAAAATTCAACGCCGGCGAATGATTCCGAAGCTTTGAACGGACAACCGGCAGGCGGGTGTGACGGCCAGGGTTTGACGCCAGCGCCGGCCGGTGCATCCATCACCCTCTGCTCAACCTTGTCGTCGGCTGATACGCCGGACGAAAAAGCTGCCACCATCAAAACAAACATTACAACCCATTTCATGCAGTTCATTTCTGCAATAACCTTTTCCATGTCGTTTTCCCCAGGTTATTTCAATAATGGCTTCATCGCCTCGGCCAGGCTGAAACCAACCATGCAGTACACCCGGGCACTGCCCTGGTAATGGCAATACCAGTTACGGACATGACTATCGCACTCCTTCTTGGCCTTTTGGTACTCTGCATCATCTATAAGCGCTTTGTCACCGGCATTCCTTACGAGCTGTTCCATCTTCTTTGGATCCGAACTCTCAGGCTTGTCTTTCATCTGTTCCTTGACCCTGACCGCAGCCGCATTCCTCACCCGACCTTCTTCAGTCTGGGCTTTTCTCGGTAATTCATCCAGCTCAGGATACCAGAAGGGCGCAGTACGCACATAACCGATCCTGCCTTTCAATTCCGGGGCCGTCGCGATCTTCGCCTGACCGGCCCTGAAATCGATCATATTCTTGTCGACCTTCTCGCCGCCTACACCAAGTTCACCTACAACTACCGGCATATTAGGGACCTTGAACTCTGCGCGCAGGTCCTGGACCAGGTGAACAAAGTTCGGACAATATTCATCATACACCTGCTTCCTGATTTTATCACCAGGCTGGCACATATCGTTCCAGCCCTGGAACCAGACGAACCCGCAGATCTCGGTCTTCAGCCCCTTCAACTGCGGGAAATCGGTGTCAATACTAGCCAGGCACTCACGCACCTCTTTAACCATCTTGCGATAAGATGCGCCGATATCCTCAGGCTTGTATCCCGATTCATAGGCAGGTTTGCCGGCACTGGGCGGACGGAAGTTCCCGTACAGGCTGTGCCCGCCCCAGCAGGTCTTGATCAGAAGCACCGGGTTCTCCTTCCCTGAAAAGAAACCTTTCTTATAGAAATCACCCATCTCAGCGCCAAACATCAGTTCCGGCCCGAACCAATCCTTACCCCATCCACCCATGCCGACCGACAATGGCCGCTTGATCATTTCATCGCCGTGTTTATAAGAGACAAACACATCATCACGCACGACGAACGACCCGTCAGCGTTCTTGACCTTCTTCAACAGGTATCCATGCGTAGGATGTTCGCCCAGTCTGTCGAGAATATCGTTACAACCCATCCCTTCCATATTCGACTGCCCGGCAAGAATGAACACCTTCACCGGCCCTTTGAACTTCTTCTGGGTTTTGCCGGCACTGGCATCTTCTGCCATAGCTGCATTCGACATCAACAACATCGCAACCATGCATCTTAGTGTATTTCTCATAATAGCCTTTCTTCTTTATACCTTCATTAACCATCCGTTACTTGAACATAAACCAAAGCACGTCCCTGCACGCTAAGGCTTCTTAGAAACTGATTACTGATCACTATCATCCCTTATGTTCCCCCAGAAACATTCCAGCAGCTACAAATGGGTGCATAGTGTCTCATATTTCTCAAAAGTTGTCATGTCGGCAAAACTGCCGATGAGCACGGATTAAGCAGGATTTTCGCCGATATAATTAAATAATCGGCGGTTACTCTTATGCCTTACTGAATCGCTCAGTCTTAGCGCTTCTGACAAGGCGAAGCACCGAAACAACCTCTGCCGAACAAACCTTCCCTCCTGCACTCGAAGTCACTCATCCGACTTCGTAATTTCAAATGTAAAGATGCGTCCCTTACAACTAATCGGAAGACGGTTCAGATTTCGAGACGACATAGGTCTTTCCGGCCAGCGCGGTAAATGTAACTTCAGATGTCGCGCCGGGTGAGTTGACGGATTTTACCGTTGCCCCGTCGCACTGAACCCGGATCTCCGCATTTTTATTCCCAGGAAAAACAACTTTGAAGTCCCGCTGGAAAGCCGATTTCAGCTCCACTGAAGTGTCCGTGGGGTAGCTCACCTCCAGCTTCCCGAGTTTCAATTTCCGGCCCTTGGCATGGGGCGGGACCACAATCGTCCGGTAGTCCTCCTGAACGCCGTAATGGGTATTCACAAGCATGCTCCAGTTGGCGACTCCCCAACAATAATCCTTTACCCCCAAACCGCGACCTTCAACACCGTTGTAACGTTCGTGGGCATGGCCGTCATGCTTCCTCACCAACTCCAGCATCTTGTCAGCCATCTCCCTGGCAACGTCGTAATAGCCATAGCGATTAAGGCCGAGTTCAATCAAATAATTAGTCGGGGGCCATACGTCGCCGCGCCAAAATCCATCAGGGCGGAACGTTGGTTCGTTCATCGCTGAAGTGGTTACCGGATATTTGCTCCAAAACAGCGACGGATCGGTTAACTGCCTGACCAGTTCGGCGGCCTGTTTCTCACTTGCCATCCCGGCCGTCAGGGGAAGAAACCCCTGCAGTGTTCGAACGCGGATTGGCTTGTCTGTATCCCTGTCCAGGCTGTAGAAGAATTTTGTTTCCGGGTCCCACATCTTCGCGCGGATCGCCTCGGTTCGTTTGGCGAGATTCCGTTCGTACTTCTTCATCATTTCGATGCGTCCGGTTTTTTGGCACATCTCGATCATCGCCCTTTCGGACATGGCCAGGAAACAAGTCTCTTCGACGCCTTCTATGTTCCCATACCATGCACCGCCAGTGCCGCGTGTGGGATGCTCTGTCAAACGCAGGCCATCGAGCGTCGGGGTGAAATCGAATGTTTCAAAGCGGGCCGTTTGGACGATATCGGCGATCGAACATTTCTTGTAGGCGCCATATTCGATCAGGCCGTCATTATCCACATCGCGCTCAGTGGCATACCAGGTTAGGAATGAGTCCAAATAGGGCAGGCAGAGATCGAGCAATGCCCGGTCATGGGTCTGGTTGTAAACCATCAGACAGCCCCATGCCAGAATCGGGATTTGGGAGAACCCATCCTGCGGCAGATCCGGCTTGGTGGTGCAAGGCACCATGCCATAGCGGTATGACCCTTTGGGCGATTCCGGATTGTTGTCGATCACATTCCAATAATTCCGAAAGACATCGCGGGCCAATGGGTCATCATCCAACGGCGCCCACGCATTGAGAATAAACATGGTATCCCACTGCAACTGGCACTTGGCGTAGGACGTGTCGCCTGCTCCGGAAATCGAGAAAAACCGGCATGGCAGTCCAGGAAGTGCCGGTTCCCAGAGTTTATCAAACGTGCAATCGATATAGAGATCATGCACCAGCTTGGTGAGTTCCGGGTTTTCCGTAGATACCTGTTTGGGCAAGTTCTCCCTGGCGTGCTGTATACTCTTTTCAGCAAGCGTGTAACTCCGTGTTTTCTCTGCCTTGTCAGTTGCGGCATCCGCCCTGACGGGCCATACCGCCGCCACCGCGAGCCAGGCCGCAACCGCGAGCCAGGAACCGGATGCAATGAGTTTCTTTTTCTGGAAGGTTTTTGTCATGTTCATGTGTGTCATGTAGTAAAGATGTTTTATTTTGTTGTTCTCATCTTGTCCTTTACCTTCTCGGCCAGACTTTTATCTTCTGCTTTCCGCTTTCCTTGACCTCGAACGGACCGGGGAACGGATTCGTCGTGTCTCTTTTCTTTCCGAAGTAATCAGTATCTATCTTCAGAGGCGAACCATCGGCATTCTCGAACGGAAGGTCAGGGATGACAGCCTTGCCGAGCATCTCTGTTCCGACAACCCTGCGTTTCTGCTCGGTTGCCCAGGCTTTGTCCACATTCAACTCAAGATACCAGCCGTCGGCCTGCTGAGTAAGCGTTATGCCGGGATCGAAATCGGACTTAAGCAAAGCTGCTTCATCAAACTTTGAGGATTGTGCGCCCTTGGCAAATACATTTCCAGCCGCAGTTAAAGGAAGAACAACCTCATTGTATGCATTAAGATTACACTTCCCTGTCAAAAGGTTGTTGTACCACCGGACATCACCAACAGGACAGTCTCGCCGCCCCGCAACTTCGGTGCTATGCGCCTTATGATAAGGAGTCTGGCGACCGTCATAGTGAATATCAAGGCTTCCCGTGATGAGATTGTGACCATACGCGCCGCCCTGTGAGTTCGAGAGATACGCAGCAGGGGAAAGCAATATGTTATTGGCTATCACAAACGGCCCATGATTTACCTCGGTAAAGATATCATGCCCTTCGTTGTCGTGGATAAGGTTTCCTGTTACCTGAGTTCCCTGCGCCATCCAGTCAAGCCATAAGCCGCCGGCATTCCCGCATCTGTATATATGATTTCCGCTAATGACGGTATCAATAGCACCATGGAATTTGATGCCAGCCATCTCGGCACCGCCCCAAATGCCCTGCATATTGATTTCATGTATCTCATTGTTTTCTACACGGCTGAATGCACAGCCGAGACTTCCGACAATCCCGGTCTGCCCGCAATGATGTATGTGATTCCGCCTGACAATGTGCCAGCCGATCTTATCTTTATACCATCCACCTGTCTTTAAAGCGTCAGCGATGGTACCGTCGTACCCTTCTTTATTGCCCCGCCTGTTGTCCCACTCGTCGGAATATTTGCCCAGCGCTATGCCGCAGCAGCGGGAGTAGCTGATTTCATTGTCCTCTATGATCCAGCCCTTGCACCAGTAAGCCGTAACCAGCCCGTGCTGGCCTGATGTCGGGGCAGCCCAGTTGGATGCGGCATTCTTGAGCTTGAATCCCCTGACAGTAATGTAATCGATATTGGTCTTTTCCGGCGTAAACACTGTGTAGCGTTTGGCTATTTCGACATCAGCCTTATTGGGATCAATGCCGGGGAACTGTGCCCATATCGTGGTATTATCACTGGTCGATACTCTTGAACGGAACACCAGACAGATATTCTTCTCCCCGCTGACAGGCTTGATTCCTGCTTTAAAGTTAACCCATTTCTTCCATTCCCCGGTATTTTCCACTTCGCATTTACCAAGCAGCTCACCCTCAGCCGAATCCAGCCGAACCTCAATATCGCCGCCGCCGGTCTCAGTCGCGGCACGGAATTCCATGCTGTCTGTGCCTGCGCCGAAATTTACCTTGTCGAACCTGAGCCAACTGCCGCTCCTTATCCATCCGATGCATTTCCCTCCCATAGAGCCGTCAGACTCATGCAATTCACCGCTCTTGCCGGAAAACGATGCAGCCTCAACGCGCTGCGTTCCGATCGTAAATGCCGCAATGTTAAGCAGATAATCCGCGTCCTCCGCCCTGTCAGCACGCGCGAACCAGCATGGCATTTTCCCTGCTGGCTTCAGAACCTCGTTTAAATGACTCGCTGCTTCATGCATCCACTCTCCGTTGAGATAGACCATTCCAAGATGATGCACGCGTCCGCGAGGATTAAACCAGTCACCATGAACTGTACGAGCAAATGGATTGAATTTCCCAAAATACGAATTCGGCAGGGTCAGCTGCCAGGTATCACCCGACTCTTTTATCCATCCCTTCGCCGGTTCTGAGCCTGTGATGATGACCTCTTCTCCCGGCGCAGCCTGGAAAGTTATCCGCTTGCTATTGGATATTCCTCCACGCGGCGGATTGATATGTTCACGGTATATCCCGGCATGCACCGTAACAGTATCACCAGGCATCGCTTTTTCAGCAGCTGCCTGGATCGTCCTTAACGGGGCTGACTTTGAACCAGCGTTCAGGTCACTGCCGGTGACAGCGACATGAATCTCGTTTGCACCTTGATGGAAGAAGCTGATGCAGCCTGAGAAAATCAGCACACAAGACACCAGCAAAGAAACAACAATTCTCATAATTCAACTCCTCTGTATTAACGACCCCTCTGTATCCTGTCATCTTTCCCTCTTTTACTGCCTCGCAATTAACATATCAGGCAGCTCTCTACCTCACATCTGCATAGCACTTCCCTCTTATTCTTTCGGCGGTTCGATCATTTTGCCGGCCAGTTGTTTCTTCTGTTCGGCAACATCAAAGGTTCCATAGAAGAGAGCAGTCACATCCATCCACGTGTAAAGACATATCCACTCTTCCGGTGTCAACTGGACTTTCTTATGGCCTGCCTCCAGCATTTTTGCCAGTGGACTGCCAATCGCTCCGAATCGTCCGGGTTCTGTAAGAGGTTCGAAGTTGTTTTGCGGACGACCCCAGGCAGAAAAAGAAACGCGGCTGACCAGGGCATTGTATGATTTTGAAAATACATCTTCAGGATCGCCGGTCAAAACCGGTAGACCCGCTTTCTCTCCCTTGTGACAATTTACACAGTGACGGTTTAGTATGGGCTGGACCAGTCGCTGATAACTGAACGGCAGCGAACCATCTGGTCCCGGTGTAATCTTTGAGGGTGCACGCTGGATGGCCTTGGCCTGGAGTCGCGGAGTTTTCTGTTTCATCCGGTGTTCATGACAACCGATGCAGGACTCTTTTTCATCAGGTTGCAGATAAACGAGGCTGCGCATCGTTTGTACCGCCCGTCCCCTGGCATCAAGTGCCTGGAAAAGCATTGGGGTACAGGCAGGTGTTTCAAAATAGGCAGAGCCATCATCTTCCACCGGTACAGTTCCCAGTACCTGCTTGCCCGGCGAAGCATGGGCAGCGCCGAGCTTTGGCGAGTTGGCGTTTGGTGTTGTTTTGAGAAGTACCTGCACGATGCGCAAATGCGTGATTGGATTATTCGTCGGCAGGTAAGGCCAGCTCTCCTTTACATCGCTCAGGAAAAACGTTCCGCTTTTCTTCCCGGTATCAGCTCTTTGCATCGCCAGTTCGGGAGGTGGATTGCGACTGGCAATCGGTCTAGCCCAGACACTGGAAATGTTCGGATCGCGGTAAACCAGTTCCTTGTTGCCAAATATATCGGCAAAATAGACGCCGAACATATTGGGAATGTTCGGACCTGGTTCTCCAACGAGCCGGTCGAAACTGTAAGAGACAATAAGGAATTTCTCAGAAAGCGGCCAGGGCGACTTGTAACAGTGTCCCGGCCAGCGCTTTTCTTCTTCCGGGGGTGTTTTCTCCATCCAGGATTCTTTCATAGGACTGTCCCAATGCCGGACAACAGGCGTGTCGAAGTCATACGGAATAAAGTCAGGACCAGCGGCCAGGATGGATTCGGATTCCGGGAAACGTACATCCGGGGTTAAACGAGTCAGCGGGTCTTTTCCATCCACACCCTTCACTGTGTCCAGGAGAACAATCGAACCTGCGCTCATGGCGTGATGCGGGGATGCAGTGGCCATGATTCGTGAGGATCCTGGTATGGAACGCGCCTCCCAGGTGCCAGCCGGATTCCAGGTGTTGTTTCCATAATAAATCCGGACATTACTGCCGTCCGGCCGGGCAGTCCAGAGTTGCTGGTAAAGCACGGCGTTGCGATCAACATAATCCCAGCGTGTGTAAATGACGCGGCCGTCATTTAAAAGGCAGGGATCCCACTCGTTGGTTTCGTGGAACGAGAGACTGCGGGGATTCCTGCCATCCGCACCCATCCGCGCGGTGGTGTATACAAAACACGGACCTCTTCCGCACCGGTGATAGCCCCCGCGCATGGTTGAAACAAAAAGAATATCACCGGCCGGCAGGTAAACGGGAAAGAAATTATCGCTGTCACCCTGCGTGAGCTGACGGACAGTTCCAGAAGCCAGGGATAATTCGTAGATGTGATACCGCAGTTTCTTCGTTTGATCGTTATAACTCCATGAAGCCGGGGCTTCTTTCACGGGACAATATGCAAACAATATTTTCCCGGCGTCGCAGGAGAGTTCCGGTGTCATAAAATTACCGGCAGGAAGTGTTTCGGGAGTGATGTTCTTCGTTCGCATGGTCACGCCGGGTTCCTGCAGGATAAACAAGCCGCCGCCCGGCCTGGAACAATATCCGTATACCTGTGTAAGCTGGTGGCTCATGACAGAGGGAACATGCTTAACCATCAACAATTGCGAAGTTTTGAAAAGCGGGTTTGCTAACACGATCTTGCGACGCAGATTATGAAGGTTGAGCCACAAGGACTCCTGCTTGGCGATATTATCAATTTTCCCGGCATTCAGGCATGCGGCACGGAGAGTTTCCCAGGCAGATTGCTCCTCGCCCCGGAAGTTTTTGGCGACGGTCCTTTCAGCCACTAAAGCCTCGGTTTGCCGCAGGAGTTTATCCACCGCCTGGCCGTACGTCCGCGGTTCCTTGGGTGTCTGTATTCCGTCCTGCATGCGCCAATCCCATTCAACCAGGGCATCGGCAATGGCTGGATGCGGGTCCGGAGAACAGATCACCGGGGTCCGCGAGAAAGGACGGCGTTCCGGCATAAAGGAAACCGGGACATTCTGATACGAGAACCCAGTGAGCCTTGCGGCGCCGGAGCCGGAGACCGCCTTGATAACAAGAGCATTTGTTTCCACCTGACATTGCAAAGCAACCGGGGAAAGTGCGTCCACATGAAATTGAATGTTTGCCGGGACGGCCATATCGGACACGAAGGATATCCGCACATTATCTCCATCATTGAGCGAGGCAGTCAGCCGCCAAGATTCCGGTACAGAGGTATGGCCCGTCAATAACAGTTGCACGCCTTTCTCACCGTCTGCATAAAACCATACACCAGCCGCCGAAGCTTGTGCGGGTGGAATGCTTTTCCCGTTGATCATAACGGATGACTGGACGATCACATATTTCTTCTCTGACTGGTCGTGCGTTGAGACAAATGCGATATCGCTGGATTGACCGGCCCCAAAAACAGAAACAACGCCTCCTAACAATATGCAAACCAGTAATGTTTTCATTCTAAGGTTTTTGCGTTTTGCGTTCAGCGCTGCCGAGCATTTTGTGGATCGCGTCGGCAAACACTCTCGCCATTTTTCCTGCTCCGGCGGCATTTGGAAGAGGATTGGCATGGCTCAAATCCTTTGAAACATCGAATCCTTTGTACGGGTCCGCCAAAACCACCGGGCAAGAAAGCGTGGAGTTGGATTGAACGTAACGTGAGATCTTAAGATTGAGGAGACTGACCACGGATTCCTTTCCTTCCACAGGAATAATTGTTGAAAGCACGATCTTCACATTTCCGTTTTTTGCACGGAGTGCATCGACCACCTTGCCGATGTTTTTCACAATCCTGTCGGCCAAGGACTCGGCAGCAGCATTGCTGGAAAGGATATCTTCTGTCCCCAGTTTGATCACCGCGACATCCGGCACGTTACTGGCCAGCAAGCTCTGCATATTCTCTGCCATCCATGCCGAGCTTTTACCCCAGTGTCCTTCATGATCAACATCGTATTCATAGTTATCCGGTTCTGTTTTGTCATCGTTATGCTTCTTCCGGCCCCCCACAAAATCGATCAGATGTCCGTCCCTGCGTAACATACCGTCCAGGTAACGCCTGTAAGAACCATTCGAATTAGCACCTTCGGTAATGGAATCGCCGATCAACATGATCTTCACAGGTTTAAGCGGCGGCGCCTCCATGAATTTCAAAACAAGCGGCTCGATGCCTTTGGCCCAGACCCGGTACCCCTCCGGGGTCAGATGGGTGCCGTCAGTAAACAGCTGTTTGTTGATCGTGCCGTCGGGCAGCAGGAACTTGTCCTGCAAATCAACATAGGCCACTTCATTATCATTGCGACCCAGGGAGGCATTGATGGCGTTGACTTGCCTGCACTTGGCCAGTTTGCCCCCGTCGGCCACCGGCAGGATCGCCATCATGATTACTCGCGTCTCAGGCAGGCGGCGCCGAAACACCTGGGCAATCGCCCTTCTGCCATTGGCAATGTCGACGGGAGGACAATTGGTCCCCAGGTTCCACTGCTCCCTGCCGCCATCACTTTGAGTTACCCCTAAATTATTGATGCCGCACAGCAAAACTGCAACCTTGGGCTGCCGCCCGCTTGCAAAATCCAGGTTGCCATGATTGACCCTGTAGAGCATGACTGGCGTAATGTCCCCGGAATTCCCCATGTTGATTGGCTTGTACTGGGAATAGTGCTCTTTCCAGACATCCCGCCCCGTGCCTTCTCCAAGCGACCAGCACCACGTGATCGAATCGCCGAAGAAAACAATCTCAGCCTTATCGGCCTGGGACACTTCCCGGTTGACCCGCTCAAATTCTTCATGCCAATACCCGTCTTTGACAGCCTCAGGCATCCTGGTGCTGGGTGAAAGCGGAATATCATCCCAGAAGTTCGGCGCCCCGGCACGGCCGGACGTCACAGGGCAATCTCCGTCCCCGGCGGCAAGACAAACTGCCGTAACGCTGGAATACAGAATGGCGGCAATCATTTGCTTCATGGTATGCAAAGCTAGAATCGTTTTGCACATAGTGGACGGCTCCCTGTAAATCTCAACTTTCCTATTCAAGATCCTTCTTCTTCAAGCCTTCCACATAAACATCTATCTGACCCACGGCATCTTTTTCTTTTACATATGCAACGTTGCAATAGACGGCCAGCACATTAGCGCCTTCGTGCAGGTTCTTGGCGTCAATCATTAATTCACGGTAGAACGGCCTGTTTTGCCACCAGCCATAGCCGTGCACCATCTTGCCGTTTACATAGATATGGTATCCCTGTTTTGCCAGCACGCATACACGATACAAGTCGCAGTCAACCGCCTCAAGATCGAATGATGTCCGAGCCAGCAAAAACTCCCCGCTGCCCCAGTCGGAATTATTTGTGAAACACACCTTGCCTTCTTTATACTCGCCTGTGCCTATGGGGGCCTTCCCGGATGTCCATTTGCTGTCTTCAAAGCCGGGCATATACCACTTATCCATGCCGCCGGGCAGCTTAACGTCGCGGAAACGGCGGCCTTCGCGCTTGTGCAGGACATCCGACGCCTGCTGAGGATCAAATGAAGTGTAACGCCAGGTGCGCTCGGACGGTACCGGTTTCCCTACCGAATGCCAGCCTGCTTCCGGGTTCTTGAGTTTTGACAGATCAAGAATTGTATCAACTACCGCCTGATCCTTACCGCCATCTTCCTTCATGCGTTTTACAAGCTCAGCCCTGTAATCGTTGCAAAGTATATCAGTCAACTCCAGCCGCTGGTCCGACGTCAGATCTTTCAGCGTCGTATAAAAACCAAACGGATTGCCTGCGCGATTGGAATTGGGCGTACCAACAAGAGCGACAATCTGTCCGGTTTCCAGCAACGGAAAACGCGTTTTCATTGTTTTAGCGATCTTGATCGCTGTTTCAGGCGACTTCTTCAAACACACGTTGGCCGCAGACTGAACGTTGTGTGCACCTTCAGCGGCGCGTTCCCCTGGCTTAATCTCGCTCTCGTTTACGGCGCGCATAAATCCCGCAAGCACCTGCGAACCCAGCGGGCCGGCCAGGTTCTTCTTGTTCAGGACATTCTGCAGCCTGCTGGTAAACCGGTCACGCGGCATAGTGTGATATTCGTTAACCATCATCGTCAACAGGGTTGGCGCGACGGCCGGAAACAGCGCCTCGTCCTTTTCCAGTCCCATCAGTGCCGTAAAGGAGGCTTCGCGCAACCACCAGTCCTCATTTGTCGTCCAGGGCATGATGAGCGGCAGGCAGCTGTTTATCTCTTTTGCAGGCGCAAGGCTGAGGGCCATCAATGCTCCATCCACCACCCACAGGGCTTCCTTGGGGTCTGCCAGCATTTTCCTGATCGCGGCCAGCATTCCAGGCGTAAGCTCTTCCGTCTTGAGCGTGGCGCGTCCCATGCTGAACCAGTAGTTGTAGTCGATTATGCCGTCAAGCCCCGCCCGCCTGACACGCGGATCAGGATCCTGCAGGAGCTTTTCAAGTTCGTCCAGGGCGCCGACAGTGCGCAGTGCCTTGGCGGCCTGCGCGCGAATCATGTAATTCCTGTGGTATACATTCTTAAGTATTTCCTTCCGGGGCACGCTCTGCAAATCAACTTCCGGTTTGTGATAGGCGCTGCCGAATTTCCAGAAGGGAACATGGGTTGGTTCCGGATCTCCATGTTTCCTGTAATTCGGGTTATCTTCAATCGAAAGAAAAGCCAGGTCTGCCGGCCTGCCCCAAAGGTTTTCCGGCAGTTTGAAATCCTTTGCATACTTTGAACGCGGCGCACCGGTAATGCGCAGGGTCTTCAATGGCGCCGTATAAGACAAAGCCACTGCGGCGCCCGTACCTTCGTCATCAAATTCTTCACGCTGACAGGTCGAATTACCCAGTGCGCCGGAATGGCGCCGGCTCAAGTCGTACCACCACTCCAGGCGATGCATTGCCGCGTGATACTCAGCGGCCTTTTTGTCGGTGAGATATGAGGAAGTCAGCCCGCGCCAGATGGCGTCACCGCGGCCGTCGTCTCCATGTCCGCATACCAGCACCGGATAGCTGTCGATCATCGACAGGCTCAAATAGTCTTTTGCCTTGCTGTAAATGCCGGTGTCGCCCTGCGCACCCGAGGCAATAAGCATCGCGGCTGCGCCCATACCATCCTTGCCGTTTGAGCCAAGCCCGCCTTCAGGACGGTGATCACCATAAGGCACCGTTCCGTGACCGGCAAAGCGGTACCAGAAACGCAAAGCCCCAAGCAGGGTTTTCTCATCAACCGTCACTCCGCATTCTTTCGACATAAGCATCGTGGTTAAGATCTGGCAGCCAGCCGGATTCATCAACCCGCTGGCTACATATCCGGGATGGATTCCTTTGCCCCAGTGGGTCCAACTGCATCCGAACTTCTGCCGCAATTTCGCGTCCTCGCAGTAGTATTCCAAGACAGGCAGCACGTCCTTGTCGCCAGTTCGCAGGTAGTATTCGGCGCAGGCAATGCCGTTGTAGCCGTTGTTCCAGGTGTGGTCTCCAATCCCCTTTGGATTTTTTACGAACGGCGCGAAATACTCCTTAACGCACGGGATATACTTGTCATCACCCGTCGAAAGCAGGAACAGGCAGGTCAGTGCGCCGCCAATACCTTTGCCGTCCAGATGTTTCTTCTTGAACTCTTTGTCGGTCGAATAATATTCCGCCGCCTGCTTGATGATCTTTGCGGATTTTTCGCACTTGAGCGGCCAGGTTTTGCTGTAGGCTCCCAGCACCGGTATCGAGACAGTCACCTTCATTGCAGGCGTATCGGAGCTGTCCTGGACATCGAAGATCATCTTTCCGTCGGTTGCCTCGGCTTGGGTCAAAGCAGTTCCCAGCGCGACAAAAGGGTTCCTGCCTTTCAAGGCCACGCCGTTGATACCTGCGATTATCTGGCCAGCCTTGAATTTTCCATCTGCCGGTGTACCGGCTTCAGTCCCCTCAACCTTGACAACCACTCCCCTGTAAATACGCACTTTCAAGCCTGTTACGCCTATGTTGCCAAAACTCATCTCCCGGTCGGGATTGGGCCTCGACAGATAAACATGCTCTTCCGTGTAGTAGGCAGCCTTCTCATCCGCCGCCCTGGCATTCGCCATAAACGACATTACAACAGCAACCATTGCACCGACTATTTTCATCTTCATAACTATCATCCCCCTTTTATGCGAGGCACAGCCGCCATTGTATTATCCGGCAGTCCTTGTCAGCCTGCCAGGCAAGCGGAATTCAGGCCTGATCCGTAGAAGCACTCAGCCCGGCAGATGCAAATACCATCATCCAGAGCCAGATATAAACCATTATTTTGTTCATGATATTTTCATAGCGACAGTAGCATATACCACGATTGCCTGGCAAACAGACATCTCATCTTGCCAGATGTGCTCCTGATTGCAATCTTCGTTGTCCACCAGCCTGCCATTCATCAATTTCAGGACAAAAAGGTGTTTGGCTCAAGTCCATTCCGGAAGGTTTGAAGAAGCAAACCCAAATTCCTTCGACTTATTGAAATTCAAGAGATTATGAATGCTTAAAGGAACCGCTGCCTGCGTTTTTTGACTCTTGCCGCCAAAGAGTGCACTGTTTAACGCCTCAGCGCAGTTCAACGAACAACTTCCCGGCCGGGTTAGCATGGTTTATCCTCCTGCTTCCATGAGGACAAAACCAGCCTGGATAAGGATAGTTTATACCTTTCTGGCACAGGTGATGCTTAGTTAATTTTCAGACCTTTTCAGCTGTATGGTTGATAAATCAGAGATCTGTGGTTTCAGCGTAAGGCCTTTCCGGATGTAACTTTAAGGTGTTGAATATGAATAAGTTGGATCATAAATTTGTGGTTCACATTCTCGAAACAGTGGTTTTGTTTAACTGGCTGATCAAGGGCAGTGTTGATGCGCAGGTGACCAGGCCATGGCCGGATTCTTCGGCTGCTATTATCAGTTTTGCGGATCAGCTGCCTTCCGGCATGACAGAAGCGCAGAAAAGATTCGCTGCCCAGCACCTTGCTGGAACCCAGAAACAGACACTTTCAGGGATTCGAGGTTTGCGCGCCTACAATACCAACTTCCTGTGTCTTCACTACCAGCTGGCAGTTGGATGCGGACCCAGCGCTTTTATAGTTGGCAACAACTGGACATCCGATTGGGCCGCTGTTAACAACAATACAAACTGGTTTCTTCGCAATGCAGCGGGCTCCAGGGTTCACCAGAGCGCATGGAACTGGGATGTCATGGATATAAGTCCCGCCGGGAACAGTCCAGACACCGGATTCCCGGCCTATTGGATTCAAACCAGTCTTGACCGGATACGGGCTGCCGAAGATGACGGCGTATTTGCCGACAGTTATACCCCGGATTCCTACACATTCGGGCAGTGCAGTCCTGATCACGCCTGGTTTAATGATGTTGATGTGTGCAAACTGAACTGGATTCCGCTGCTCAACAATTTTGGAAGGACTGTTCATGCTGCCTTTGAGGCTGACACATCCGGCTACAAGTTCCTCCCAAACCTTGGCGGCCTAATTACCGGATGGGATACTACCGATTACGGTGTGGGTGACGGCGGGATGATCGAGGGGTTCGCATTCTGGAACACTGGAAACTACTTCGACGTCGCAGACTGGCGCCTGCAGATAAATCGTGCGCTGGCACTCGCAAAATCCGGGAAGATCCTGATCTGCCAGAGTTATGTGGAGTCAGGTGATAATAGCGGGCGTATGTTCGTGACGGCCAGCTACCTTTTACTGAAAGACCTGCACACGTACCTTAACATGATGGGGGCGGATGCAATGGCTTTGGAATACTACCCGGAGTATGACATCAATCTCGGCCCTGCAATGCAGCCTTCCGCGGAATCACTCGACGCCCTCCTTGACTCCGCGTGGGGTGTTTATCGGCGTGATTTCGCAAACGGTATTGTGCTCGTGAATCCGGGTAATTCTGTTGTTTCGATAGCCAATCTTGGCGATACCTACCGGCGTGTAACAGCAAACGGAGGGGGCATGGTTGCGGCAGGCGGTACCCGGCCAGGCGGGCTTAACTATTCAAACGTGACATCTCTTTCCCTGCAGCCGCATACCGGTGCCGTACTCTTGCGGACTGGCATTTGGAGAAAGACCTTTATCGTTTCCCCGGACCTGCAGGACGCTGCGGCTTGCTGCTATACATCGGTACAGTCGGCGGTCAGTGCGGCACTGCCGGGAGATACCGTGCTCGTGCGCTCAGGCCTTTACCGGGAGCAGATTTCGATGCCGGCAGGCGGTATGACAGATACAGGTATAAAGCTCTGCGCTTATCCTGGCGAATATCCGCTGTTCGAAGGGATTCCGCCATTGAACCAGGCGGATTTTGCCGTCACAGACATTACGTTAAGCCCCGTAAATCCTGCGCAGGGAAAGACGTTTACGGCATATGTTACCGTGACGAATACAGGAACAATTACAGGGAATGCCGGGTATCTGTACGTGTACACCAACAAGCCTTCAGAAGCAGGTGCAAAGACTGCAGGCAGCGGCTCCATTGATGTCGGGAAACTGGCGGCAGGTGGAGGTAAACGTCTTGCGATATTGAACCTTAAAGCCGGGATGGACGGAGCGAAGACTTTCAGGGCATTTATCGACGCAACAGCGTTGACTGTAGAGGTGTCAGAAACTAACAACCAGCTTGCTATTCCTTACACTGTTGTGAAGAAACCCGATGTGCAGGTGACTGGCATAAAACTGTCTCCGAATACACCTTCCCGAGGTGGAGTTTTTGACACCAGGGTGACCGTAAAGAACACCGGATCGGCGACTGCGAGTAATGTGCATTTGTCTGCATGGGCCAACAGGCCTGCGATTGCGACTAACAACCTGAACACTAATCTCGACGGATCAGCACCGTCGAGTGCAAATGCCGGAACGATAGAGACGAATTGCAGCGTTGTTTACACGTTTACCGGGCTGGAATCGGGAACTGGCAAGCTTGCGAGAGTATTCAGGGTATTCGCAGACAGTGACTTGAACATCGACGAAATACTGGAGGCGAATAACCAGCTGGCAGTTGGTTATTCACCTGCTTCAAGGCCGGATTTTGTGATAACGGACATAACGCTCTGCAATACGAATCAAACCATGGGCAGCAACTTTGTCGCGAATGTCACGGTAAAGAATAAAGGTTATGTATCCGGTAATGCCGGCTATCTTGATATCTGGCTGAACAAGGGTACAAATGTGATACCCGGCAGCACGTTGAGGGGAGATAAATACCAACTTGTCGGCACTTTAAACACGAATGCAACCGCCACGAAGACATTTACCGGCCTGGCGGCAGGAACGAATCCCGTTCCCAGGATCTTCCGGGCAGTCGTCGACAGCCGTGGATCAACTGTTGAGATTGTTGAGACCAATAACCAGGAGACTGTGGAATACATTATCGGCCCGTAAGCTTGATCTCCTACTTAGCAAGCCCCGCATGACACCCTGCCGTCAGCATCAGGGCATCATCCATGGACAGTCGTCCTTGACACTGCAATTCCTGCAGCCCACCAGCTTTGAGATAAGGGGTATCAGTATGTATCCCACCACGCAGAACGCGGCAAACAGCCACAACCGAGGAACTGAGAAATCCTTCCACAGCAGGTAACCGCCAACACCCGACGGCACAAACCAGGACGGAAAGACAACGATGATATTCCGGCGGAAAACATTGCGAAAATCCCCGCTGCTCGCCTGCTTTGGCGAAAACAGCTTTGCAGAAATAATCCCGTAACCGCATGGACACGCCAGCGTGCCATAGTGGTGGCAATAGGGACAAATACGCATCCAGAACAAAAAAACCGAAAGAAAGGAATAAACAAGGTAAGCAGAACCCCATCCTGCTCCAAGCGGCCACAGGATAGCCGCGCCAAGCAGGTACATGGTAATGGTCGGTATGTTGTCCAGCAGAACCAGCCACACGGGGATGTTCCTTGAACACGCATTCGGTATTCCGCAACCATTTTCCTCTTTCTTCACGGGCGGAACCTTACACAATCTCAGTTGATCCTTCAATGCTGATTGGCGAAAAGAACAGGAACATGAACCTCCGAGATATACAAACCGGATTAATTACTGCCCTCACCTAAGACCACCTTCTTTTGATTGCGACCTGAAGGCCGCTTTGGGTATTGTACATGCAACATGATTCTGAGCCGGGAGAAGCGTGGCATGAAGTTTTCAGGAAAGTTAATTGCGTTATTGTTCCTGGGCATCTGGATGACTGCCAGTCGCCAGTGCTCCGGGGCTGAGACATGGCCCGGCTGGCGCGGCCTTGACCTCCAGGGATCCCGGGGCCCTGCGGAGGCTGCGGTAACGTGGTCGCCTATGTCCCATATAGCATGGAAAACATCCATTCCAGGGGAAGGACACTCCAGTCCGGCAGTTTCACCAACCGACGTTTACCTGACCACAGCCCGGACATCTATGTGGATCGAAATCATACGCCATGCTGCTGGAACCATACTATTCCTTTCCATGCTTGTGGCAGCCTGTATCGGCATCGCCAGGATCTGCGGCATTCCAACCCTGACAAAAGACCTGCCCTGGAAGACCGTCTTCTTCGGCACCGTTCTACTGCTGCTGGCCGGTCTGACGCTGATGACGGAAGCGCACGTGGCATTTCAATGGACCGGCCCCGAGAAATGGGTCTGGTGCGTGGTCTTTGTCTCCCTGTGTCTCGGCCTGGCTGGTTTTCTTCCCGGAAACTCACGACAGGCAGTATTCACAGCCGGCTGTCTTTCGATCGCCTTTGCTGCATGGATAGGCATACCTTGGAGCCGCGCTTCATCCTCAACCTGGGAAACAGAACTCCATCACATAACAGCCTGGTCTGCCATTGCACCGGCTGTGCTGGGAGTGGTTTTGATCTGGAGGGCCGCGCGCCGGACGGCACCCGCTGCCAGCCCTCTTGAATCAAGTTCATCCGGCCGGCGGACTCAGACAGCAGGCATTATCACGCTGTTCGGCTTACTGGCAGCGGGATGGATGGCCTGGCGTATTATCACATCGCGTGAAGGCGCGCCTAGCGGCCTGATGCCGGTTTGGGCCCCCGTAGTCACGGCAACTGTCCTGGCCATCACGCTGGGACTCCGCGCAGCATTCAAGCGTTCCCTGTGGCCTGATATTGCCCTGCGCTTCGTGGCAGTTGTCTCAATCGCAGTGGCACTCGCAGCGGGCTTCGATGCATTGCGCTGTTCACGCCCCGACATCTGGTCCGATTTCATGAACCTCAGCCTCGAATGGACTTTCGGATTTATCCCTGCATCCGTTTTCGCCGGGATATGCGCCCTATGCGTCATCGCGTTCGGACGGCTCGCCCTGAGGGGGCGGCCAGCCTGCATCGGCACCGTTTCGATGCGGATATTCACAGCCGCCCTGGTCGTCGCAGCTGCATCGCATACACTGGCGGCCTGTTACGGCACTTCTGAGCTGATGCGGTGCATCATCTGCATTGACCGGGAAACAGGCCGGATCCGCTGGTCATGGGAAGGCCTGCGCATGACGCGTGAGTGCATGCATCCCGAAAACTCCCCGGCGTCACCCTCCCCGCTGTATCACGATGGCCGAGTGTACGCTTACTTCGGGCGCGGAGGACTCGTCTGTTGCGACGCAGATGGCCGCCACCTCTGGACCCGTTCCGATCTTCCCCACGATTCCGTATACGGCGCGGTAAGCAGCCCGGTCCTCTGCGAGGGGGATGTAATACTGGCCAGCGAGAACCGTCCAGGTGGCATCCCGGACAAGGGCTATCTCGTTAGGATTAACGGAAAGACCGGGGAGTTTGCATGGAAGCGCAGCAGGAACGTCATACTTGATGGACGCAACCCTAATGCAAGGACTCCGCTTATCATCGAAAGCGAGGGGCGTCGCCTGGTGCTGATCTGGGAGTGGAACCAGGTTTTTCTCTACGACGCTACAACCGGCGAAGAAGCAGGCGCGTACCATGTACAGGGACTTACCTGCACCGATCCCGTAGCATCGGCAGTGTCCGATGGCAAACGGGTATATCTTGCCGCGAAAAAAGAAAGCGTGGCGCTGGACCTGCAGCGGGTCCAGCATGGCGGAGAGGCAATAGCGTGGCGCACAGCAGTGCTTGGACCAGGATGCTCCAGTCCGGTGCTTGCAGACGGACGGTTGTACCTGGTTACTGAAACCGGGCGCGCTGCCTGCCTCGACACCTCTACCGGTGCCATACTCTGGAACCAGAGGCTGACTGGCACATACTATCCATCACTGGTTTCCGCCGGCGGAAACGTCTACTTCAACAACACGGCTGGACGGACAACCATTGTCCGCAGCGACCCTGATTTCAAGGTAATTGAGGAAAACGATATCGAGGACAGGATATTCGCCTCACCGGCCGTTGCCGATGGACGCATTTTCCTGCGCGGCGAACATGACCTGAAGTGCATAATGGCACCAGGGATCCGGCATTAACCTATTCAAGAAAGACAGTGACGGCGACAGAGAGCAGTCTATTTGAAATGGTCGAGCCGCCTTAATGCCACCATTTCACGTTCTTGACCTCGTTAGCATGTCCCGTGTTCTGATCGACATGCTCCCTGCCGTCAGCAGGAGCTTCAAGATTCTGAACAGCCGCCATGCTTTCATGCAGATGTTTAATCGACAGCTGCAGGTCATCTACATATTTTTTCTGCATCTCCATGGCCAGGTCGATGGCACTGGGCCCGGCCTTCTCTGCAACAGCGGAGCCTGCAGGCTTAACAGCAGGCACGGCTGAACTTGACTCCCCGCGAGGGGTAATGGTTACCTTCACTTTACTTCCTTTCTCGACCAAATAAATCCCGATCTTATGCCGTCACAAATGAACCTGCCGTTTCCGTATAATAATGGACCGCTTAAGGACTGGTATGTCCTCACTCCCGGCAGTCAGTATTTACAGGGCTGAACGCAGGACCCCTCCCGGGGCGTTTATGATAAGCGTTGAACCTCAATCTGCTTCAAGATGAGCAGTTCTATTTCGGTTTATTCTTACTTCAGAGTCTTCTCACGGTCAATGATAACTATCAGTCCGTACAACAGAATTTAACCTGGCCCGTCCCCTAATCTTCTGGCCAGAAAAGGGCTAAAATAGTATCTTCAACAGGGTTTACGACCATGACACATAAAATCACATTTACCGGCTGGAACGGGGCAATTGCCGATAAAGTCTGCGAATTCCTGCTCCCCGGAAAGATCTCCGGCACGGTTGACCTGTCTTCCACCCTCATCGTCGTCCCGACTCTCCAGGCAGGCCGCCGACTCCGGGAAACACTCGCCATGAAATGCGCCAGTCACAATGCCGGCCTTCTCTCCACAATGATCGTTACACCGTCCTGGTTCCTGCACAACAGCAGCGGCAGCGCAGGAACTGAAATCTCAGGAACACTAGCCCATGCATTATGGGCCGAAATTCTTATGAATGCTGGACATTCGGAATACGACAGCTTCCTCCCGTCAAAAGGCGTTAAAAGAGACTACGCATGGGCCCTTTCCACGGGAAAAATGATGCAGGGACTCCGCAGCATACTCTCCGACGCCGGCCTTTCTATCTCAGGTGTCGCACAGGCCGCCGGAACTGAACTCAGGGAACCCGAACGCTGGGATGCAATGGGCCGCCTTGAAAACAAGTTCCTGGCCCGCATACATGACCTCGGGCTGAAGGATCCGTTCGAACTGGAAATCGAGCGCGCCGCTTCACCATGCCCGCCGGAAGGCGTAACACGGATCGTTGTCGCCGCCGTTCCGGCCCCCACCCCGCTGATGCTGCGCGCGCTCCAGAACCTGGCCGCCAGGATACCGGTGGATATCCTCGTCCACGCGCCTGATGACCGGAAAGACTGCTTCGATAAATGGGGCGAGCCGCTTCCGGAGAAATGGACGAATGAGGAAATCAGGATACCGGACAGCGAAAACAGCATCATCCTCGCAGCCTCACCCGAAGCCCAGGCCGAAGCCGCGGTGGGCGCCATAGCTGACCTGGCGAAAGAACTCGGCCCATCGGATATCGCCATCGGCGTCCCTGACCGATCCGTTATCCCGTTCCTGGAATCAAGGCTGGCTTCGCACGGCTTGCCCGCCTTTGATCCGGCAGAGAAATCCGTTATAGAGCATCCGCTCTACCGATTAGTAGAATCAATCTGCAGGCTCCTGGTCGACAGCTCATATGAAGCATTTGCCTCTCTTCTCCGCCATCCGGACATGCTCTCATATCTCAAGGAATCGCACGGCATCTCCGCCACGGAACTGCTAACTGAACTAGACCAATTCCAGAACCTCCACCTGCCACTGAACTTCTCGTACATTGCCGGCCAGTTCCAGAAAGGCCCTTACAGGAAAAATGATCCCAGGGAACCGGATTTCGAAATCCTTGGCAGGACAGTCGGACTTGTCCGGAAACAACTCGACACCTTCACATCCGATGGAGTGGACACGGCCCTGAGGAATTTCCTGGGCGAGGTGTTCAGTGTGCGCACGCTCACCGACGGGGAACCGTATGATGACGAACTTAAAAACGTTGCCGGCGAAGTCGATACAGTACTCAGGGAACTAACCGCAATGGCCGGAACCATGAAACCGGACCTCATGCAGAGTGTGTCGCTGCTGCTTGACCGGCTTGCAGATCTCACCTACCAGCGGGAAAGGGAGCAGGCAGTTATCGACCTGGAAGGCTGGCTTGAACTTGCATGGAACAGCGCTCCTTTCCTGGTCGTTACCGGCATGAACGAGGGATTTGTTCCGGACACACGCATGGGCGACGTGTTTCTCCCGAACCCTTTGAGGCATGCCCTTGGCCTCCCCTCGGACATCTCCCGCCTGGGGCGCGATGCGTACCTCATGATGTCCTTCATTGCCTCCCGCAAAGAGGGCCATGTGGTGTTCATCGCAGGCAAAGCGACCGAAGAGGGCGACCCGCTCAAGCCCTCGCGTCTCTTTTTCCAGTGTGACAACAAGGAGCTGCTTGCACGGACAAAGCAGCTGTTCGGCGGCGTCACCCAGGCGAAGAGAGACTTCCCGTTCCACACCAGCTTCATGCTCAATCCAATACCGCCTCCTGATTTTGACATCCGCAGGCTCAATATCTCGCGGATGTCGCCGACCAGGTTCCGGGGATACCTGAAATGCCCTTTCCGGTTCTACCTGAACTACGTCCTCGAAATGCAGCCGCTTGACGACCGGAAACGCAGCCTTGACGCACTGGAGTTCGGCACCATGATCCACCAGTCCCTGCGCGAAATGGGCGAACTGAAAGAAGTCAGCAACAGCACCGACCATAGAACCATTGAAGCGTTCCTGAAGCAGAGCATCGAGAAACTGGTAGTATCCCGGTTCGGAAAGAATCCGCCCCTGCCGGTGATAATGTTCCTTGATGCCGCGCGGGAGCGCCTGGCCTCCACCGCACGCGTACAGGCTGAACTCGTAAAAGAAGGCTGGGAAATCTTTGCCCAGCCTGAAAAGGAATTTGAAATCAGCAACTTCAACGGAATGAGGGTCACGGGCACAATCGACCGGATTGACCGGCACCGCTCGACCGGCGCATTCAGGATCATCGACTACAAGACTTCAGACCGCGCCACCAAGCCGTTCGACGCGCATATCAGCAAGGCAAAGGATTCCACGCAGGAGATCGCGAGGTTTGAGATCGGCGGCAAAGAATATGAATGGACCGATCTCCAGCTGCCGATCTACAGGATGCTCCTGGAAGAGGCTAAAGAGTTCCGCGGGGCATGCGGCATTGAGGTGGCTTATTTCTGCCTGCCCAAGGCCGTAGCGGAAACGAACATACATGTCTGGGAGGATTTCAACGACGAGTGGCTGAAAGCTGCCAGGAGATGCGCCGGCACGATTGTCGATGCCGTGCGGTCTTTCAAGTTCTGGCCACCCGCTGAAATCAAACAGGATGACGACTATGGCAGCCTGTATTACGGGGAAATGCCTGATTTCCTGGACGGAGCGGAGCTCCAGGAGAAGCTGAAGAAACTGGCGGCATCACGGGCAGGCCTGGAAAAGGGAAAGAAATGAGCAGGAAGATTCCACGCAGCGAGGCAATACTGGCATCAGCAGGTTTTGGCAAGACATACCAGCTTGCCCTTCGCTACATCAGACTGCTTGCTGCCGGGAGCAGCCCGGCCGGTATCTGCGCGGTAACATTCTCGAGGAAAGCGGCAGGTGAGATATTCGACACAATCGTTGAATGCCTGCGCAAAGCGGCATCCGACCCCGGGAACGCCGCGGCAACCTCAAAGAACATAGGAATACCGGGACTTAAACCGGATGATTTCCTGAAGATACTCAGGAATTTCCTGACGGAACTTCACCGCAATCACATCGGAACGCTGGACAGCTTCACGGTGAGTGTCATCCGCGCCTTCCCCATGGAGCTCGGCATAAACCCCGACCTCCAGCTCATGGATAATAAAGGTTCGGCCGCGCGCATCATCCGCCACCAGATACTTGCCAGGATTTTCAACGACCGCTTTGTGTCGGGCAAGGTCCGCGAAGACTTCCACCGGGCATTCAAGGAGGCGACGTTCGGACGCCAGGAAAAACGGGCCTTCGAGGCGCTGGACAGTTTCATCGAGCAGTACTGGGAACAGTACCAGCTCCTGCCGGATCCCAAGGCCTGGGGGTCCGCGGAGAAGATCTGGCCAAACGGATGCGAATGGCTGAGTAACGGCGCAAATGTTGCCGCGGCCGCTGATGAACTCAAGGAACTGCTCCAGCACCGCACCTATCCGCACTCACGAATCCTGGAGGGCCTGCTTGAAAGCATCAATCTCATGGCCGAACACAGCATTACGTCCTCATGGCAAACGTCACACCAGAAGACCCTTATCGAGGCCCTGGCATCAGCCCCGGACGTTCCAGGAGCAGAACAAATAACCATAAAGTATTACGGCAAGGAGGTCATCTTCAACCTGCATGAGTCGGAACTGTGGCAGGTGCTCCTCCGCAACCTTATCGGCACGGAAATCGAACGCAGCCTCCAGGAATCATCAGGCATCGCCAGGATTCTAAATCACTACGACAAACTTTATGACCCGGTTGTCCGCAGCGGCCGGATGACTTTTGCCGATACCCAGCACCTTCTCAGCGGGGCAAACAGGGAACACAGCGGCCTGCTGGTGAGCCGGAAACAGGGAATGGAAGGCCGCCTCTATATCGACTACCGGCTCGACTGCGCACTCGACCACTGGCTGATCGACGAGTTCCAGGACACCAGCGACCTCCAGTGGAACGTCATCCGCAACTTGATTGACGAAGTCATGCAGGACGACAGCGGCAGCCGCAGTTTCTTCTATGTCGGTGATGTCAAGCAGGCCATCCACGGGTGGCGCGGCGGCAATGCCGCCCTTTTCGCAAAGGTCAGGAACCTTTACAGTATACCGGAGGTCAAACTGCCGCTGTCATACCGTTCCTGCAGAACCGTACTTGATACCGTTAATACAATCTTTGAGACACTGCCTGACACCGTGTCTGCAGATGTCCGCGATGCATGGAAACCGATATGGGTTCATCATGAACCGGAACCTTCAGCTGTTCCCGCAACCGGGCACACCGCGCTGCTGGCCGCCAACCCGACGGGTGACAAGGGGAAGTGCATGCCTGAAGACCGCTACAATGCAGTCGCAAGGCTCATAAACGAAATGAACGCACTCAAGAAGGACCTATCCGTCGCGGTACTGGTCCGCAGCAATGAGGCAGGCAGGCAGCTGGTTAACCTGCTTCGCGACAGGTGCAGGAACACTCCAATCTGCCACGAAGGCAGGGCAAGGATTGTTGACAACCCTGTTGTCGGCGCACTACTTGCACTGATAAACTTTGCGGCGCATCCCGGCAATTTCCTTGCCTGGCGCCATGTCCAGATGAGCCCATTCGGGAAATACCTCTCCGACAACAGTCTTGACCGGGAAAAACTGCCGCTCATTCTCCTGCGCGAAATCAACTTGAAAGGGTTCGAGGAGCTTGTGCGAACCTGGGGTGCACGCCTGGAATTGAAGGCAAAGGACAACTTCGGCCGCAAACGGATAACCGACCTTGCCGGGGCCGCGGCGGCGTTCGACCAGATGGGCTCCCGCGACTGCGGTGAATTCCTTGATTACGTGGCCGACCACGAAGTTGAGGAGTCGGGCAGTGAACGCACAGTACGGGTAATGACCATCCATAAGTCCAAGGGACTGACCTTTGACATGGTTATTGTTCCCGACCTTGAGAGCGCCGAATCAAGCAAGGTTGATCTCGTAATGCCGCGCAAGGCCGATACTAACGACCCATTGTGGACGGTCAAGCTGCCAAGAAAATTTATAGCCGAGCGCGACCAGGTTCTCCGCAAAATCCGAGAACAGGCGCTGGAAGCCGACGAGTTCGAAGAATTATGCGTGCTTTATGTCGCGACAACGCGCGCCCGCTATGCCACCTACATGATAGTCGATCCGGCAGGCAGGGACACATCGGCAGCCAGCCTGCTCAAGCGCCAGCTGGCTGCAGGAGGCAGGACATTCCCGCCACTGTTTCTTGACGGGGAGAAATTTGAATGCTTTCACGAGAACGGGGACAGGAACTGGCTCGACAGCATAAAGCCGCAGCGCCACGGCCCGGCCAAGGTCCCCGGGCGACTGCCGTCTTCTTTCGCGGAAAAACAGTCACAGCGCAAGCGGCTGTTTCGCGTTGAACCGTCCCGTAAAGCCGTACATAAAAGGAACGCTTCGGTTATATTCCATCCGCGGTCACGCGACATACTGGATTTCGGGTCTGCCATTCACGAACTGTTCAGCAGGGTCGGGTGGTGTGATTCCTGGCTGGACGTCGAAAAGATCATCAGCGACTGGACTCCAGGACAAAATTGCGAGAAGCAGGTTTACGAGGATGTCTGCAGGCAGTTCAGGAACAACCTAAAGTCCCCCGAAGTGCGCGGGGCGCTCGCACGGCCGGCCGGGAACATTGAACTGTGGAGGGAAAAGAGTTTTGATGTCGTGATCAACGGGAAGTGGATCAGCGGCGTTTTCGACCGTGTCGTAATAGAAAGAAACGATAAGGGCAAAGCTTTAAGTGCCGTCATTATCGACTACAAGAGTAACCAGATAAGGGAATCGGACATGTCGGCCACGGCGGAATCGTACCGCCAGCAGATGGAGCTGTACAGCAGCGCCCTTTCGAACCTCCTGAAGATCAGCGGGAAGAATATCATGCTGAAACTTCTTTTCACTGTTCCGGCAAAGGTATATGAAGTCATGTAGCAAATGGCTGTAAGAGCGGGGGAACCGGTTTATGACTGCACTGATTGTACTGACCTCTTTAACGCTGGTTGCGGTGATTATTCTTGCGGTAATGGTATTCCTCAACAAGGCAGGCCAGGGCCAGCCGGGTTACACTGAGCGGATCGTATCCGAGGAACTCCGCGCCAGCAGGGAAGAATCGTCAAAGAACGCCAGGGAACTGCGTGAAGAAATCGCACGCACCCAGAAACAGGCTAACGACCAGATGTTTAATGTCCTTGTAGCTCTTGGCGATACCCAGAAGAAGAAGCTGGACGATATAACAGAAGCGACCCGCAAGCTCGAAGAGTCTTCCCGGAGGGAAACCATGGCCCTCAAGGACAAGGTGGATCTCCAGCTCAAGCAGATCAGGGAATCGAACGAGGCCAAACTCGACCAGATCAGGCAGACTGTCGACGAGAAGCTGCAGAGCACACTGGAAAAACGCCTTGGCGAATCATTCAAGCTGGTAAGCGAACGGCTTGAGGCCGTGCACAAGGGACTAGGCGACATGCAGAACCTCGCGGCAGGTGTCGGTGACCTGAAGCGTGTGCTGACAAATGTCAAGGAACGCGGCACCTGGGGTGAGTATCAGCTGGCCGCCATACTGGAAGACATCCTCACGCCGGACCAGTACACAAGGAACTTCAAGCCTAAGGAAACGGGCGAGGTAGTGGAATTCGCAATTAAGCTGCCAGGGAAGAAAGACGATGAACCTGTCTGGCTGCCGATAGATGCGAAGTTCCCCAAGGAGGACTACGAGCGCCTTGTTATTGCATCGCAGGCCGGAGACGCCGAGGGCGTCAAGTCCTCAACGGCTGACTTCTTCCGGGAAATCGAGAAATGCGCAAAGGACATGCACACGAAATACATTTCCCCGCCAAGGACCACTGATTTCGCAGTCATGTTTCTGCCGACCGAGGGCCTGTTCGCAGAGGTCCTGCGCAAGCCGGGTTTCCACGACCTGATTCAACAGAAGTATAGGGTCATAATGACCGGCCCCACCACCCTTTCCGCGATACTTAACAGCCTGCGGATCGGTTTCCATACACTTGCAATCGAACAGCGAGCCAGCGAGGTATGGAACATTCTTTCAGCCGTTAAGACCGAGTTCGGCAAGTTCGGCGACGTGCTGGATAAAGTGAAGAAGCAGCTCCAGACTGCAACGAAAACCCTGGACGAGACCGGGGCCCGGACACGCAAGATGCAGAGGCATCTAAACAGTGTTACCAGCCTGCCCGGCCATGAAGCAGAAGAACTTCTCAAGCTTGGCCCGGGTGATAAAGCCGAACCTGAGCTTGATGCCGAAGAGACAGCTTCCTCCGACACCGGCAGTTAACCGCAATATTGCACCAGTTCAGAATGCTGCAGATGCGAGGCGCATCAATGACGCCGGTGTATGGCATACTCCAAGTCATTGACAACGAAGCAGATGCGGCATTATCAACTGGCCTCCCGGTGAAGAGCCGCAAACCTTTTCCTGCTCCTGAACAACAACTACAAAGTGTAAAATCACTTTCATGCCTCATCTCAACTGTAACATTATTTTTACCATGCACTTACACAATCTGTTTGCGGCTCTTCATGCAATATGCGGGTTAATCAGGACCGCCACCACCACAGCGAGGCCGTGATTATCACGATACATGCAAACCAGAGCCGGTAATCCTTTATCAGCGGCACCGGCTCGTGCTTGAAGAATGACGTCGACTGTACTGTGGTTCCCTGCAAACGGCTTTCCTCAGGAGCCCTGGTAAGAAGGCTGACCACGATCAGGACGACCATGCAAAGCGCGAAGACGACAAATGCCGAATGAAGCCAGGGCCTTAAGAGCGGAAGCGACATGAATGGTATAAAGTCCTTCCCGGTATGTTTTGCCAGGGCCTCCGCATTTGCGATGAATAACGGGCTCAGGATGAGCACGGCAGCAAGGCATGCCATGACGCCCTTTGAGTTGATGCGCTTCCAGAATACACCAAGGAAGAATATTCCCGCAAACGGCATCATCAGGTTGCTCTGCATTTTCTGCAGGTAATCGAAAATACCTCCGAATTTCCCGACCATGGGCGCCCACGCAGCCCCCAGGATGAATATCACGAAACATGCCACCCGGCCGACGAGAACCTGCCGCCTGTCATCCGCCTGCGGATTGAAGCGCATGTAAATATCCCTGGTGAACAATGTTGCCACGGAATTATAAGTGGCGCTGATGTGGCCCATCAGTGCTGCCGCCAGTCCGGCAATTGTAATGCCAAGCAACCCGGTAGGCATCAGCTCCGAAAGCAGCTTGGGATAGGCCTGGGCAGCGTTGGGAAATGTGCCATCGGCAGCTTTTACTGTCAGCTGGGGATAAAGCGCGGCCGCGATAAGGCCGGGGAGAACAAGCAGGAACGGGGTCAGGATCTTAAGGCCGCCGCAGAAGACTGCGCCCAGCCGTCCCTCGTTCAGGTTCTTTCCCGCAAATACCCGTTGCACCAGCACCTGGTCCATGGACCAGTAGAAGCTGCCCAGTATGAACACGCATATAAACATGCCCGGCCATGGATAGTCCGAATCCGTTGCCGGCAGGACCATATCAAACATCTTGGGATCAAGCTTTGCCTGCAAGCCTGACCAACCGCCGACATGATGAAGGCCGACTATTGTGATTATGAAGGCCGCAACAAGAAGGATAGTTGTCTGGATGGCATCGGTATAGACCACAACCTTCAGGCCGCCCTTCATCGTGTAGAGCACTGTCAGGAGGCCTACGATCCATATGATGATTATGTTCGAGCTGATCGTAACGTCCTGGCCCAGAACTGTCATCTCGATGGCTGATATATTGAATATCCTGGAGAAAACAACTGAAGCAGCCCACAAGGATATTGATATCTTTGTCAGTATTGAAAGGATCATCATGAATCCGGAAAAAGCCAGCCGCACTCCAGGGCTGAAACGTTTTTCAAGGAATTCCGGTACAGTATAAATTTTGTTCTGCACGTAGAACGGAAGAAAAAGGAATATCAGCGGTGCAAGGCAGAAGACCGCCATCCATTCGAAGCCGCCGACTGCCATGCCGCCCTTGCAGCCGCCTTCGGCGAGGCCAACGATATGTTCAGCCGATATGTTTGCCGCAAACAGGGAAGCGCCTATGAAAGGCCACGCAAGCTGGCGACCGGCAAGGAAGTATCCTTCGCTGGTTTGAGTCTTGCGCGACAGCCAGAAACCCAGGCCAAGGACGACCACCGCATACAAGCCTATCATCATCTTGTCCAGCAACTTCAATGTAATGGTTATTTCCATGATTATTCAGCTCTTTCGATTTCTTCCCTTGCCATCCTGCACCAGCCGGAAGCGTTGCCGGGGTTACCTCCGAGGGTATGATTGTCCTTCATTATCAACTCGAGATGACAGTTGTTTCTCTTTGCCGCGGCTACAATCCGGCGGACTTCAGCCCGCGCATCAGCTTCGTTCATCCGGGGCAAGGCAAGATGGGTTGGATTGGGTTTACTTGAAAAAACAAAACGATTGCCGAGCATTTCCGCCATCGCGTCAGGATTGGCCCACGGCGAAACAGAAACGCGGCGCAGGTTTGGAAGGTCTTTAATATACTGCCAGCGCTGGTCGAGCGGCTCGCAGCAGCCGTAGCAGTTCAGGCCGAACCGTTTTAGGATTGGAACCTGGAAGGGCTGGATGAATTCAGCAAACATTTCTGGGGAAACCGTGGTAGTTTCCTGGCTCTCGCAGAAACCCCACATGTCCATTGTCCTGACATGAGACGGATTGAAGCCTTCTCTCGGCAACTGGCTGGTGTATCCGAAACCGCCGGAACCTACATATGTTCCATCGCCGTTGACAGACAACAGGCCGTTTTTCTCCAGAAAATCCAGTTTAGCCAGGTGTCCGTCACGAAGGAAGGCCATTACCTGCTTAAGCTGGTCGGGGTAATCGAACATGTCGAAGAGAATCTGTTCAAGGCCGCGAAGGTTAACCAGCGTCCATGTCATTCCAAGAGTCCACCACCAGCGGGTCTTAAGACGCACCGTAAGCAGGTTTCCGATAATCTCCTGTGCTTCAGCAAGTATCGCTGAAGTGGCTTCGCCGTTTACAGCAATTACAGGGAAGCGCAATTTGCCGATATCGTCATATGTCTTCAGCGGTGCATCCCAGCGGTAAGAACCTCCATGATCGCCGCCGATCTTGCGTTCGCGCATGCCCCAGTCGCTCTCTTCGTACACGTGACTGATATCAAAATATGGTTCAATAACCCGGTCGTCACCCATTGACTCCCCCCAGAATATTTCCTTGCGGAGGGTCATCTCCCATGTGCGCGCCAGCTGACCTTCGCATTTCATCTGATCATCTGTTACGATCTCGTTCCAGCCGTTTTCCGGGTCACAGAAAACCAGGGGGCGAACCGGCTGAAGGTCATTATGTTTCTGCCACAACTTGCGCTTCTCGGCTTCAACCGGCCTGGCGGCGAGCTCGGCAACATTTGCGGCCAACGACTTAAGTATCGATCTGTCTTTCGCAGAGATATTAATGTCGCCGGCCGACAGCGACACGGTAGCAAGCGATGCCTGTGTTTGATTGGCCATGTATGTCTTCCTATAACAGCTGCGATGGCGAATATCACAGCAATGGCACTGAAATCAAGCAGTTTCGTTTTGAGTACAGCCAGGGCTGCGGGGGATAACTGCGCCGTAATTAACGGGATCACACTTTAACAAGACAGCGGCCGGTAGCGGCTTAATCCTATCGACTCTTGCATTCGATAAGTCGGCACATTACAGTGAATAATCATAGCCACTGTGAAGTAAACGTTTTGACAACAATGTCGGGGGATGAATGAAGGAGTCTTCCTGGAGAAACATTTTCGACTTACTGCGCGGCAAGATAGGCATACTGCTTGCAAGCCTTAGCTTACTGCCGCTTCTGGGTTTATCCTGTACTGATGTAGACACTTCAACTGTAGACACTACGACATTAATAAGGGTTCGCCCATCACTCACCGACCCGGCAATCAAAACGTTTGATTCTCCTCATTACGTGTATGTAAATCGTGAAATAATTGTTGATCATAAAACCGGCCTGCCCCAGGACCGGCACGAACTCCTGCTCTGGCTTTCCGGCACCGGCGGCGACGGATCGGGTGCCAGCGAATTCTGCAAGCTGGCCGCAAACGAGGGATATCACGTTATCTCCCTTATGTACCCCAATTCAATTCCCGCTGCACGCTGCAGATATGATGCCGACGTCGCGGCGTTCGAGAAGTTCAGGATGGCGATAATTCAGGGTGGCGAAATGGAACATATTTCAGTAGACAGGCCAGAAAGCATTGAGAACCGTCTGGTCAAGCTGCTGATCCTGCTGCAGTCTTACCGTCCCCGCGAGGACTGGTCTCAATTCCTTACCGCGGATAACTCCATAAAATGGGAGAGCATTGCCGTTGCGGGACAGTCGCAGGGAGGAGGACATGCCGCGCTCCTGGCGATCAAGCAATGTGTGGCACGAGCTATATGTACCGGGGCACCAAAGGATTACAACAGCAGGCATGATGCCCCGGCAGAATGGTATAACCATGACTCGGCGACGCCTAAGAATAGATTCTTCGTATTTAATCACAGCCAGGACCCCATCGGCTGTACCCCGGAGCAATTGTTACGTATTTTCAAGGTATTAAAACTGGACGCATTCGGTATGCCGGTGGACCCAGCCCAGGAAAAGCCGCCATACAGACATACAAGAATACTACTGACCGGTTACCCTCAAGTAACAGTCGCGCCCAAAAACCCCGGGATTGGAGCCAAGACGGCGCACACGTCTGTTATCGCCAACAACCTGGCGCCCCGCTGGATGAATGTATGGAGATACATGCTTACCGAGAGTGTAAGGTAGCAAGTTCCATGCTTTCAAGGAACAGGCGGTTATCGCTCTGTCATGGCCTCGCGGGAACTTGACAGCACAGGATCGAAAATATACTGGAGCACAGTCCGTTCACCAGTCTGGATGGAGACTTCCAGAAGCAACCCTGGAGACAACATGTAACGGGCATTGCCGTTACTGAAGAAAGTCTTGCTGGTCGTAACCGATACCTTGTAGTAAGGCGCACCGCCCTGTGGTCCCGTAAACGTATCCGGGCTGATTGCAGTGACCTTACCTTCGAGGGCTCCGTACTTGTATGCATCAGCGGAGGAAAGCCGAATCTGGGCCGTCTGGCCAACCTTCACATACCCGATATCCCTGGTAGAAAGTTTGGCTTCAATGATCAGCAGGGCATCCTGGGGAACCACATCCATCAGGGTGGCGCCTGGCGGTACCACCCCTCCTTCGGTGACAACATACAGGGTCTTAACTATCCCGTCCACCGGCGAGCGCAGTACAGAACGGTGAAGGCTGTCCTGGAACTTCTTCATGCGTTCGGCCAGCTCCTCCTTGTCCTGCCGGTTCTTCTCCAGTTCAGCCTGGACACCCTTCTTGTAAGTACTTATCAGCTCTTTCTTTTTGCTCTGCTGCTCAGCAAGGGCTGATTCCACACGTGTCATGGCAAGGCTGTTCTCCTCTATCGACCCATCCAGTACATTGGCCTGCTTGAGCAGCTCCAGGTGCTGATACCGGCTTGTCAGGTCATCCTTCAAAAGGGACTTGCTGATTTCTATCTGTTCCTTCAGCAGGTCCCTGCGCTCCTTTTCGTTACGCACACGGACCTCCAGCTCCTTGTAACTCTGCGAACGCTGGGCAATCAACTGATCCTGGCTTTTGAGGGAGTTCTGCAGCTGTTCACGGTTTGCAAAAAAAAGACCACGCGCCTGTTCCACAAGATTGGCATTATTTGCTGTAAGGTCTTTATCGAAATCCACGGTCTCACGGTCTTCCAGTTCAGCAGACAGACGGGCAATATTGATACGCAGGGAAGCGTTCCTGACCTTGAGCTCGTTGACCGAAGATTCGCTGGCAATGGTCTCCATTTCGACCAGCGCCTGGTCCTTTTTCACCAGCTCGCCTTCCTTAACCAGTATCTTCTTTACGATACCGCCTTCCAGGTGCTGCACCCGCTTGATATATCCTGAAGGAACAACCTCGCCGTTGGCTACGCTCATTATATCCAGCCGGCAGAATGCCGCCCACAGGCTGAACGCAAGCAGGAACAGAACCGAGAACAGCATGAACATGTGTGTTGCAGACTTAATCTCAGAATCAGAAGCTCCAGGTATTGCAAGTTGACCGGCGGATTCGTCGGCCTGGTCCGAAACTTTATCAATCATTGAGGCAGGCCTCGGCACCACTTCCATCCCGTCATTTTCTTTATTGTCAATTGGATCCACGCTACTCATCCTCTCCAACCTTGTTCATAACCGGCGGTACAATCTTGCTGGGGTGTTCCTGAATGATTTCAGGAACTGGCTTGCGATCCAAATTCAACCGTATCCCCCTGTTGGCCAATATGTTAGGATTATGGGAACACACTATAATGGTCTTTCCTTCCTGGGCCAGTTCAGTAACAATCTGGCCCACCATAACCCTGCCCTGCTGATCAAGCCCCTCCGCAGGCTCGTCAATAACAACTAGCCTGCCTTTCGACACCAGTGCTCGTGCCAGCGCTATCCGGCGCTTGACGCCAAGCGCGAGGGTATGGGCACCGGCCGTAAGCAGTGTGTCCAAGCCTGATGCGCTTTCATCAATAAATTTCCTCAGCCCTACCCTGTCAAGGATCGCAAGAAGCTCTTCTTCCTTTATGTCCGTCCCATTAGTCAGAAGGTTATCTCGAATTGTTCCGTCAAAGAAAACAGGTTCCTGGGGCATATAAACAATCTGCCGGCGCCACCATTCAGGTTGAACCTGGCGAAGATCCACCCCGTCCACCAGGATCCTTCCCCTTGTAGGCTGTAAAAGGCCCAGCACAACTGCAGCCATTGTAGTCTTTCCAACGCCATTGGATCCGGTTACCACAAGCAGCCCGCCGGCCGGTAATGTCAATGTTACAGACTCGAATAACGGACCATGCGACTGTTCGAAACTGAACGCCATATCGGAGAATTCCAGTCGTCCCGTAAACGCCTTGAGCGCCGTACCATTCTTGGGTTCCCTTGGTATCTTGCAAAAAGCCTCAAGAATATCCAGTGACTGTCGCGCACGGCTTAACTGTGGAGCCAGCTGGGCGAATCGCTGTATTGGAGAAAGGGCCCTTGAAGCAAGTATGTTAGCCCCGATCATGGCCGCAACCGTCAGTTCCCCTTTCACGGTAAACCAGGCTCCAACTGCAATAACGGCAACGTTCATTAAGGCCTGTAAGCTGCCAGTAACAGACTGCGAAAGTCCCTGCAAGACGACCAGTTGCCGCTGGAGCCCGTTTGCCCTGGCCTGCAATTTACCCCATAAATCCTTGAGATGGCGTCCCGCATTGAAAGCACGAACCGAATCGTCCGCAAGCAGCGTACTTTGCGCCAGGCTTTTGCTTCTGGCCGTTGCCTGCTGGAACTCAGCGGAAGGCTTTTTCTGCATGTGCTGGCTTAGAATCGTGATCAGGATTGCCAATGCCATCATGCAGAGCACCACTGTGCCAATGACCGGGCTTATCAGGAAAATCACGAACAGATATATAAAACTCAGAGGAACATCGAACAAGGCTGTAATATTGATAGCGCTGTATGTTTGCTGGACAGTACCCAGGTGATTGGCCATCTCGCGCTGCTGCACCTGGGGCACCTTCGCAAGGGCACCAAGCCGCGCATCTGCGATTGTGGCAAATACCTTTCCGCTGAGTTCCGCTTCAGGCCTCAGGTTCAGTCCCCTCGCAAGCCTTAATCGTATCTGGCGGAAAGTAAATTCCATGATAATCGCAATCACCACGCCTATTGTAAGCGTCACCAGGGTACCATCTATACCGCTGGAAACATACCTGCGCAGGACCTGCATGGTAAATATGGGTGATGCCAGACCAAGGATACCAATAAACAGCGATGCCAACCCCAGCTCAAAAGCAAGAAATGGCCATGCCTTGAGGCGCCTAAAGAGTTCCTTCATGGCCGGTACACTCCCATTCCCAGACTCCTACTTCTTCACCTGATTTTCCATCCCGGGGATGGGCGTCGGTTTCTCTCCAGGCTTACGAAGCTCTTCGGGAAGTTCATCGCCAATTGCCTGCCGCAAGGGAGCAAGGAACTCTTCATAGTGTTTCCAGCGATCCAGTGAGCTTTTATAAACCGGCTGCCTTACCTGCCAGGTCGATGCGGTTCTGACCTCGCGCTCAGTCTTGTGGAAGTTCAGGCATTCGTCGCTCCATTCCAGGCCAATGAAGTCGAGTATTTTCTTGGTCATGCCTTTATGATCATTCACCATATCGTCGTAGTTCACATCCAGAATAGGCGACGGCAGGACCTCGTGCCAGTGCTTCATGATCCTTGAATATTCCCGGCAATAGAAACCCATGTCCCTCAGGTTCCGTGAGAACGGCATCACCTGCGAGAAATGCTGCGAGAAGCAGGACAAACTCGTATCAAGCATGTTGCGCTTGCAGTGGATGATTTTTGCCCGAGGCAGTACCAGTGCAATCAGCCCAAGGTTCATGAAATTGCCAGGCATCTTGTCCGTAATATACTGAACCTCTTTTCCGCCAAGCGATCGCACATACCTGACGTAGTCCTCCCCAAGCTTGCACGCTGTTATTGCGTCAAGCATAGTCACGCTCTCAGGATAGTTGGCCATGCTACCCTGGCTTTCAGATATAGACTGGATCAGCTTACCAACGTAGTTCAGCTCACCTGCCCCGAAGACTTTCGGATGGCTAGCGATAGTCTGCTCCGTCAGGGTTGTACCTGACCGCGGCACACCGACAACAAATATCGGCACGGTACTCTCGCTGCCCATGCCCTTGTGATTCTCAAAGAAATCCTTCGAAAATACGGACATCAGGCGGCTTACATGTATGTGATGCATCCTGGGATCAAAGGACTTCTCCCTGGTATCCAGGTCATTGCCGGCCTTGAAGTGATTGAAAGCCTTCTTGTAGTCCCCGTTATCGTCATAAATCTTGCCCATGGTAAAATGCAGGCTGCATTTCTGATTGTTGTTCAGGCGGGGGTCATCGAACATTTTCTCCATCTTATCCAGCTCCTTGGGGTCAGATCCGACCTTTGAGCGGGAAAGATTGTAGTAAGTGCCGACATTGTCCGGATCTATAGCCAGTGCCTGTTCAAAATATTTCACAGACTCTTCCATCTTGCCGAGATTCCTGAGAATTGTGCCTATGCTGTTCAGGATACCGACATGTTTCGGCATCTTCTCAAGGACACTCTTGTAAATTCCAAGAGCTTCTTCCGGTTCACCTGTCATTTCCAGTGCGGAAGCCAGGTTGAGCTGGGCTTCCAGGTAGCCTTTAGCCAGCCCAACAGCCTTTCGCAGAAGCGGAATCGCCTGGTCTGCTTTCTCCATCTCTACCAGCATCTGGCCAAGATAGTTGTATGCCTGCGCAAAGCTCGGATTGATCGCGAGGGTAAGCCGGAACCGGGCCATGGCTTCAGGGTATTTCTTCTGATCCTTGAGCGTATTAGCCAGTCCAAGGTGCGCCTTCAGGAACTCAGGCATGATCATCAGGGCCTTTTCAAAGACCTCTTTGGCTTTGTCATACTGCTTGTCACGCCGGTAGAACTCGCCAAGATTGCCCAGATACATGGGGTTCTTCTTGTCGATCTGGATGGCCTTCTCGACCAGCTCAATGGCCTCTTTTATTTTGTTTTTCCGGAACTCAACAAGACCCGCGGCGTGGAGAATCTGGGGCTCCAGTGGATGCGCCTTCAACTGCTCCGATATGATCTTGTCCGCCTCACCGATATTATTAGTGTTTACAAGGTGCATTACCTGCGCCAGCGCTTGTTCCATTGAAATCATAGCTACGTCCTTTCCTTATCCTTTAAGCCCCTATTCAAACAGGGAAGCAGTGTACCTATCTGCCGGATTAATTCAAGAAGTAACAGCCATTCCGCACAGACGCGTGACTGATCCCGATAAAAAGGGAAGGCAGCCGTTGTTTCTGCCGGCTGCCTTCTCATATCTTTCAATTCGCGCCTGATCAGGCGACGTAATGAATATTCACATTCGACGATGTCGTAACCAGGTTGACATCCGCATTAAACTGCGCAAGCGTCACAGCCGCACCAGCCCCG
>Ga0172375_10000812_pt1 | contig 50659 bp, 39 predicted proteins | sample LakKiv1m_FD_114537 | JGI IMG/M metagenome (GOLD analysis project Ga0172375, IMG submission 114537) | Freshwater microbial communities from Kabuno Bay, South-Kivu, Congo - kab_092012_11.1m | ecosystem: Environmental > Aquatic > Freshwater > Lake | place: Democratic Republic of the Congo... | reverse complement strand
TTACTGTTTGTTATCCTATTAACAACCACAACTTTGTTTGCACAGTCAGATTATGAAATGGTGCAAAGTTTTAAAGAAAGATATCAAAAGATAGCCGATGGAATTAAAGCCGCAGCCAGTCTTGAAGACATTGATAATTTATCAGCAGAAATAGAAAATCTTAAAAGAGATTTTTCTGCCAAGAGAGTTATTCTGGATCAAAGCCTCTATCCCGAAAATTTTAATTCCTCCTTTGAAAATCTAAACTCATCGCTAGAATTAAGGAAAGAGGATTTTACATCAATAACTGTTCTTCAAACAGAAGTAACTGCTTTAAAATCTGAAGTAGATTTATTAAACAGAAGAAACACCGAGCTAATAAACCAGATTACTATTCTGGAATCACAGCGACGAAAAGACGCAGCATCAATAGAAGAGCTACAGAAGCTTGTATCAGATTTAAGAACGACTCTTATAAAAAGAGATCAGCTTATTTATAGTATTGTAGATAGCCTAACGCCAAAATTAGCCGGCGATATTTCTTCTATGAGTCAGCAGGATAAAGAACAGGTTTACTCGCAGGTAGAAAGAAATAATTTACTGGTTTCAGTAAAAAGATCTTTACGTGATAACAGCAGATTTCTTGAAGTAACTTCACTAAAAGCCGGTGATCTTGATAAAGTAAAACAGCAGGAACAAAGTTTTGTTTCCATGTGGCGCAAGATTGGTCCTAAGCTTGTTGATGTTTATGCAAACAAAAAAGATAAATCAGCAGAATTAAAAGAAATAGATAATCTGTTCACTGTTTGGGCAAATAGAATTAATAAAGAAGCATGGGAATCTATTAACGAAGAGTTTTCATTAAACAACATTAACCTTCAGAATTTTAACAACGGGAAAGAATTTGTTGATGTTGTGACTCAATATGTTTCGGATGAAATAAAAAATTACGGAACAAAAAATAAAACAGAGTCTGAAAAAACTTACTCCATTTTTACAGACAGCGTTTGGTTTAAATCAATATCAAACGAATGGATGCCGTATTTGCTTGATAATAAATTGCTGGCGGTTGAACAGAAAGACGCTGTAGAAAAGAAACTTTCAGAATGGAAATCAATTGTATCTCCGCAAGACTTAACTTGGCTTTATGCGGTGGTTGGATTAGCATTAATATTTATTATTGCACTAATTTTTATACTTAAAAAGAAAAAGTCTCCAACCGATACAACACCAATACAAAGCTAACATTGAAATAGAGAATTATTTGTCTGTTAAAGCCCCGATATTTTTTCGGGGCTTTTTTGTATCTAACAATAAAAATTATTGTTCTAAGAGTAAGCTTTTATTCATCAGTTCATTAGCTAAGCTTAGATAGGCAACAGAGCCGCTGGATTTAACATCAAACAACATTGTTGGTTTTCCGTAAAATTCAGCTTCAGTTATTGTAGTGCTTTTGGGAATTACTGTTTGGAGCATATCACCGCCAAAATTTTCAAACAGTGCCTGTTTTGTTAAACCCCAAGCTTTTGTGTTAGGCTCAAACATGGTAAGCAAAATACCCTCAACAAATAATTTTGAGTTTAAATTTTCTTTAACCCACAAAATATGGTTGTACATTTTCTTAAGTGCGGATATAGAAAATTGTCCGGCACGAATTGGAACTAAAACTGAGTCTGCTGCTGTTAGTGCAACAGTTGTTAATCCTTTTAGGTATGGCGGGCAATCGATAATAATGTAATCATATTGTTCAAGTGCATATTGGTTAAGAATGTTTTCAAACAAATAAATATTTCTTGTTAGTCTATTTATTCGTTCTTCAATTTCACCGGAGTTGATGCTGCAGGGAATAAAATCCAATGTTGGTAATTCTGTTTTATGGATTACAGAATCAATATGTTTAACAAAACTTACAACCTGAAAAATATCTCCGCGTAAAACTTCATTTTCAAAACCAAGAGAAACAGAACAAGCACCGGATGGATCAAAATCAATAAGAAGAGTTTTCTTTTCGGCAATAGCAAATGCAGCCGCAAGATTTACTGCGGTTGTTGTTTTTCCAACTCCACCTTTAGGAACTGCAATTGCGATTTTTTTGCCCACAAATACCTTTAAATATGGAAATGAAATGTTTTATTAAGAAGCTGTTCTGAATCTATAAATTTGTTTTTGCTTAAACAATATGGGTTTAATTTATTCAATTGTGACTGTTATCATAAAATCAAATAAGAAAAGGAAAGTGAATTTATATTATAATTTTATTGTTATATGTTATTACAATAACAAATAATTCTCAAATGTATTTTAGGAGGCTAAATGAAAGTAGGAATATTAGGATCCGGCATAGTAGGGCAGACACTTGGCTCAGGATTTATAAAGTATGGACATCAAGTTAAAATAGGAACTGGCAATCCCAAAAAATTAAATGATTGGCTTGATAAAGCAGGAACCAATGCTTCTGCTGGTTCTTTTGCTGATGCTGCAAGTTTTGGTGAAACAATTGTGCTCGCAGTTAAAGGCTTATCAGCAAAAATTGTTTTAGAAAAAGCAGGCAGTAAGAATCTTGTTGATAAAACAATTATTGATGCAACAAATCCGATTGAGGAAGTACCTCCTGTTAACGGTGTGCTGAAATTTTTCACAGATCGGAACTATTCTTTAATGGAACAATTGCAGAATAATTATCCAGAATCAAATTTTGTTAAAGCGTTTAGTTGTGTTGGAAATGCACTTATGGTAAATCCTGATTTTGGCGGACAAAAGCCAACTATGTTTATTGCTGGTAATGATGATAGTGCCAAAACCCAAGTAAAAAAAATATTAGATACATTTGGCTGGGAGATTGAAGATATGGGAAAGGCAGAAGCAGCACGTGCAATTGAACCGCTTTGCATTTTATGGTGCATACCGGGATTTTTAGAAAATAGATGGCTGCATGCATTTAAACTTTTAAAAAAATAAGTTGTATTCTGTGGTTCTCCGTGTAATAGAATATAAATGTTTTGCAGAGTATAGCTAAGAGTGCAAATAGAAAGATAGAGCATAATATATTGGAGATGAAAATGAAAAAGATTTTAAATATCACATATACCATATTCCTTATAACCTTTTCCATAATAGGTTGTAATGAAAGCAAATCACAAGGAAATAAAGAAATGAAAAATATTATGAATGAGAACAATCCAAATTTAGAAACAGCAACATTTGGCTCGGGATGTTTCTGGTGCACCGAAGCAATTTTTGAAAGAGTGAGCGGGGTTAGCTCTGTGGTATCAGGTTATTCAGGCGGAGATGTTGAAAATCCAACTTACAAAGAAGTTTGCGACGGAACCACCGGACACGCTGAATGTACACAGATAACCTTTGATCCTGAAGTTGTTAGTAATGATGAACTTCTGGAAATATTTTGGAAAACTCATGATCCAACAACATTAAACAAACAAGGGAATGATGTTGGCACACAATACCGCTCGGTAATTTTTTATCACAATGATGAACAAAAACAGAAAGCAGAATATTATAAAAACAAATTAACCGAAGAAAAAATTTGGGATAAGCCAATCGTTACAGAAATAACAAAGCTTGAAAAATTTTATCCTGCAGAAGATTATCATCAGGAGTATTACGAAAATAATCCAAATCAGGGATACTGTGCTTTTGTTATAACTCCAAAAGTAGAAAAGTTTGAAAAGATATTTAAAGATAAGTTAAAGAAGTAATAAAAATCTGGAAACAGTATCTCGGTTTTTCATTACAAAGTTAATTTATGATTTTTATTTATATAAATGCTTTATCGGTTTGTCTTATTTCTTCCGGTGATATTTTTAATCCGCGGCCGATAAATATTATAAGATTATTCTCGTAAGGCATTGCATATTTTGTATTATGAAATCCAGCTTCTTTAACCTCATCGAATGCTTGTAAATGATCTTCAATTTCTCCTCCGATTATAACAATTGTAGAGTTACTTTTAATTTCGGGCCACCAGTACCAGTAACTATTATGTGGGCAAATCACTTTTGGTAACGGATACTTTTTACTATAGTATTCCAGCGCACCGGCTTTACCGTAATTACTGCAGTAAACAAAAGTTTTCTCTCTTTCTTCCTGTGGCATAGATTGATAAACTTTTGAAACATTTTGTGCGAGTTCGTTCCAGCCAAACATATCTGAATAGAATTGAGGGAAAACAGTTTCATGTCCTTCATTACTTGGCGGCTCTAATCCGATTGTGGATTGATACTGAATAAAAGTTTCAGGTGAAATGAGTGGACGGGCAAATGGTGATAGAAAAATTCCGATTACAATAATAGTAACCGCCACTGAATATTTTACCCAGTGGTGTTTTTGCAGCATACTCCATTTTTCAATCATTACCACTCCACCGGCAAATAAAATTTGATATGCTGCAGAAATATATTCACCTTTGCTATGTCCGTTAACTAATAAGATTAAAAAAGTAGTTAACCATATCAACCCAAGTGCACGAAAGGTTATTTCTTCTTTGCGAAAGAAAAAAAAGATTATTCCCGGCAACCAGATTAAAATTGATAATGGATTGAGAATTAGTATTTGATCCATAATAAAAGTTATGGGAGTTAGACCACCATACTTTCTTGTAGCTGCATTTCGCATAAATTCAAGATGAGCAAAATCATGAGTGAAATTCCAAATTATGTATGGAGAAAAGATTAGCAGAGCAATAATAAAAGCGAGGTAAGGATACCAAGTTTTTAAATCTTTTCTAAGAGGAGTAAAAATTGTTCCAACAAAAATTCCCGCACCGAGCCACAAAATGCTTGTTTTATTTAATAGTCCCAATCCAAGAACGAAACCCAGCCAAATCCAATATTTTTTGTTTTCCGTTTGAATGATCTTTAAAAACAAATAAGCGGATAAAATCCAGAAAAAGAAATCAAAAGTATTCATTGAATAAATTGTATTCATTCCAAGAAAAATTGGTGTGAGCATAAACAAAATCATTGCAATTACAATGGCAGATTTTTCTCCGCCTAGTTTTTGGGTAAAAGCTCCCATAAAAAATAAGCTTAACGAAGAAACAATGGCAGGCACAAGCCTTATTATCAACATCGAATCACCAAATAACATTTTCCAAAACCCGAGAATCCAAATTGAAAGGGGTGGGTGATCAACATAACCAAAATCTAATCTGTTAGCGCAAGCCAGGTAATAATACTCATCACGGAATATTCCATACGCAAAAAACACTTGTGTAATTAGATAGATTATAAAGTTTATAAGGGAGATGGAAAAAATGAGAGTGAGCAGTTTTTGTCTTTCTGTTTTCATAACGATAATTACTTTCTGAAACTAATTATTTGTTACTCCATCAATCGTACAGTTATCACAATTACCGCAGGGTTTTTCACCGGGAAAACCAAAATAATCTGAAATAAAAACTCTACGACACTTCTCTCCACGAAAATAATTTACAACCGAGAGAAGTTTTTTATTATCATTCAATAGTTTTTCTTTCAAGTGATCTTCATCCTGTAAAATATCCGGCAGCTCAGTTACAATTTGTAAATTTTGTTTGTCAACTTCACCTTCCGTAACACCATACCGGTCTAACATTGCAAGAACAGTTTCCACTCGAAAATCATTTTTGTTTTTAAAACTAATTTGTTCACGGATGTAATTAACTCCGCTTGAATTTATTAATCCTGTTTCGCGTTTTAAAATATCATATAAAGCAGAATAAAAATTTGCATCTGGATTAGACCATTTGATAAATTCCATCTGTGTGTAAAGATCCTCCTGATTATATAGCAGCAGGCAAAGAGAATCTTTTCCATCTCTTCCTGCTCTTCCGATTTCCTGATAATATGATTCAATGGATGAAGGAACTTCTGCATGAATAACAAATCTGATATCGGCTTTATCTATTCCCATACCGAAAGCATTAGTTGCAAGAATAAGTCTTTGTTTTCCGCTAAGAAAATCCCGCTGCATATTTTTTCTTTGTCTGTCCTCCAGCTTTCCATGATAAACGCCGTGCTTAAAACCTTTATCGCCAAGAATTTCGGAAAATCTTTCAAGTGTTTTGATAAGTGAAAAATAAATTATTCCGCATCCATCATACTTTTCTAAATTTGAAATTATTTCTCTTAACTTTTCTTTGTCATCAAAAACATCAATAGCTTCTAACCTGAGATTTGGGCGTTCAATTCCCTGATGAAAGAGTTTAATATCGTCTTTGTTGAGGTGAAGTTTTTTTATGATGTCTTCCTGAACATCATGTGTTGCAGTTGCGGTAAGTGCAATTGTTAACGGATTGCCCATCAGCTCTCTAAACTCTCCGATGCGTGAATAATCAGGACGAAAATCATGTCCCCATTCCGAAATACAATGTGCCTCATCAACGGCAAGTAAATCTATTCTAACTTTTTGTATCTGTTCGATGAAATCCTTTTTACGAAATCTTTCCGGAGTTACATAAAGTAATTTTATTTTGCCATTTACAAACAGCTCAAGTCTTCTTTCTCTTTCCTGCTTGGATAAGGTTGAATTAATAAAAGCGGCGGGAATATTTTTCTTGCGCAGCACATCAACCTGATCCTGCATTAAAGCAATTAACGGACTTATTACAATTGTGCTGTTATCAAAAACAAGTGCCGGTATCTGATAACACAAAGATTTTCCGCTGCCTGTTGGCATAAGAACCAGTGAGTGTTTTTTCTCTTCAACTATTCTTTTAATGATTTCTTCCTGCTTGCCCCTAAAGGAATCATAACCAAAATATTGTTTTAATATTTGCTGTATCTTATTGTTCAATACTCTTTATTGTAAATGTAAAATGTATTTTTCAATTATAAATTAATTAGTAGCTTAACAATAGTAAATTTACTGAAAGAACAGGACTATAAAATGAAAAAATTATTTTCACTTCTAATATTATTGGTTTTAATGGCCTTTGCCTGCACACAAAAACCAACTGCCGACCCAAACTATGTTAAGGAAATTAATGAATGGGATGCAAAACGTGTTAGCAGACTAAAAGCTGATGATGGCTGGCTTAATCTTGTTGGAAGATTTTGGCTTAAGCAAGGCGAAAGCACGTTTGGGTCATCAAAAGATAATGATATTGTCGTTGAATCTTCTAAACTTCCCGAACATATTGGTTCATTCATTTTTGTAGATACTGTTGTAACATTTAAAGCAAAAGACGGTGTTGAGGTTTTGCTGGATGGTAAAGCAGTGAAAGAAATAAACCTGGTTGATGACCAGAAAAGTGATATAACAGTTTTACAAATTGGTTCTGTAAAATTTAATCTTATTGTTAGAGATACTCTTTATGGAATTCGTTTTCGTGATTTGAATTCAGATCTTGTAAAAAACTTTAAGGGAGTTGAGAGATATCCCATTGATGAAAACTGGAAGATAAATGCAAAGTTTGAAGCATATAATCCTGTTAAAGAAATTGATGTTCCGAATGTACTTGGACAGATAAGCAAAGAAAAATCCCCCGGTGCTGTTGTGTTTGAGCGCGATGGAAAGACACACAGAATAGATGCTGTTGATGAGGGCGGCGATAGATTGTTTTTAATTATTGCAGACCAGACAAGCGGTGAAGAAACTTACGGCGGCGGAAGGTTTATGTATGTTAACAAACCGGACTCCACAGGGACAATACTTTTAGATTTTAATAAAGCTTACAACCCGCCTTGTGTGTTTACAAAATATGCAACATGTCCTTTGCCTCCGTTACAGAATTATCTTAAGCTAAGAATAGAAGCAGGTGAAAAAGTTTATGGGGAAGGGCATTGAGAACTTACAAGCATCAGAGAGTATAAAACAATGGTGGTGAATGAAATATTGAGAGTTTAACTGAATTTCTTTTTCGATATTGGAGAAACATTAGTTATTAATACTTAAGATTTTACATCAGAACAAAAAGTTTGGCTTAAGTATTGAAAAAATTCAGAATAATCATTGTTAGATAAGTAAATTGATTTTGTTGTAATCTGAAGAGATTGTTTATCAGTGCTTAAGAAATCTTTAATCACCCATGGTTTTTGAGAAACTGTACTATTCTTTAGTTGACCATCTCTATGCAAAAGTATATTTCTCATTTCTGAATAATCTAAAATTCTGTCCGTCAATTCCTTTACATTTTCAAATTGAACCAAAGCTACCTTTTTTAGGAAAGTCTTTACTTTTCGGAATCCTTTTCCATCAATATCACCCACTGTTAAATTTAGTTTTGCATGTTCAGAAATAAAGTTGCTGATTGAAATTAGTCTATTTTCAAAAAGATTGTAACTGCTACTAAAAATGGCATTTAATGTTATATGGGGGAATTCTTCAGCCCCAACATTAATAATCAAATCATCAATAGTTTTTTTTGTTTCAGAGTCTTTTAATTCGTTTCTGTGTATTTCATAATAGTACTCTCTCAATTTACTTTCGAAATCATTTAGGTACTGAGACTTCAAAAGAAATGATGAATCTGTGATAAGACTATGTTTAGTGCTTGAGTATTGTAAAATGATGAAAAGTTTTAGTTGAGAATCTTTGCTAAGTGTCATAAGAATTTTTTAATATAAATAATTTTTGTTCTGTTATACCATCGCTCGCTCCGGCTTGATAAGAAAAAAGACATATATAATTAAATGTAAATCAAAGTTTAATTATAATCTCGTCAGAAACTTAAGGTTATGTTGTAATAATCTCAACAGTTAAGTGTTTGTATTTTCTTTGCGTGCTTTGCGTTTGTTTTTCTCTGCGCTCTTTGCGAGAAATTGAGCTAAGAACATTTCACGCAAAGTCCGCTAAGGTTTTTCGCAGAGATCACAATGAACAAATTATTTCTGAAACTTTATCTGCACCAGTACAGTACCAAATGCTGCGATCAGCATTCCTGCAATTTCTTTTATTGTTATATCTTCACCAAGAAATATCCAGGCAAGCGTCGCAATTTGTATAAGCATTGTTCCGTTAATTATGCTGGATTCCATTGCGGTTAGTGTGCGTAAAGTGTAATTCCAGATTGTAAATGCCAAAGCAGTGTTAACAACCGCAAGCCACAGCAGGTAAAAAATATTTTGTGATGTAATCGTTGGAAATCCCTGCAAAGAGAATCCAGCTGTTAACAAAATAAAAGAACCAATTCCCATACTTATTACAGTTATTACAACAGGATTAAGATGAGATTTTTTATTTACGCTTCTTCCAAGCACAGCAGATGCAGCATTGGTAAACACACCGATTGTCATTACAATCAATCCGGTTGTTTGGTTATTGCTTAAGCTAACCGGATAAAAGTAAGTGAGTATTCCCGCAATAAATAATACAACACCAAATCTTTGCAGCACTGTTGGTATTTCCTTAATCAGAAATATTGCAAGCACTGCAACTATAAGCGGAGTAAAGTTTAACCACAAGCTAACAGTAACCGCAGGCAATAAAGAAAGTCCGATAAACTGTGTGCCTTGAGTAAATGCATAAAACAATATTCCAAGTAATGTTAAGTTAAGCCAATCTTTGCGTGTAAGATTCTTTACAACTTCTTTATTCTTGTTAGTAAACAAAAAGGGAAGTAGCACACCAAACGCAATTGAGTATCTTAATCCTGCAAACACAAGGGGTGGAATTTCTTTTAGTCCAAATTTTATTATCACAAAAGATGTTGACCAGAGAAAAGTTACAAACAGCGCAAGTAGTATTGCTGTAATTTGGTTGGAGAGTTTTAATTTCATCAGAACAAAAATATTAAAAGGAAAATTATTTTCAAGTTTTAATGTGAGGCCACCTATAAGGTTGTCTTTGTCAACCTGAACTCGTTTCAGGTTCTCATTATCTTTTTTGTCCAATCTGCAGATTCCGATCCCGAAAGCGTTCGGGACGGAATGGCCCGGATTAGAAGAAACTCAGTTGATCATTCTCTGCAATTGAATCAAAGTTTTTGCCGAGAAGCGATAGAACAGAATCAGCAATTGGTTTTATTTGTTTTTCGATGTAGTGATCGTAATCAAAATCGTTATGCTTTAGTTCGATCGGAATGGGTCCACGTTGTGTGATTGCATAGTAAATTACATCGCGTGGTTCATTAAGTAATTTTGCAGCTCTCGCATGCGGTGGAACATTTTTAGTGTAGTCTTCAACTTCTTTTCGTAATCTTTTTCTATAGATAAGTTTATCATCAAACTTACCTGATTTTAATTTTTGTATTTCATCACGAATCCAATCTTCAACTTCTACACCATCAAAAACTTTTTGATATAATTCTATCTGAAATTCTTTTGCTAATTTTGTCCAATCAGAACGGACGAACTCCATTCCAACAAACTCAATTGTTTCTTTACCTTCCTTTGTTACAAGTCCGGCGTATCGTTTCTTTGCACCAATATCAGCACCGCGTGCAGGAGTGATAATAAATTTTCTATAATATTTTTCAAACTCTAATTCTAAATATGATTCAACTTTAAACTCTTTTTTAAGTTTGTTCTTCCAGAAAGAATTAAGTTCTTTAACAATCTTTTTCCCCTGTGCTTCACCATCATCAACTGAAATATCATTAAGCATTACGAACAAAGAATCAGTATCACCATAAACAACTTTTAATCCTTTGTTTTCAAGATAATCCTTGCTTCCAAGTAAAAGCTTGTGGCCGCTTCCCGTAATTGCACGTGGAAGATCGGGATGATAAAATCTGCAGCCATAAGAACCCATTACACCATAAAAACTATTCATTAAAATTTTGATTGCCTGCGATAGCTGCTTGTCTTTTTTCTTCTTTGCTGTATCACGCAGTTTCATCAGTTCATCAATAAAATCCGGCAGAATATGATGTGAAGCTGAAAATTTATAACCATTTAAAGTTTGTACTGTATCCACATCTTTCATCAGCAAAGAATACGGATCGATTTTGAAAGTCTGGATAATAGATGGATACAAACTTTTAAAATCCAGCACGATTATGTTTTCATATATTCCGGGAGTTGGCTCAATTACATATCCGCCGGCAGCATGCTCATTCGTTTGAATGTCTTTTAAATTTGGTGCGGCAAATCCTGCACGATGTAATCGAGGCAAATAAAAATGATCAAAAGCGGCTGTCATCATTCCAAGCTGATCCATTAACAAGCCGGAAATTTGTGCGCGACGAACAGAAAGTTCAATCAATCCGGTTTTGGAAAAAATATCTGTAACAAGAACTGCATCCTGTAAATTGTATTCGGCAAGAGAAATTTTATCTTCTTTGAATAGTCTGTCAATCTCTTCAATTTTATTTTCATCGGGAGTAATAGTTTTTCCAACACCTAAAAGTTCCTGCGCAACAGTTTCAAGTTTAAAATCTTCAAAGCTAAAAAACGAAGCTCGAAGCATAGAAGGACCATCAATTACAACTCTGCCGGTAACAGAAATAAAATGTCCGCTCGGTTTTCGCTCTCTTATAGAAACTCTTCCATTAGCACGTGCAATATCTAAGCTGATTCCGAGTTCGCGACATTTGTTATCAAGAAAAAGGAGATCAAAACCTATTACATGCCAGCCAATAATTATATCAGGATCAATTTGTTTAAACCACACAAAGAAGTTTGTAAGTAATTCTCTTTCATCATTAAAATATGAAATTAGTTCTGATTCACGCTTCGGTTTTTCGCCGATCATAAAAACTTTTTTGTGTTCGCCATTTTTGTCAGTGATGTGGACAGCAACAGAATAAAGTTGATTTGTCTTTGCACCAGTTTCAATATCGATTGAAGCAATTACAAATTTAGGTGCGATCTCGCACGGAAGAATAGTTGGATTTGTAAATCGTACGATGTAATTATTTTTTTCTACAGTTCCCGTGATCTTCATCTGCGAGTTAATGGATTTCTCCATTAAAAATCTTCTTAGCGGATCAACATCAGACTCATAGGTTTTTTGATTTGACTGCTGAATTGTTTCAGCTAAAACACTTAATGCTTTCTGAGTATTAAAATAAAGTGCATCAACGGGTTTGTTATTAAAGTTTTTAAGCTTGGTTTCTTTTCTTAGATAAGTTTTATTTAACGGATTTAACACCGCATCTCTTTCAACAAAGAAAACAGGTTTATTATTTGTAACGATAATTTCTACTGGACCAAGTTCATCGCTAGTGCCAATGAATTTAAGTACGCTTTTGCCGCTGTAGTCGCTCCATTCTCCGGTAAGAAGAAAAACATCAGCAGATATTTTATTTTCAGTTTTCATTAAAATTGTTTTGCTGCTTTAAAAAATAATTCCTGAATTTTAAGAGTGATATTTCCTGGCATTCCATTGCCAACAATCCAATCATCGATTTGAATAACCGGAGTAACCTCTGTTGTGGTTCCTGTTATGAAAAACTCATCAAATGTATTAATATCATTTGGCTTGATGTATTCTTCGGAAAAATCAATTTTATTTTCTTTACAAAGATCGAGAACAACATTTCTTGTAACTCCACTTAGAATATAATTAGATAGAGGCGCTGTAAAAACGATATTATTTTTAACGGCAAAAAAATTCGTATGTGATCCTTCGGTAATAAAATCATCACGATATAAAATTGCCTCGTAAGTATTTTTCTGCACGGCTTTTTGATTAGCCATAATTGAAGGCAAAAGGGAAGTTGATTTAATATCACACCTTAACCAGCGAAGATCTTTTTCCAGAATTACTTTTACTCCAATATTTTTTTCTTTGCTGTTATCCTTAATTGGTTTTACAAATGCAAAAACATTTGGAGTTAAATTATTTGTATAATTATGTGTACGAGGAAAACTAACTCCTCTGCTTATTTGTAAATAAACAGAATAATCTTTTTTGATGTTATTATTTTCTGCGAGTTTCTTGAAAGTATTTTCAAGCTGATCGAAATCTTTAAAAATTATATCAAGCTCATGTAAACTATATTTTAATCTTTCAATGTGATCTTGTAATCGAAAAAACTTATTGTTATAAGTTCTTAAAGCCTCATAAACTCCGTCAGCAAACAGAAATGCACGATCAAAAGGTGATATCTTTACTTCATCGTGCGGAATATATTTGTCATTGAAATAGACGATCATTATTGTATAATTTTTTGATGTGATAAAATAATCAAAAGAAATTTTATTAACGATTTAGAAACACTTAACCCAGACTCTAATGAACGTAGAAACTATCAGTCAATATTGCTTAAGTAAAAAGGGCGCTGTTGAGGATTTTCCTTTTGATGAAGAAACGCTCGTGTTTAAAGTCGGTGGAAAAATGTTTGCACTTATTCCATTAGAAAAAATTCCTTTGCAAATAAATTTAAAATGTGATCCTGAAAAAGCGATAGAACTGAGAGAACAATTTGAAGATATACAGCCCGGCTGGCACATGAGTAAAAAATATTGGAACACCATAATACTTGATGTAAATATTCGCTGGAGTGATTTAAAGGATTGGATTGATCACTCTTATGATGAAGTTGTAAAAGGTTTAAAGAAAAGTGAAAGAGATAAACTCAAATAGCAACATTGTTGATTACAATCACGACAACGGAATAAAGATTGTAATTGAAAAACATAACGATTAATTTTTAACAGTTAATAAAAGTCAAAAGTCATGAAAATTTTTCACACTCCAATATTCCTCTTCTTATTTATAATTATTGCTGGATATTTATCAGCGCAGAATATGCAGAGCAGCAGTTGGTCTGTTAACCAAAGTCTTACGGGATATTCGCTTGATACAAATGATGGTGAACGTACCATGACAATTGATATTGATTTTGAAGCACCCTTTAAAGAAAAACCACAGATATTTTTAAGTGTTGCCCAGATAGATGCTGATAAAGAATCAAACTTAAGATATAATGTTGAAGCAATCTCAATTTCCCGGGATGGTTTTGCGATAAAAGTTCGCACCTGGTCGGATTCCAAATTATTTTCAATTAGCGGTTACTGGGTGGCAACTTCCAAATAATATGCAAACAAGTCTATATGCGGGCAGTGTAATCGAAACTTCAGATTCAATTTATTTTTTTTCCAGAAAAGAATTTCTTGCAGGCAACACAAAATTGGAATAAATCATTTACAACTATTGCTGCGTTTGGTTATAACCAGGAATTATCTACAAACACAAAAAACATTACACCTATTTTAGAAAACAAATTTTATTTTGATGACATCAACACAATAAAATTAGTATTGGAACATCAACAGACAGAAAATCTTTCTACGGATGAAAAGTACTATGATGACGTGATTAACATTGAGTATTTAAGGTCTCCAAACTTCAGTGTGGCAATTGTGGCAGAACTTCAAACCAAAGAACCGGAAGCCGGAAACGTGGTAAGAAAATTTTGGAGCTTTATTCAGTTTGGTTACAAAATTGGTAATCACACTGATTTGAGTTTGCTTGTTGGTACAAGACAAGCAGGCAACATTTGTATCGGTGGAATTTGCAGATATGAACCTGCATTCCAGGGAATTGAGTTTAAAATGTTAACCAGGTTGTGAAATATTTTTATATCTTGTGTTGGAAAGTTGTTAATTAGAAATAATTAAGAAATTAAAACATTTTTAAAAAAAAGGTTGACTTTAACAATATTTTTTAGGACGTTCACATATGACATTTAGAAATCTTTTGAATAAGGAATGCTTATCAGAATAATTGATACAAATTTTTATAGTTCTCTTGTATTTATTATAATAGATTTATCCAGAATCTCTTCGGACAATCTGTTGATTGGCTATGCTCGCAGAATAAATATCATTCCTTCTTCTTCTAAATTATCAAAAGATTTCACAGTTACTTCTAATAATTAATTAAGTTCTTTTAAAGTTTGTGATTTACAAATAGTTAGTTCAACAAAATAGCTAGTGCAGATAAAGTATGGGCAGATAGACATTACTTATTTATATTAGTTATAAATTCATTAGTGCAATAGTCAAATAAAATTTGTTTAATTAACAAATATTAAATTGAATGATGAACCATATTATTTTTTTAATAAACGTTTCTCAACTTAATTCTATCAATTATTTTACTAGGAGGTAAAATGAGAATACCTTACAAAAGACTACTAGTGACAATAAGCATTTCCGCTGTGGTTTTTATTGCTGGTTGTGTTGATACAGATGTAAATCCTATCCCCCCCAGTATTGATTATCAAAGCCAAATGAAAGTTGTCAACTTGGTGCAAGGTGCGGGTACAGCTACTCTCACTTTGAATGGTCAATCGCTCGGCACTGTTGATTTTGGGAGTGAAACACCTGGCTCCTCTTCAGCATTTTTAACAATCCCCTCAGGCAGTAAAACTGTGGCAGCAAGTTTTGCCAGTGCCACTAGTCAGAACTATCGGTTCGCGGCAACAACTGAGTATAAGATGAGAGTTTTCTTGGTTGGCACGGCAGCAGGTAGTGTATCGTTTGTACAGAATCAACGATATATTTGGCAAACCAAGGACTCGCCGAATGGAGTAAAATTATTTCCGGCAGATACTGGCTGGGTTGCATTTTTTAATGGATCCCCGGATGCTACTATAAGCACAATCGAAATTGATGGAGAAGATTCTCACCTTGGTTCGCTTGAAACAGGTATTGGTACATCCTATGTTCAATTACCTGCTGGCACCCATACATTTGATGTATATTATAATGATGATGCTGATCATATCACATTCGATATTGCTGTTACCTCTACGGGCAGATACACTGCAGCTATTTATGACGTTGCAGCAAGTATTAAAAATGCAGTTTTTGTAGATGATTAATTAAATAGTTAATAATTAACGGAGGAAAAAAATGTTTCCCAAACTATACAAAATTTTTCTTTTAGTACTGTTTGCCTGCTCCTTTACTTTTTCTCAGACCGGAAGAATCTCGGGAAAAATTATTGATCAGCAAACGGGCGAAGCCCTAATAGGGGCGAATATAATAATTGTGGGTACAAGCTTAGGCGCAGCTTCGGATGTTAATGGAGAATATCTTGTTTCAAACCTTACTGCAGGTCAATATAGCGTTAAAGCTTCTTATATTGGTTATCAGGATATGACTGTTAATAATGTAGGCGTTACTTCTGGCTTAACCACAAGATTAAACTTCGATCTTCAAAGCACCGGTTTTTCAACTTCAGAGGTTGTTGTTGTATCACAAAGACCACTCATTGAAAAAACTTCTACCAACGCTATTAGAAGAGTTGGACCTGAAGATCTTGAACAGTTGGGTGTTAAAAGTCTAACTCAATTGGTTTCTTTAGCCCCCGGTGTGGTTAATCAAAATGGCAAAATTTTTATACGTGGAAGTAGACCGGAAGAGACTGGCTACACTGTTGAGGGTTCTGATGTTAAAAACGTATTGAACCGTGATGGCGGTTCGCTTGTAGAAGTTACATCAGACGCTTTGCAGGAAGTTCTTGTTCAGGCTGGTGGATATACCGCTGAATTTGGAAATGCAAATGCTGGTATTGTATCTTCAGAATTTAAAACAGGTACAAATCAGTATAAATTATCTTTTAGAGCGGAAACTGATAATTTTGGTAATTATCCCGGTGATAAATTCTTAGGCACATACTCTTATGGCTACTCAAATTATGTGGTTACTGCCAGTGGTCCTATTTTTACTGATAAATTAAAGTTTTTCATATCTGGTGAAAACTTCTTTAGAAGAGATAACGCCCAGTTTTTTGAGAGCAATCCTACGGCTTTTTCTGATGGAGCTCTTCTTGACACAACAAAAGTATATGATACTGGAGTTTATGGCGGCTCAACTTCAGAGGGGCAATATCTAACCTGGGATGCAGCTAATATCCCCGGAAATATGCGAAACAACAGAAATACTGTTAATGGTACTATAGTGTTTGATAATAATCCATTAATATTAAGATTAGCTGGTGCATTTACATCTTCTTCTGCTAAGGGAAGAAACGATATCAGGAATATATTTAACACTGCCAGACAGCCATTAACCGATCTATCATCATTATTATTGAATTTAAAAGGCACATACTTATTAGGGTCTAATTCATTTATTGAGGGTAGCTTTGGTATTTACGATTTGCGCAGCAAAACGTATGATCCTGTAATGGGAGATAATTTCTTGCTTTACAGCGATAGTTTAGCTAATTCACAATATGGTTATCAATTTTCTAATTACATAACAAGTCCTCCGGATTACGACTTTTATGGTTTCCCCTTCAACAGAAATGGCGAATTACAAACCGGATATACCAAAAATCACAACGAATACTATAACGCTAATTTGGCATATACAACCCAGCTTGAAAAACATGCTTTAAAATTAGGCGGATCCTACCAAAGATATACTGTTAGACGTTGGTCGGTTGGCACTGGTGCGGCTGCAAGCAACTTTTTATCAACACTTAGAAATAATCCAGACGCTGCAAGGGATTCTTTAGCCACTTTAATAAGTACCACTCTCTTCGCTAATATGGATAATTATGGCTATGATGTTTTTGGAAATGAAACCGATGCAGGAAGCGGTGATTTTGCACCAAAGAATCCGGTTTTTGCATCTGCTTACGTTATGGATAGATATGAAATTAATGACATAGTAATTAATGCAGGTTTACGTTACGATTATATTGATATGGATACCTGGGCTTGGGTTAACCCTCAGTTACCCATTATAGACCGTACTTATCATACAATACCTGATTCAGTAATTACAGATAGTGATGTGTTCAGCTATATATCCCCAAGATTGGGATTTGCATTTCCTGTAACTGACCAAACTGTATTTCATATGCAATTTGGAAAGTTTGTTCAGGCCCCTGCTTTGGATCAAACTTATAGAGGCGAGTACATCGCAGCACAACAGATTCAGGCGGCTAATTTATTTACGGACCCAATTGCATACAATCCTTCACCGATTAGAACAACTCAGTACGAGATTGGTTTCTCACATCAATTTACAGATTTTGCTGCATTTGACATTACTGCTTTTTACAAGGACATTAAAGGGCAATTACAATATGCAGTCGTAAGTACATTGCCTGGCGCTATAAGAGCAAAATATAACGTATTCGAAAATCAGGACTTTGCAACTACTAAAGGTCTTGAATTTAGCCTTCAACTTAGAAGAGTTGAAAGAGTTAGTGCCACTGTTAATTATACATTCTCCTCCGCACAGGGTACAAACTCCCTATCCAATAGCGGCGTTGGTTCTACAGAAGTAAATGTTAACGTACCAACGACATTAATACCGTTAGATTATAGTCAAACTCACAGAGGTACTGTAATGCTTGATTATCGATTTGCAGAAGATGATGGCGGACCGGTACTTGAAAATTTAGGTCTCAATTTATTACTGACATTCGATAGTGGGCATCCTTTTACATACTCAGTTTGGTCTGGTTTGGGACAATCTTCAGCATGGACCGGCGGCTTAACACCAATCGGTACAGGAGATACGAGAGGAAGAAGACCTTATGGACCAATAAATTCATCCACAACTCCTTGGGTATATAATTTGGATCTTAGAATTGATAAAACTATAAAAATCGACAGACTTGACTTTAATATTTATGTTCAAGTTCAAAACCTGCTAAATACCAAAAATGCAATTAATGTTTATGACAAAACAGGTAATGCTTATGATGATGGATTCTTAAGCACGACAGATGCACAAACTTTGATTGCCAATCAGCGATATACTGAAAGATTCGCCGATCTATATCGTTCTATAAACTTAGAGAACAGACAGGCAGCTTTTAATGTATATGGTTTTGATATTTATAGTGTTCCAAGACAGCTTATAGCTGGTGTGTTGATTAATTTTTAATTTATAGGAGGAATCAATGTTGCCATATAAAAATTTTAATTTTGCGGAGGTTATTTAATATGAAAAAATATAATTATTTGAGTTTAATAATTATGCTTTTGTTCTTTTTTATAGCACCCGATAGTTTGCTTGCAAACTTTAAGGGCAGCGGAAAAGACGGAGAAAAAAAGCGTACAACTTTACCAAAAACAACAGTTGACCCCTATCAAAGCCTTCTTAACATAAATAATGCTACTATGTGGGTTACACAAGAGGGTTTTCACGATTGGGTTGTTGGAGGCGGTTGGAATGGAGCTTTTCCAAATGGAACCCATGTCGGTGCTATATTTGCCGAAGGATTGGTTTGGGGAGGTCAGGTATCTGATGGTACTTCCCCTGTTGTTAGGGTTGATGGTAATACATATGGATCCGGAACAGCAGCAGTTACCCGTTTGTTTAGAGTTAGACCGGACTACTTGACAGCCAATTTAGCTAGTGATGCGGCTACCTTTAATGACATCGATCTTGGACAGGTTACCGATGGTCAGATTCAGGAAATAAGAGATCAATATGCAAAAGACTGGACTGAATGGCCGGCTAATGAAGGTGCAATGTATGAGGATGTAGATGGTAATGGTACCTATAATCCCGACGTTGATATTCCGGGCATACCTGGTGCTGCACAAACTATTTTTATTAAATATGATGATCGAATATCAGAGTCCAACTATGGATCAATTCCAATTGGTTTAGAGGTAAGCACTCACTATTGGGCTTATGCTTATTCCGGTGCTTTAGGAAACGTTTTATTTAAAAAAGTCGATTTCGTTTATAAAGGCACAGAAACCTCAGCGGCTAATTCGAGAATTGATAGTATGTATATTGTAGCTTGGTCAGACGCTGATGTTGGAACTTCATCAGATGACTTTGCAGGATGCGATACAACCCTTAATATGGGATATGCATACAATTCTTCACCTACCGATGGTGTCTATTCCGGCTTAGGTTTGGCTCCACCTGCCGCAGGTTATGACTTCTTGCAGGGTGTGTCCAAATTTACAGGAAATCCAAGTGACAGTGCTATCTTTGATCTTAAATGGAGAAAAGGATATAAATACGTTAATAGAAAACCAATGAGTTCCTTTGTTTACTTTGCTGCAGGCGGTAACTGGAGTGATCCTTCTTTTAACTATAATGGAACTCTTGAATTCTATAATTTGATGAGGGGGGTATTGCCAATTCCTCGTTATCCAAGCGCTTCACCTTTTCCCGATGCAGTAGTAGATTATTCTCCTGATGGAGGTGTTTATCTGCTTGCAGGTGATCCTGTCGCTGGTACCGGAAAAATTGATGGAAATGTGGAAGGACCCGGAGACAGAAGACTTATGGTTACTAACGGCCCCATTTCTATGGAATTAGGCGACACCGCACAGGTTGTGGTAGCGCTGGTTTATGGACAGGGTACCGATAATTTAAGCAGTATTACAGCAATGAAAACAAATGATCTTACGGCACAAATTGTGTTCGATCAATTATTCCAATTGCCAAATATCGCTCCGCCTGTTGTTGAAGTAGCAAACCTAGATAAAGAAATTGCTATAAATTGGGGTAGTGATCAGGCAAGTATTAATAAGATTGAAAATTTTTCAGATCAAGGTTATGCATTTGAAGGGTATGAGGTTTATCAAATTCCTAGCCCTTCTGCAACTCTAGAAGATGGAATTTTGCTCGCCACCTATGATTTAGCAAACGGAGTAACTTATATCTATGATACCGAAGTTGATGCAAATGGTGTTGAGATTCCAGTTCTTGCTGCAAACGGAACAGATGCTGGCATTCAGAGATATCTAACTGTTACTCAAGATCAAATCAGAAAAACAGAATTACGTAATGGGCAGGAATACTATTTTGCAGTAGTTTCTTATGCACATAACCCAGCACCACTTCTTCCTTTCCATGCTCTTAGGTCGCCTTTCGTGATTTATAGAGCAGTTCCGCAGCTAAATACACCCGGTGAAAGATACGGTTCTGTAGTTGGAGATACTTTAGCTGTAACTCGTTTGTCTGGTCAGAGTGATGGAAATCTTACTGCAATCGTGATAGACCCCACTCAGCTAACTGGACTTACATATACAATATCTTTTGAGGATGTAGCTGGTGAAACAGTTTGGCACGTTGATAGATCTGATGGTGTAAGAGTTCTTGCAAATCAAACAAATCAAAACGATGATAATGAATCACCAATTACAGATGGTATTCAGTTTAGAATTAAAGGCGCTCCATTTGACTTTGTTAATTTTATGGAAGTATCTAATGCTAACGGACCACACGATCCAACTTATGCAGCATATGCTTTCAATGCAAGTGGATTTCCAATTGGAGACTTTCCTCCTGGAACCGATCGACCTACTCCAAATGCAGGAGGAGTTCCCTGGGGTATTCAAACCGGAGATAACGGAAGTTTTACTTATGAAAATTTCAAAACCAGAGTTGCCCGTGGTGATAACTTTTCCAGAATCGTACCTTACGATTTTGAAATAAGATTTACTGCTGCCGGAGGACGAGGCCTTGAATTTGTTCAGGGAGAAGGATTCATGGATGTCCCATTTGAGTTGTGGAATATCGGAATCGGAACACCGGATGACCCAAGTGATGATTACCGAATGATTCCACTTCTCTATGATTTTGATGCCAATGGTGATTGGGGTATCAGTACAGATGATCACCCGATTTCCGGAGGTGACAACGATCCCGCAACAGACTGGATTTACTGGTATAATCCGGTAGATATGTCACCAGGAACTGCAGGCTACGATGACTTTGCCAATAACTCAAATGAGAATGCAGCTGGTGATGAAGTAATGGCAAGGTTTGTTTTTGTCAGTTTCAATGCTGGACTTGTTACTGATCCCAGCTATCCGGCAAATCTAGTACAGCAAATTCCTGAATTAGGATCTACTTTCAGAATATTGTCTACCAAACCAAATTCAACAGTCGATGCATTTGCCGTTACAGCACCGGAAAATACTTACAATTCAGAGTTGGCTAAATCGGATGTTGAAAAGATTAATGTATTTCCAAATCCATATTACGGATATCAATATCGTGAGACAGCTCCGGATAACCACTATGTTACATTCAGTCATTTACCTGATGGTGCAGTTATCAGAATATTTGACCTGAGTGGTGTGCTTGTTAAAACAATAAATCACGATCCTATAAACGGTCAGTTCGATAGATGGTATCTGCAAAACGATAATAATTATCCTGTAGCCAGTGGAATATATGTTGCATATATAGATATGCCGGGATTAGGTACTACAAAAATCTTAAAATTAGCTGTTGTACAAGAGCAGCAGATGTTAAAAGTATATTGATATAAAAGGGTACGGGTAAAAGTACCTGTACCTTTATAAATTTTTAATTTATTCGGAGGAAATTATGTTTCAAATGAAAAGAATAGTTTTTATACTTCTGATGTTGAGCTTCTCGGTCTTTGAAACATTCGGTGGTGGTCAAAATCGTGCAGGTACAGCAGGTGCGCCCGAATTAAGAATACCTGTTGGTGCCAGATATTTAGCGATGGTTGGCTCCCCGATTGCAACAGTTAACGGCTTGGAAGCAATTTATTGGAATCCCGCAGGAGTTGATTTTACTCCTAATTCTGCAAGTGCATTATTTTCATATCGCTCTTACATAGCAGATATGAATATGAGTTATCTTGCCATTAGTGGAAGATTAGGTGATATTGGTTCGGTTGGTCTTTCATTTAGATCACTTAACATCGGGGAAATCAATGTCACAACAATGGATCAACCAGATGGTACAGGACAAATTGTTAATCCGGGATATTTTATAATTGGGCTGACTTATTCTAAGCAGCTTACAGATAGAATAGGCGTAGGTATTAATTTCAACTTTGTTAATGAAACAATTGATAGAGTTAGTGCATCCACTTTTTGCTTTGATGCAGGCGTTCAGTACAAAGATGTACTTGATGTTCGCGGATTAGCTTTGGGTGTTGTGGTAAAAAACCTTGGTCCTCAAATTGAATATTCGGGCAATGCTCTGTACGTAAATGCAGAGGATCCGAATTCAGATAGAGGTCCAACGTATTATCAAATCGATGCAGCAGCAGCAGAATTACCATCAGAAATTTCTATCGGAGTGAGCTACGAAAGAAAACTTGATGAAGAAAATACTTTATCAGGTTCTTTTGCATTCCAGAACAATAATTATACATATGACGATTATAAGATTGGTGCTGAATATTCTTATAAGCACATGTTATATGTAAGAGCTGGTTATCTTTATGCACCACAAGCAACTGATGATACTCCGAATATTTTCCAGAATTATTCTCTAGGATTCGGTGTAAACTTTAAGGAGATCAGTAACCTAGATATCTCGCTTGATTATGCATATGTACCAGTAAAATATTTTGATGCAAACCATGTGTTCTCAATTTCTATGGGATTCTAAAAAGTAAGTTCTTTGTTTTACAATCCGTACCGAAACAATCGGTACGGATTTTTTATTTTAAAGAAACCTAACTTGATTCGCTATCATTTGTATTTACCACCTGTGTATTTTACAGTGTTATTTTTTATAAACATTGTAATTTTTATTCTGCTTTTTCTAAAATTTAAAAAGAATAGTTAAAGGAGATGTTATGAAAAACTTAATTGTGTTAGGATTGTCTATGCTTTTTACCGTTTCGTTTTTTCCCCAGTCGGGTGAAGTTCCGTTAATCCCAATGAAGGATTTTTTTCGAAATGTTGAGAGAAGAGGATACCAAATTTCTCCCGATGGAGATTATCTTTCTTTTATGCAGCCGGTTAATTCCAGAATGAATGTGTTTGTCCAAAAAATTGGTGAAGAAAATTTAACGCAGGTTACTTTTGCAACTGAAAGAGATATTGCCGGATATTTCTGGAAAGGCAACAACAGAATTATTTATATCCAGGATTCAAAGGGAGATGAAAATTTTAGATTGTTCGGTGTTGATAAAGATGGCAAAAATCAAAAGGATCTAACCCCTTTTGAAAAAGTTACCACAGGAGTTGTTGATGATCTTAAAGATAATCCAAACGAAATGTTAATTCAGATGAACAAAGAAAATCCGCAAGTGTTTGATGTTTACAGAATTAATGTGAACACCGGCGAGATGGTTGTGGTTGGTCAAAATCCCGGGAACATTACAGCCTGGCAAACCGATCATAATGGGAAGTTAAGGGTTGCAATAACAACTGATGGTGTTAACCAAAGCGTTCTTTATCGTGATAGCGAAGACAAGGAATTTAAACCTTTATTAACAACAACTTTTAAAGAAACATTTGCCCCATTGTTTTTTACATTCGATAACAAAAATTTATATGTTTCATCAAATATTGGAAGAGATAAAGCCTCAATAGTTGAATATGATATCGCTAATAAAAAAGAAATAAAAGTGCTTTATGAAAATCCGGATTATGATGTAACTGGATTAAATTATTCACGGAAAAGAAAAGTAATTGAATTTGCTAACTATACAGGATGGAAGCAGGAATATCATTTCTTTGATAAAGAGACAAAAGAGATTTACAACGATCTTACATTAAAATTACCGGGTAAAGAACTTTTTGTAACAGGTATAAATAAAAATGAAGACAAACTTCTTGTTAGAACATATAGTGATAAATCGCTTGGTTCGTTTTATTTCTATAATGTTAATACTAAAGAATTAAGGAAGCTTATTGATGTCAGTCCATGGTTGAATGAAAATGATCTTTCAGATCAAAAACCAATTACATATAAAACAAGAGACGGTCTTACAATTCATGGTTATTTAACACTACCCAAGGGTATTGATCCTAAAAATCTTCCCGTAGTTGTAAATCCTCACGGCGGTCCATGGGCACGAGATGCATGGGGATTTAATCCCGAAGTTCAATTTCTTGCAAACAAAGGTTATGCCGTTCTTCAAATGAACTTCCGCGGCTCGACAGGATATGGCAGAGAATTTTGGGAGAAGAGTTTTAAACAATGGGGTAAAACTATGCAGGATGATATTTCTGATGGAGTTAAGTGGTTAATCGATGAGGGAATTGCTGATCCTAAACGTGTTGCAATTTACGGCGGATCTTATGGTGGTTATGCAACGTTGGCTGGCTTAGCTTTTTCACCAGAACTTTATGCTTGCGGTGTTGATTACGTTGGAGTTTCCAACCTATTTACTTTCCAGAAATCAATTCCACCTTATTGGGAACCATACAAAGAAATGCTTTATGAAATGGTTGGACATCCAGAAAAAGATTCTTTGCTTTTAAGAGATGCCTCCCCGGTTTTTCATGTTGATAACATTAAGGCTCCTTTATTGATAGCTCAAGGATTAAATGATCCACGAGTAAATAAAGCGGAATCAGATCAAATGGTTGAAGCATTAAAGAAAAAAGGGATTGATGTCCCTTACATGGTTAAAGATAATGAAGGTCATGGATTTCGAAATGAAGAAAACAGATTTGATTTTTACGGTGCGATGGAACAATTCTTTTTAAAATATCTTGGCGGCAGAGCTGCTGAGTTGAAAGAAGAGAAGAACTAGCCCATCCCTAATCCTTCCCTAAGGGAAGGGAATTAGATTTATGAGAGACGTTCTCAGAACGTCTCTTTTTTATTGAACTTTAATTACGAGCTAACTTCAAATCTTTTCTTTGATAATACCAGCGATAAATTAGTAGTGCAATCGCAGCAGTTAATCCAATCGCAGCAAAATAATACCAGATCATATAAGACTTATCGTAGGCAGTTAAAAGCTGTGTTGGAGTTAGAGTAGCAGGATCAGGTGCATAAGCTGTTAATAAATAACCTGAAATTCCAAATCCCAGTATTGATGAAAGGAACGAATGAAGATGACTGAATCCAAGATACAATCCTTCTTCACCTTTTGGAGCTTGTAATGAAAAATATTCTAAGTAGCGCGGAGAAATAAAACACTCAGCTAAGCCCTGAACCATTATTCCGAAGATCATCATCACCGTAATTGGGTGTGCACTGAACAGTCCAAATATTGATACAGATTGACCAGTAACAGACTCCAGTAAATTGCTTGATGCCATTAGAAGTGCTGATAAAGGCATTAAGAACATTCCCACTGCCATAGAAGAAACTGCTTTAACATTTCTCATTAAGTGGGTTATGAACATAACAAGAGCCATTACTACTGCAGGGTTAACATTCGCAATCCATTCCGGAGAAGCCTGCTCGCCAACGGTTCTTAAAACATACTTTGGCATTGTAGCATAAAGTTGATGTTGAATTATCCAGAATCCTGTTACAATAAAAATTAATGTAAGTAAACGCATATTAGTTACAACCCTAACAAATCCAGCCCAAACTTCTTTTACTGATTTACCCTCTCCATCCGCACTAACATTTTTATAAAAGAGAACAACAACAATTAAAGCAACAAAACTCATAATTGCAGAAAAATAATTAATGGCAGTTAGTCCTAATTCAATTCTAATTGGATATGCAAAAGTTTTACCTAAAAAAGCACCAACATTTACTATCCCATAAAAGATTGAATATCCTTTTGCTCTTGTTTCAGGTGTGGTTGTTTTTGCAACGGTACCGGTGATAATAGATTTAATAAAAGATCCGCCAAACATTAGAACAACTAATGACGGAAGAACAACTGCTTTATATGGAAAAGCACCAAGCGAAAAGTAACCTAAAGATAAAAGTGCAAACGCAAGTATAATGGCATTTCTAAATCCAATTTTATCTGCTAATGCACCAGTAAACGGGGGAAGAAAATAAAGTCCTGCAGAAAAAACACCGCCAATCCATGCTGCCTCAATATCATCAAATCCAACAATACGTGATAAATAAAGCGTAATTGCAATAAATACACCATAGTATGCGGCTCTTTCAAAAAGCTCGACTATGTTTGCTGTCCAAAACGCTTTAGGGAATTTCCAGCTTGATTTATTAACTGTGCGTTGATCTTCAGGCGTATTTGCAGTACTCAAAGTTTACCTCTCATAAGTTTTGAATTTTGAAGTACTAAGATAGGATATAAAACTTTTTAGGCAACTATTTTTCTTTCTTAATAAACTTCATCGAGCCGGAGTTGATACAATATCTTAATCCTGTTGGCGGAGGACCATCATCAAAAACGTGACCGAGATGACCATCACACTTTGCGCACATAACTTCAGTTCTTTTCATTCCATAACTGCTATCATCCTTGTAGATAATTCTGCTGCTGTCAATCGGTTCAAAGTAACTTGGCCAGCCGCAGCCGGAATCAAACTTAGTATCCGATTCAAAAAGTTCTGTACCACAGGCTGCACAAATATAAGTTCCTAATTCATGATGATCCCAGTATTTTCCTGTGAATGCTCTTTCGGTTCCTTTCTCACGCAGAATTCTATATTCTTCGGGTGAAAGTACTTCTTTCCATTCTTCATCAGATTTAATCACTTTATCACTCATATTTTCTCCATTAATTTTTGAAGAATCTGGTTTACTGCTATTTCTTACTTTAGCCATTGTGCTGGTATGAGAAGGGCTAATAAATTTCCAGAACAGAACTATTCCAACCAACACTAAAAAAACAATTAAAATCTTAGTCATTTTAAAATCCTATAGCTTTTATTATTATAAACAAAACAAATTGTCTTTTGGTTGCAGAATATTCCTTTAAAAAATCTTATTATCAACACATTATTTTTTGAGTGATGAAATTGTAGGCGGCAGCAAATATCCGCACGCTGCTATTCGTCCGATAACAAAAGCTATTGTTGCAGCAACGGCACCAACCAGTAAAAAGTATTTTATACAGATGGCAACCACTAAAATAATTCCAACAAACTCAATCGCTGTTCCATAAGTAATTTGTTTTGTGTCATTACCTTTAACTAGAACTGCTCTCTGAAAACTTATCAGAACTGTTAAGGCGGGGAAGAAAGACATAATCATCAATGGAAGTTTAGCGAACTCAGTTAATGATTCTGATAATCCAGATACATCTCTGAACCAGATTTCTGCAAGCGGAGTAAAGGCTATTAATATTAAACCCGAGGCTAAAATAAAAGCAAGTTTAACTCCAAATCTTTTTAGCTGGTCAAATCCTGACATATTATCTCCAATCAAAGCAACAACAACCTCCTGATATGATAAACCCAATCCTCTGAAAAGAAAAACGAAAGATGTTACAACAGGCATAACAGCAAAAGATTCCAGAGGCATTCGGCTTTGTCCTATAAAAAAAGTCACAAACGGCTGAATGCCAAGTGTTAGGAGTGACGTAAGTGCAAGCGGGTAATAAAATTTTATAATTTCTTTTATTGTTAATTCGCTTTGTGTTTCACTTGCCCGTGATTTAAGTCTTGCAAGAAATTTACTAACCATAAGTCTGCTTGCAATGGCTTCGCATATCACCGCTGTTGATAATGCGCTTGCCCCAATAACAACTCCCGGCACATCTGTAAACTTGAATAAAATAAAAGCAGTTATGCTCATAGAGATTAATCTGATTATCGTTCCATAAGCGACTAATCTTGTTAAGTTATTTCGAATTAAAATTCCCTGGTAAAATCGGCGATAACCAATTGCTCCGGGCCAGGGAATTAAAATCATAACTGCAAGATGAGTTAGGTAAGAAACTTCTCGGGGCAGACCAATCAGATATTCCGTTACGAAATAAAATATTGGCGGAAAAATAAAAACAATCATTGCTGCGGTAAGCGAGGCACTTAATATGTAATTAAATTTTCTTAACTGTTTAAATGATTGATAATCTTTTACCAGAGCAGTTGATGCACTCATCATCATAATAACAGGTGCTTCAATAATTAATGCCAGTGAAAACGCTATTCCATATGCGGCAAGATTAAACTTTGGTTCTGCTAATCTGGCTATTAAGGCAGAAAGATATGGACCTTCAACAGACATCATTAACCATGTTGCCGCCAAGGGAATCCAGAATGCTAAAATTCTTTTTTGCGTTAATTCACGTTTTGTATTCAAAACACTTCATAAGATTTAATACTCAAACATAAATATTATTTGACTAACGTTAGATATTTATTGTTAAATTAATATTGGGAATTGATAAAATTAATTTCAGGAGAGAAGATTATGAAAAAAATCATTTCACTATCAGTTTTTCTGCTTGCCTTTCTTATATGTACCGGATGTGCCGATAAACCCAAGCCGCAGCTTACCGAAGAAATTAAATCAGGATTAAGACAGGATGCAAAAGGGTTTATGGAATCCCTAAAATCTGTGTTAGTAAGAGAAATGCAAGCAAATGGAATTGTTTCTGCCGTTTCTGTTTGTTCAGATACAGCTCAAGTTCTTACAAATAATTACGGTGTTAATAAAGGCATATACGTTAAAAGGGTATCGGTTAAAAATAGAAATCCAAATAATCAGCCTGATGAATTTGAATCGAAAGCACTAAAATATTTTGAGGAACTGAAATCCAGCGGAAAACTCACAGAGACGACTGAATATTTTGAAATAATAGAAGAAAATGGTGTTTTCAATGTGCGTTTTATGAAACCGATAATTTTGCAAGCACCTTGTTTAGGGTGTCACGGAGCTGTTGAAAATATTGGACCTGATGTAAAAGCAGTTTTAAATAATAAATATCCAGACGATAAAGCAACAGGTTATCAGATAGATGATCTTCGTGGTGTGGTATCAATTCAAAAAACTTTATAGAAAAGGGAAATTAAAATGGTTAAAGAATATCCGCGTTATGTTGTTCCAAGCATAACTTCAATTCAAGATATGCTTTTAAGATCATCAAAAGTTTATGGTGATAAATTGGCACTTGAAGATCTGTCTGATAATCCGATTTCAAGTGTTTCATATAAGCAGCTGCATGATTATGTGGTAAGATTTGGTAAATCACTTTTAGAAATAGGATTGAAAGAAAGAGATCACGTTGCAGTAATTAGTGAAAATCGTGTTCAGTGGTCTATGACTTATTTTACAACGATGTGTTTTAACATGGTTATTGTTCCGATTGATAAAAACTTAAATCACAATGAAATATTAAACATCATACACGAATCCGAAGCAAAGGCAATAGTTTTTTCAGATGGATATGAAGCGTTGATGAAGGAAAAAAGAGATTCACTTTTAAATCTAAAGTACTATATCAACATGGATTCTAAAGAACATAAAGATGAAATTCTTTCAATGACAAAAATGATAGAAGCTCAATCTGCGTCCATTAAAAAATTACCGGAAATAAATCCGAATGATATGGCTGAAATTATTTTTACATCCGGATCGCTGGGCAGAGCAAAAGGCGTAATGCTTACACAAAAAAACATTGCATCTAATCTTATGGCAATGACAAGTATGATACAGATAGTACCGGAAGACAGATTTCTTTCCGTACTTCCAATACATCATAAATACGAATGCACTTGTGGATTGCTTTGTCCTTTATATGCGGGAGCCTCGGCACATTATGCCCGATCACTAAAGACAGTTGTTGATGATTTGCAGAAAGTTCAGGCAACTATCCTGCTTGGTGTTCCGCTTTTATATGATAAAATGTTTAAGAAGATTTACAAAGGAATACAGGAAGACAAATTAAAATCACTGATAGTTCCGCCGCTTATTTCACTTACAAATATTTTTGAATCAATAGGATGGAAGAGTTCAAAAAAATTAATCTTTAAAGAATTGCACCATAAATTTGGCGGACATATAAGATTATTTATTGCCGGCGGTGCAGCCCCTGATCCCAAAGTTGCAAAAGGATTGCGGGAACTTGGATTTAATTTTGTTCAAGGATATGGTCTCACAGAAACATCACCAATTGCTGCGCTAAATCGATTGTATAGTTTTAAAGATAATGCCGCAGGCTTGCCATTGCCCGGACTTGAGATTAAAATCAATAATCCAAATGAATATGGAATTGGTGAAATATATATAAAAGGCGATAGTGTAATGCTCGGTTATTACAAAAACCAAAAACTTACTGAGGAGGCATTTGATAACGGCTGGTTTAAAACAGGAGATATTGGCTTTTTTGATGAAGACGGATTCCTGCATATAAATGGAAGACAGAAAAATGTTATAATTTCAAAGAGCGGTGAAAATGTTTTTCCGGAAGAGATAGAGGATATATTAAATAGAAATCCTTTTGTGCAGGAAAGCATGGTTTACGGCGAGCAGGATGAAAAGCATACAGAAATAATTGCAGTACAAATTGTAACTGATGCTGAAGCATTTATTGAATACTCAGAAAAAAATAAAGTTAAAATTACTCCCGAGCTTGTTAACGATATAATTGCAGAAGCAGTTAAGGAAACAAATAAAGAACTTCCTGCATTTAAACAGATTAGAAAATTTTATGTACGGGACAGCGAGTTTGAAAAAACAACAACACAGAAGATTAAAAGATACCTGGTAAAAAATATTTCTTAGTGTTTTGATTATAAAAATGATTTAATCAATCGGTAATTAGATTAAATTGAAAAATTTAATTACAGCATGGTGTTCTTAGTGAAAACCTTTGAGTACTTTGTGGTAAAAAGAATAACCACGAAAAACACAAAGTTTAATTTGCGCAAAGCGCTTAAAGATTTTGTTTTTTATGACTTTTGTAAAATAAACCCAATTAATTTTTAATGTATTCAACTATTTGTCCCAATTGTGGTGAGAAATCTGAAAGCGAAGTAATGGATTGCCCAAGCTGCGGATTTGCTAAAGCAGAGATTGTTAATAAAGTTGGAATTCTTGAAAGTATCAATAATTCTCTGGTTGAAAAACTAAGATTTCTCGATTACCCGCAGCTCTATGTTACAATTATTTTCCGTTTAGTGTTTATACTTATTACCATATTCCTTATTCCTGATTTTATTGGCAACAGTGAATTTTTCTGGATGGTTATTGTAATATTTTCTGTTTACGGTTTAATAAAAGAAGTAGCCAAAACTTATTCTAAAATTATTTTTGTTTATAAAATTAGTAAAGTGCTTTTGTTTGCATACTTCGGAGCTGGACTTGGTAATCTGATTTCACATGCCGGCAAATTGGTTTACTATAGATTTAGTTATTACTTTAATCTTGAATTCTTGTACAATCAATTCTCAACTGGAAACTCAATGATTCTACTTGGTGCCGCAGCAGGCATAGGATTTATGATCATTACAAACAATTTTTATGATGAATTTAAAGTGAAAGATTACAATTCAGAAAATGAACTTTAACTTTTGTGTGAATTATAAACTCCCTTTACGATAAGGTTATCAAACAATTATTTAAATCGTAGAGCAGACTTAAGTCTGCTTTACGGATTTAGAGTAAAAACTTGTTTTGTTGGTCCCGTGAATTATAAATTAAAATCAAATTGCAGCATAGGAATTACCTGAAAAGGATAATCAAGATCCTCAATTTGAACAATCCAGTTAAACTTTGCCCCTAAAAGTATTCTACCAGTATCACCAAAGTTAAAATATAATCCCGGAGTTATGTCGATTATTCCAGCAGTTGCCTCACCTCTATTGTCTTCAGTAATGTAAACATCACCATAATAGAAAGGATTGTGATACACCTGATCTTCCGGTGTGAAGTTAATTAAGGATTGAGATCTGTATCCGGCGTTTAAGAAAATATTAAATAACCAATCCCTGTTGAATGAATTAATTGTTAAAGCCGCGAATGGATTATATTGAGTTTTACTTGATATGTCATAATAGTCGACAACGAAGTTAGATGTTCCGGAAGTGCCGGTATTTGTAACTGAAACAATTGTATAAGCTTTATAAGGCATTTCCTGGATGCTGAGCCCAACATCAAATCTGAATGCGGCGTCCCTGCCAGTACCCATTAAACCAATTCCAAACAATCCGCCCCAGACAGATTTTTGCTCTGCTACTGAGTAGTTACCGCCTGCAAAAATTGCAAAAGATTTAGAGATCTTAAAATCAATATCTAAAGAAGTAGTTAGATCGGGGTTGTGCCAGGTAAAATTCTTTCCTTCAAATGGATATTTATTTGCGCCCGGAGTTTCCTGAAAATAAAATGTTCCATCGCTATTGAACACAGTATCTACCTGGAATACACCTTCTGAATTTACAAATGTGTGCTGATCTATTTTCCCATTAAGTGTATTCTTTGTGTTAAAAGATATTCGGGGTGAGATTGTAATACCCGTTTCAGAACTATCGGTTATGTGGACCGATGAACTATTAATTGGTCCGTAAACTTCAACTTCCTGCAGATAAATTTTTGTAACGGTGGTTGATGGAGCACAACCTATGAATGTGAAATAAAACAAACTCAACCATCCGATTGAAAGCATTATTTTTTTCATATCATACCTTTCAAATAATTATTGGGCACCGAATAAAAATAATCAGGTGCCCATAATTTTCAAATAACTACTTCAGTAATATCATCTTCTTACTTTGAACAAAATTATTAGTGTTTATTGTGTATATATAGACCCCGCTTGCAAAAGAGGATGCATCAAATTCAGCAGCATAATTGCCAGGCGATTTTACTTCGTTTATTAAAGTAGCAATTTCGTTACCAAGAATATCATAAACCTTTAACTCTACATTTCCTGCTTCTGGTATTGAGTATTTAATTGTTGTAGTTGGGTTAAACGGATTTGGGTAGTTCTGCTCAAGTGCAAATTCAACAGGAGCAGTTAGCAGATCTTCTTCACCGTCTTTTGTTAAGATAATTCTGTTGTGCATTACAATAGCACCGTGGATACTTTGTGGATTAAGATTATCATAAATTATTTTATCGCCATCATTCTTATCCCATAATACAATTCTAAGTTTATCCGGACTATCATTGGCAACCAGTAGATAACCAAAGTTTCCTTGATTATTAATCTTACCAGTACCAGTTAATGTTGCTTTCTTGTTATCCAATAGCAGCCATTCACATTCATTACTCTTAAAAGTAAGATTTGCTTGAGGATATCTTATTGTTACTTTACCTTTGGGCTGATAATTTAGTCCTCGGTCAATCATATGAAATTCAAAAAACATTTTATCGCAAAAAGTTTTTTCAAGAAGATAAGATCCAGTAGGAGCATTCATCCATCCTGCCCCAATAATAGTACTTCTTGCATTTTGATCTCCAACATTTAAAACTCTTCCGAGCGTTTTAGGCTGTATGAAATTGTTTTGCTGCATTACATATTCGGATAATGCTTGAAACTCAGTAATCCCCGTTAAGATATTTACGTTTGTTGGAACAATGCCGATGTAGGCGAGAATTCCCAGCACCATTTCATTTGCTGTTATAGAATATGTTGCTGCTGGATCAATCGGCATCCCGTGAATTTTAACCGACACTAATCTTTCTTCTGCTGGTTTGGTTCCATCGTAAGTATATTCCATACCGGAAACCTGGATTAAGAATTCGTCATTCATCTCTATTTCAGAAAGTCCAAACGTTAGTCCTGTTAGAATATCCATTCCGGTTAAATCGAATGTTGCAAGCTGGAAGCCAAGCGTGTTTGTCATGTTGAATCCATAGCCATTAACTCTAAAAAGATCCCCTAGTGTAAAGGCACCTTCCCATAGTGGAAGTGCAATTGATCCGCCAGCTTGTAAAGCAATATTGGTTGATGTGTATGAACGGAAAGCATCAGCAACTAAATTTCCAAGTGGAGTATCGTGTGCACCAAGCATTAATAAATCTTTTGCCTCTTCCTCAAAGAATGCAGTTGCATTACCAAATGGTTGAGAGAAAAATGGAATTCCATAGAATGTTTCGATGTCTGCAATCATAGCATCAACAATTGCTTGAACATTCGGTTCTTGTGGAATGTTTTCATCGATTGGGATTAGTTGATAATTTAATAGCTGAACATCTGTTCCATCAACAACAAGTTTCATCTCCCCGGTATACATATAATTTGATCTTGCCTGAACAATCCAGGTTGTTCCACCCATTGGGTCCGTCATCATTATAGGTTCTTCATATTTGTAATGGTCGTGTCCACCAACGATTACATTTATTCCTGGAACGTAAGTAACAATTGCCTGATCAAGAGCAACGCCAAGATGTGAAAGAAAAATTACAACATCACAATTTTCTACTGTGCGCAATGTACCAACCATTGTTGCTGCTATCGTAACAATATCATCACTAACAACAGCGGGAGATGGGTTTGATAATAAGTTCGTTGCTGGAGTTGTTAATCCGAAAATACCGACTTTCAGATCGCCAAATTCTTTAATTGTATAAGCATCAACATAGTTTTGTAATGCTGCAATTGTTGGATCTGAAAAATCAACATTTGCTGTTAGTATTGGAAAAGCATCTGCTGGATCTGGAAAAGCGTAAGATATTGATCCTAAAAATGCCTCAGGACCTAAATCAAATTCGTGGTTGCCAAGTGTCATTGCATCAAGACCAAGTGCGCTGAGAATCTGAAGTTCGGGAACGTGAAAATTTCTGTTAAAGAAAACATCACCGATTGAAATATCACCGGCGTGGAGAAACAGAACATTTGGTTCTGTCATTTTGGTCATTCCCACTAAAGTTGCAACTCTGGAAACTCCACCTAAGGTGCCTTTTAGATTGGCATCTCTTGGTCCGATTGCCTCAAGTGTGGAATGTGAATCATTGACGTGAAGTATCGTCAAGGTATCTGGTTGTGAAAAAATTATTGAAGTAAAAAGTACGATGGCAGAAAAGGTATAAAGCAGCTTTTTCATTTTGTGACTCCTTTTGTTTGTTTAAGGTTAAATAATTACGGCAGTAATTTGGCATGAACCATAAAATGAGTTGTCATGAAATTGTAAAAATTGGAAGGAAGAAAAATTAATTGCTGATTAGAAAATATGACCGAAGTTGAAATAAACTCCTGTTATCTCATTTCCAAAGCCAACATCAAAACGCACAATAAAATTATCCATATAAAAACGTAATCCTAAAACAGGATTAACTATCCATCCAGATAATTGCGGATTCCAAAACTCATAATCTGTTGTTGAACCTGTACCGCCAATATCTAATCCTACAATTCCACCAAATCTCCACCAGATTTGAAAACGAATTTCATTATTGATGATGAGAGTGGAAGCAGAAAGATACCTGTCTTGCGGTAAACCTCTTAAAGTGTTGTTCCCGCCGATTGGAAGCAGCAGTTGTATCGGCACATTATCCGGAAATATTATTTGTCCAACTAATCTTGAAGCAAGAATTATTCTTGGCTTTAACAGAATAAGATAGTTTTGAAAAGTTAAACCGAGTTTTATATAATCTTCATTATTAAAAGAAATTTTGGGAGCATACTCAGCGTCCGTTTGCAATACCGTTCCCTTGTCAGGATTGATAAAGTTATTTCTGCTATCCCACCTGATAGTTCCAAGAATAGAAAGTGTTTTAATAAATCTATTATTAAAGTTATTGTCAGTATTTATAAGTTCACCCTTTATAGAAAAGTTATAGCTGCTGATGGTTTTATATTTTAGTCCTATACTTGCGATTAATGTTTTTGTAAATCCTTTGCTAAGTATTGATGATATCTCAAATGGTTCGTGTGTGTAAGTTTCGTAATCGGTTAAACTGTCCTGATTATTAAAATACTCCACACCATAGTATCTATAGTTAATCCATTTATCGTAATCAATAATTAAATCCAAGGCAAGCGAATATTCCTTCCCCTGTCTTCTTTGCATATCCATAATAGAAAAAACAAAGCGGTACCATCTTTCACCTTTTGTGCTGTTGTATAGTATTAGATCAAAACTTTCATTCAATTTAAGTTGGTTAAATAGGTAAGCTTTGGCTCCATAGCCAAATCCGGCATCGGAATCATAATTTACGATAGGAAAAAGTTCAAGATCAGAATCATATACAGAATCTTGTTGTCCGCTTATTGTATCAGGAAAGGAAAAGACGAGGATTATAATTAACGGGTAAAGTCTTAATAATATTTTTACAGATTTTGAAGTTTTCATAATCACTAAAGTTTATATGAAAACTTAAACAAGTATAACTAGCTTGTTGTCATGAAAATGTAAAAAGTAAGTGTAATTATATCAATCGATAAGTTTTGTTAAGAATTTTTTGAATTTATCTGAAAAATTATCTTCTTTGCTCAAAGCAATTGAGCGCTTAAAGCCCTTTGGATAATATCTCCAATGAACTCTTGAATAAACATTTGCACATTTTTTGGTATGATTTATCATATACTCAATCGGATCGGGTTCACTATTGTTTATCAAGTAAAGCTCTATCTCCCACAGCACTTCACAAAATATTTCCTGTAGTTTTTCAATGTCCGCATTTAGATTCAATAAAAATTCAACCACAAAATTTTTATTAACACCAATTCCAATTCGTGCTACCGGTAATGGATCATAGCCAAACTTTAGTTCAAAGTATCGATTATTCAAATCCACTTTTCCGGGCTGCCAGGTCCAGGAATCATTATTCATTCTATTTACTCAATTATTTTCGATTGAAAAATATATTACATCAGTGTTACTTCAAAAAGAACAACAAAAATATTTTGTTTCACATTTAGAATCACTTTACAAATTTATATCCTACTTTATGTATGGTTAAAAGATGTTTGGGTTTTGTGGGATCATCTTCAATTTTTTTTCTGAGCGATAGAATATAATTGTCTACAGTTCTGGTGGTGGGGTAAGAGTCATATCCCCAAACTTCATCGAGAAATTTATCGCGAGAAATTACCTCACCTTCATGGTCTATAAAATAATGCAAGATTCTATATTCTGTTGCGGAAAGTCTAACAGGATTTTCATCTTTAAGCATTTCTTGTTTTTTAAAGTCAATTTTCAAATTTGCAAAAGCAACTTCCTCAATATCACCGGGTTCATAAGTGCTGCGTCTAATTAATGCTTTTACACGGGCAAGCAGTTCTCTTATACTAAATGGTTTTGTTACATAATCATCAGCCCCGATTTCAAGTCCGAGAATTTTATCAATCTCTTCTTTTCTGCTTGTTACCATTATAATGGGAGTTTTTACACCATCACTTCTTAATTCTTTACAGATTTCAATTCCATCTTTGCCGGGAAGAATTAAATCTAAAACGATTAAATCAAAATCATGTTTACCTGCAATTTCAAACCCCTTTGTTCCTGTTTCAGCATCAGATACATCATAACCCTCAGTGGTAAAAGTTTCTTTTAATCCGGTTCTTATTGCAGGATCATCTTCAATAATTAATATTTTTTTCATCGCTATCTCATCTGTTATTATTTAAAGTAGGAAAGCACAAAACAAAGGTGCTTCCAAATCCGAGTTTACTTTTAATTTCTATTTTCCCTTTGTGTTCATCCATTATGTGTTTAACTATCGGAAGACCCAGTCCTGTTCCTTCTATCTTTTTTAACTTCGCGTCTTCAGATCTAAAAAATGGATTGAAAATATTCTCGAAATCAGTTTTACTAATACCAATACCTTTATCCGTAACTTCAACATAAGCGAAACCATTCTGAAAATATGTTGCAATAAAGATTTCTTTTTGATCCCTTGAAAATCTAATAGCATTTGAAATTATATTTTCAACAGCTTCAATTATCGCATCGGCATCCCCATTAATCAAATCATTAAAATCATTAAGATTAGTTTTTAGTACAAAGCCTTTCATCTTTAACGTATATTGCATTCGCTCGATTACATTTTTAATTATTTGATTAAGATAAATTTCGCGAAACGAATAATCTTTAATACCTCTTTCAATCTTGGAAAAATCAAGCACGTTGTTTATTAATCTTGTCAAACGATCTGTCTCACCCTCAATAATTTCCAGATGGTTTTTTGATTTATCCGATAAACTCTTTTCATTTTGGAGTAGCATTTCAGCAAAAATCTTTATAGAAGTTAACGGCGTCTTGAAATCGTGAGAAACAGTGGAAACAAACATTGATTTCTGATTATTTAATTCTTCGAGTCTCTCTGCCTCCAACTGCTCACGAATTAACTGTTCCTGTAATTTTATTCGTTCAATAGTTGATCCTGCATTTATCCCAATATCTTTTAGAAGATCCACATCTTCAGTTGAAAATTTAAATCCGGACTTTTTATTTCCAAGGATAATAAATCCATACAACTCATCACTAACTGATTTTATGGGTACTACAAGATTAATATTCCAGCGAACTAAAGTATTTTGAAATAGTGTTGAGATGTTTGCATTGCCTTCAACTTTATTTTTTACAGCAGCAACCTGAAACCATTTCCTTTCTAATGTCTCGGTTTTAATTCGTAAACTTTTATTAGCTATCTGATCAAAATTATTTTGGGCGGTAATCAGTAACTTTCCGCTCTGATTATCAAGTTCGCTGAAAGCAATTTTTTCTACCGGAATCAGAGTATTAATTTCTCTAATTAAATATTCCCCAAGTGATTTAATATCGTTATAATTTTTAATGTGAGCAATAAACCTGTTTAATTCGTTTCTGAAATTGTACTGTACTCTGAAAAATTTCTTGTCAACAAATTTTTGAACTTTTGTTTTTACAGGTTGAAATATTAATGCAAGAAGAATGGCGGCTACTGATGAGATTGTTGATTGATCAGAAATATGAAATGAAGAAACGAATAATCCAATTGCCGTAGAGTATAAAACAATCAGAATTAAAATTACAATTCCATATACCAGACTTCTGTTTAATACTTCATCAATATCCAGAAGATGGTGCTTGATAATAGCTATCGCAAAAGTAATTGGGATAGCACAGATTAATATCATTACTATTTCTTCAGGTATAAAAGCTTTTCCGAAAAAAAGAATTGGTAAAACCCAAAGAACCACGAAACTTAATGGTCCAATTATAAATCCGAAAAGCAGCCATTTTAGTTGCTGTTTCTCTGCTTTTCCATTTTCTTTAATAAAAGCCGAGATAAAAAATGATATTGAAATTAAAACACAGATAATTAGATAAATTCTTAAGAGATTAAATACAAATAAGTAATTGTTTATAGACTCATCAGTAAAAACAGATAAAGCAGTAATGAAAGCGTATGTGTTGATTGCAGCAAAAGTGATTGCAATTAAATAATTTGTCTTTAAAATTTTACGCCACTTTTCTGTATTGTCTCTTGGGAAAATAAGTGTAAAATGTACAAAGAGTGCAGGAGTTAAAGAATAAGAAAAATGAAGAACAGTTCTAAAAAAATGTCTTGATAGAAATTCAAGCGAATTTAGGTTTGACCATGTTAAGCAAAGCATTAGCGACATGCCTATACTAGCCCAATGAAACACATGAGCAGCTTTCAGCTCAGGTTTCTTGAATAAAACAAATATCCCAATGATGAAAAAAAACAAGGCAACGATAATTGTGCTAACCATATAAAAAATGCTGTAATAATTTGTTAGCCCCACTGAGTATGATTTTGTACCTGATTTTGTCAGGACAGTTATTAAAATCCTTTCACCAATATTTTTTCTATCAGTAATGAATTCAGTTTTTTCAACTAAGCTGACTTTTAATCCATCGACCAGTATAAGTTTATCACCAGTTGATAATCCGTAAGGATTGGATTGAGATATTGAAATTTTTAATAGTGAATTTTCTTCGGAAAGTTCAAAAGGAAGCCTGGCTTTTTGGTAAATGCTTAATAACCCTGCTGCACAAAGAATGAATAATACTGCATCTATAAATAGAATGAATTTGAATTTAGCGCTCGCCTCAATCATTTAATCCTCGTTATACAAGGTTGAAATGCAAGTTTTTAGTTAGGCACTATTTAAAAGTAATTCTTTTTAATTTGTAAAGAAATGAGAGGATAAAAATAATTTGAAGTAATTTAAGTTTAATAATAAAGAGGCTGTCTCATAAGTCTGATTTTGTCAACCTGTTCGCCACAGCGAATTGTTTCAGGTTCCAATTTTAAATCAGAATAGAACCATTAGATTCCTAAATAAATTCGGAATAACACTTATAAGACAGCCTCCAATTACATTTTATCTAAACTGCTTTTCTTGGACTTACAAATTTGTTGTAAAGTAAAAGTCCAATTATCGTAACTACACCAATCAAACTAAAAATAATCCAGAGAGTTGCTGGTTGATTAAGGTTATCAACAAAATGAACATAAAGATTTGCACCAAGGATTCCACCGATAAAACTACCTAACACTCCATATAAAAATGAGTAGCCCAGATATAATGCTTTTTTATCCTCAGGTGCGATCAATCCAACATAACTAATAAACTTTGGATGTGCAGTCATTTCTCCGATTGAAAAGATTGTAATGCCTGCCATAAAAACCCAGATGTTAGTATTGATTGCAAGGATTGCCATTCCAACTGTACCCATTGCAATTCCCGCAATCATTGTTGGCAATGCTTTTGTGTGCTTTACAATATTTGATACAATAATTTGAAGCAGAATAATTGTTCCAGCATTTATTACTGTTACATGTTCAACATCAAACTTCCAGTTCATATTTATACCGATACCGCCGAGAGCGCCATTGACAAAATTGTTGAGAGATGTTGCATCAACATATTTTTGAACGTACCACAAAACAGAATCAAACATCTGAAAGTAAAGAATCCAGAAACCTGAGTAGATAACTATCAAACCTATAAACTTTACATCAGTTAAAACCATTACTGCACCCTTTAAAACTTCTGCAAGTGTTTTTGTGCTTTCTGGTCTTTTAGGTTCTTTATAAATAAGAAAAGTTGGGATAAGCATACTCGCTGTTGCGATTGCTGATGCCATCATAACATACTGCCAGCCAAAAGTGTTTTTAATGTAAGGAACAAGAATTAGCGGGAATAAAAACGCTCCAAGATTTATTGACCAATAAAATATCCCAAACCCAAGTGTGCTGTTGCCCTCGTTTGTGGATCTTGCAATTGTACCTGAAATCATTGGCTTAAATGCACCTGCACCAACCGCCATAATTATTAAACTTCCAAACACCATTGAATATTCCGTAGTTTGGCTTGTAAGAAAGTATCCAAGCCCTAAAAAAATAAATGCAAAAGTTAAAACACGTTTATACCCAAATCGATCACCAATTGCCCCGGAAAGAATGGGAAGAATATAAAGCATTGGCTGGATAACACTTTTAATTACACCAACACTTTCCTTTGTATAACTAAGCTGGTCAGTCATATAAACGGAAAGAATACTCATCATCCCATAATAAGAACCGCGTTCAAAGAACTCCATGAATATTACAACCCAGTAGTTTAGGGGAAAGGATTTAAATCCTGATTTTGATGTTTCTTGTTCGCTCATTTGATGTCCTTGTTATTTTCAGATTTTGAGTTTATTGAATGCAAAGCTAAGAAAATGTAAGTTAAGAAATAATAAAAAAGGCACGATTGCTCGTGCCTTAATTTAAAAGTCCCTTCTCCTTAGGAGAAGGGATTTAGGGATGAGGCTCTTATTTCATCAGCAACATCTTACGTGTTTGTACAAAACTGCCAGCTTTAATTGTATAAAGATAAACTCCGCTTGATAGGTTGGAGGCATCAAAGAATACTTCATAATTTCCGGGCGCTTTTTCTTCATTAACTAAAGTTACAATTTCACTTCCGAGTAAATCGAAAATCTTTAATTCAACATTTCCTTTTTCTTTTATTGAATAATTAATCTTTGTTGTTGGGTTAAATGGATTCGGATAGTTTTGTTCCAAAGCAAATTCAGCAACGGCTCCATATACTACTTCAACAATATTCGAGTAGTCAAATGTTCCATCAAAATCAATTTGTTTTAATCTATAGAAAGAAGTTCCTATGATTGGACTCTGATCAACAAAAGAATAGGTGTGAACTTCTGTAGAAGTACCGTTTCCATTTACAAAACCAATTGTTTCCCAATTAGAATTTTCTAAAGCCCCTTCCTTTAGGGAAGGGGTTGGGGATAGGCTTTTTTGTATTTCAAAACCCGAGTTATTTAATTCTGTTGCTGTTATCCAATTCAATCCAACAGTATTATTTATAATTGAACTTGCAAACGAAACAAGCTCAACAGGAATTACGCCAGTGTAAACGGATATCTTAACATTATCCACATACCAGCCATCCCCTTGAACCGAACCATCTGAACGAAAATAATATCTTAAAGTAAATTGCTGATCAGCATAAGCAGAAATATCAATCGATTCGTGAACCCAGGTAGATTGTGTTCCATCATATAAAGGCTCGCCAGTTGGTTGAAAAGATCCAGTGCCGGGATTTGTGAGTTGTCCAGTTAATGGGATCCAGTTTGTTCCGTTGTTTGTTGATAATTGAATCTGTCCATAATCATAATCTGTTTCAATATCCCACTGAGTATCAAATTCCAAAATAGCTCCAAGTATGTTTGTTAATCCAATTTGGTTATTGTAACGAAGTGATGAAGTGACATTAGCCAAATAATTACCACCGGGGGAATCAGTAAAAGAAGACGGTGCCGAAACATATTTTGCAGTTGTTATATTCCAGCCGCTTGTCGAAGTCCAGTTAGTTAAATTATTTGCTTCATCATACATTGCAACAGTTAAAGGCGCAACAAAGAATTGATAGAAACTCGGCGGAGGTGTGCTGCCAGGAGGATTAAATCCACCGCCGCCAATTGGCAATGTTTTTACAATTGAAGAATTTGCATCCTGTGCTGCGATATAATATTGGCAAACTGTTCCAAGCGGTAAAGCAGGAATGTTAAATGTATAATTTGCACTTTCAGTTATTGAACCGACAATTTCGATGAAATTTCCGAAGCTGCCGCCTGATGTTTTAGTTCGATAATACAACCTTGGGGTAAGTGAACCAGTGCCAATCTGCAATCCGGAGGAAACAAAAGCCGTTGTTGTAATCGGTTCGGATGTTGTCATCGAGGCAATTGGTGTGTGTATAATATCAAGATTAAGATTAAGTGATAATGATGCAAGAGTCCCCAACGATAGTTTTGACATTTTTATAAAATAAGGTTGATTAAAATACTGTAACAAATCATTTTCTGTATGGTAATAATCATGGAAGTCGTTATCATCTTCAATCAATAGAATTGCACCGTAACCGTGATCTAAAAATGATTGGTGATCACTGTATGGTTGGGCGGGAACAACATCAAGATCAAGATTTATTCCGTAAGCAAGATTGGTTTCAAGCATTTTATCTTTTAATGCAGTCGTATTAGCAATTGAACTTGTATGCACATCAGCATTACCATCATTGTTAGAATCCCAAGCAATCATATCCATATTGATAACACCAAGAATTGAATCTCCGGCATTAGCCGCTTGTGTAGCGTAATATTCGCTTCCTACTAAACCCTGCTCTTCTTCATCCCATAAAGCAAATACAATTGTAAATGGAAATGAATATTGTGAAAAAATTCTTGCCGCTTCAATTACTGCTGCTGTGCCGCTGCCATTATCATCTGCACCCGGGGCAGTGGTTCCTGATGGCATATCATCAAAGTGCGCACAGATAATAAATTTCTTGTTAGGAAATTCTGTACCCGGTTTAACTGCATAAACATTTTTTCCCGTGGTGCTAAAAGATTGTATTGTAGTTGTTAGTCCATATGATTGTAATTTTTGTTTAATGTATGTTTCTGCAAGTGCATTACCGGGTTGATATTTATTTCTTGATAAAATTGTCTGTGATGTTCCATTAATTATTGTTGGAATATTTCCGCTTAGTTCTCTAACAAATTTAATTACCGAATCCTGATTAACAGAATTTATTATTTGCTGAACAACTGGTGATTGAGGAAATACATTCGTCTGCAGAATGAAAATTGAAATGACAAAAAAGAGTAAACTTTTTTTCATAGCAGTATCCTAAATTGGTTATAAGATTAGTTAAATAAATTTCTTTTATAAGAGTTGGCAACAATTACCAAGCAAAACTAAAGGTTAATTGTATGCAAAAATTATGCTACTATGGTATTGTTTGTATTGCACTAAAAGGTTGTATAGAGGCAAAATCGGGACACAGCTCTATGTAAAATTCTCATTTAAGGTAAGAATGTACACTTTATTTTTCTCGATAGTTAAAATCTAGCTAAGCGCTTAATAAGATTAACTATTTCTTTTTCAACTTCTTTACCACGATTTCTTCCATACCACAAGTGCAGTTCTTTATTTATGTCAGCCTTTGGCATTCCAGCATTTTTTAGTCGTGAAAAAAGATTTTGTGCTTCTACTGGGCGAGGTCCCCATTGAAAAAGTTCGTTATCGCTTTCATCATATACAATTAGTTTTGGAATTGCTCTGCTGCCATTTGTTAAATGTAAATCCATAAACTCAAGATTGGAATCACGCAAAATAATTTTTAAATCAATATTATCATTTAATTGTATAAGCTTTGCAATTACAGGTAAGTTTTGTGCAGAATCGCCGCACCAAGTTTCAGTTATTACAACCCATTTGAGCGGTTGATTTATTTTAGAAAATATTTGTTTTGTTTCATCATTAGGGATAAAAGTTTTTTCAAGTCTTATTGATCTTTGATAATTTAATTTTCGATAGTCGTAAAAATTTTTATCATAATCATTTAATGTATTAATATCTGACACGTTGATTTGTTTTGCAAACTCATCCATAAACTCGTTATATGTTAAAACACTGTTGATAATTGAAGAATTTATTTCCGGCATTGATATTGATCTTTCTTTATGTTTGCTGTTAGAAGCATAGGAATCAAAAAAGATTCTGTCTTTTAAAAATAATTATTGCAAATTAAACAAGGTAAAAGTGAACTTTTTTTGACAGATTTAAATTGTATTTTTACAACGAATCAATTTTTATGGAAAAGCAATGACAACTGAAATAAAATATTTTACGCCTGCTGATGCACGCAAAACTTTACCGCTCGTAAAAAATATAGTAAGAGATATTTTGCAGGCAACCAGGGAAATGCGTTTGATTGCTGAAGAAGTAAACAATGGAATTGAAGACGATATAAGAATTAAAAAACTAGCTTCCGATGTAAATGGTTTTTTATCTGAACTAGAAGAAGTTGGATGTTATTATAAGGACACAAAATTCCAGATTGGTTTGGTAGATTTTCCTGCAATGATAGATGGTGAAGAAGTTTATTTATGCTGGCGAAGCGATGAATCAGATATTTTATATTATCATGGAATGGATGAAGGATATTCGGGCAGAAAATTAATTCCGCCCCAATATTTTGATGAAAATTAAATTGTTATTCCCACTGTAAATCAAAATTAACTTTTGCTTCGGTTTTGTTTTCAGAGTTTTTATCTGTGATATTAAAAACTAAAGTATAGGTTCCTTCCGTACAGCTTGAATCGAGAGAAAACTGTGCTTCCAATGCGATATCTGAAATAGGTTCCTGCCCTTCATCATTTTGTACAAATTTAAAAACAGATTTACTTATTGAACTATCAGGCTTAATCAAATCAACATCATAAGCGACTGCAGCTTTGTAAATATCATCTTTTTCAGTTTGAGTAAAACCTTTTATTCTTACGGTGGCATTTACTTCAGCAGTTCCATCTCCGATATCAAAAGCAAAAGCTTCAGCGCTAAATGCCTCAAACTTTACATCTTTTTTGCTGCAAGATATAACCACAAATAAACTTATAATTACTAAAAATATTTTTTTCATTTTATTCCTTTTGCTTTTCTTAGTGAAACTTTGTGTTCTTAGTGTCTTAGTGGTAAAGGGAAGAGTTTTAAAACTAAGACACATAGAAAACTTAGAAACACCTAGATATATTATCCGTTTCGCTTTTGAAAATCACTCATAAAAGCCACAAGCGCCTCTACTCCTTTAACAGGAAACGCATTATAGATTGATGCACGCAATCCACCAACAGAACGATGACCCTTTAATCCGCTAAAGCCGGCTTTAGTAGCTTCATCAATAAGTTTCTTTTCTAATTCCGGAGTAGAGAGATTAAAAGTAATATTCATTAAAGAACGCGAATCTTTTGCTGCGTGACCCTTATAAAATCCGTTACTGTTATCAATTGCATCGTAGAGAAGTTTTGCTTTGTGCTTATTGATTTCATACATCTTATTAAGTCCGCCATTAGCAAGCAAATACTTTGTAACAAGTTTGATGATATAAATTCCAAAAGTATTTGGTGTATTGTACATCGAATTATTTTCAGCCTGGATTTTATAATTTAGCATTGTGTGCAAAGAATCCTGACTTCTTTCAAGCAAATCTTTTCTAATTATAACAAGCACGACTCCCGAAGGACCAATATTTTTCTGAGCGCCGGCATAAATCAGAGCGTACTTACTTACATCAATTTTTTTGTGAAGAATATCTGAAGAAGCATCACAAATAAGCGGAACATTACCAACTTCTGGCTCGCTCATCCATTGTGTGCCGTAAATTGTATTGTTTGATGTGAAGTGAACATAGGATGCATCGGGGTCAAGCTTCAACTCGTTTTGCTTTGGTATGCGTTTGAAAAACTTATTTTCTCCTTCGCCTTCTTCTGTTGTTGCTGCAATGTTTACTGCGCCAACCCGTTTTGCTTCCTTAATTGCTTTTTTAGACCAGCTGCCAGTTGAAATATAATCTGCTTTGTTTTTAGGCGGCATTAAGTTTAATGGCACCATTGAAAACTGTAGACTTGCACCGCCTTGTAAAAATAAAATTTCATAATTATCAGGAACATTTAATAATTGTTTGATTCCGCTTTTGGCATCAGCAAGAATTGCATCAAAAGTTTTTGAGCGGTGAGAAATTTCCAGGATAGACATTCCAACTCCCGGCAAAGTAAAAAATTCTTTTTGTGCTTCAAGTAAAACTTCTTCCGGTAATATTGCCGGACCAGCACTGAAGTTATAAATTCTTTTTTCCATGATATTTTTCCTTTAGGTTATTTACTTAGTGAATCTTGGTGCTCTAAATGTCTTAGTGGTGAAAAAAAAATTTACCACTTTGACACTAAGTCCACTTAGCCGCACTTAGATTAAATGTGTTAACAATCCATCTCTTAATTTAGGTTCAAACCAGGTTGATTTTGGCGGCATAACTTCGCCGGCGTCAGAGATGTTCATCAAGTCATCAAGTCCAACCGGGTAAAATGAAAATGCCACTGCTGCTTTACCGTTATCAACAAGTTTCTCAAGCTCTTTTGTTCCGCGTATTCCACCAATAAAATCTATTCTTGTGTTTGTACGAGGATCATCAATTCCAAGAACTGGATTTAATAAAAAGTTTTGAAGAATACTTACATCAAGCTTCTCTCCAACAGATTTTTCTAAAGATAAACTTGCAAACACAGAATCTCTTGGTTTTAATAAATACCACTCTTTATCCAAATACATACAAAAAGTGTTTTTAGTTTTTGGTTCTTTGTCCGTCGTTGGAGTTATAGTAAACTTATCTGCAACAGAGTTCATAAAATCGGCTCTGCTCAATCCATTAAAATCAAACACAACACGATTGTAAGGAAGAATCTTTAACTGATCCGCTGGAAAAATTACTGCAATAAAATAATTATACTCTTCGCTGCCAATATGATGAGGATTAGCCTTCATCTTTTCTTCTTTTGCGCGACTTGCACTTTTTGCTCTATGATGTCCATCTGCAATGTAGAGATTATGAACTTTCGCAAATTCATTTTCAATCATTTCATTGTACTCATCAGGCATAGTCCAAACGGTATGCTTAATTCCATCCGGCGCAGTAAAATCATATTCGGGCTTTACAGATTTCATTGTTTTATCAACAAGCTCATTAACAGTTTTAACTCCGCGATAAGTTAAAAACACAACTCCAGTTTGTGCTTCTGTTGTGATGATATGATTTGTGCGATCATCTTCTTTTACTTTGCGGGTTTTTTCATGTTTAAGAATCACATCATTATCGTAATCATCAACAGAAAAAGTTGCACAGATTCCTGTTTGTGATCTTCCATCCATAATTAATCTATAAAGATAGAAGTGAGGTTTTTCATCAACAAATAACGGTGCTTGTTCAATTATCTGATTGAGATTTTCTTTTGCTTTAAGATAAACTTCTTTTGAGTAAACATCTTTAACATCAGGTAAATCAATTTCTGAACGAGTAATGTGTAAGTAGCTTAGTGGATTTTCAGCAGCAGCGTGCCTTGCTTCTTCACGATCAACTACATCGTAAGGAACACTTGCAACTAGCTGGGATTTTTCATTTGTCGGTCTTAATGCTTTGAAAGGTCTGATAACAGCCATAAAATCAATCTCCGTTTTTAGAAAAGACTATTAAAATTTTACTTCTCAAAAATCCACAAAATAAACGTAATAAGCCAATTAGTTTTGATGAAGTTATTTATGACTAAACAATATTTTATTAAGAAATCACAAGACAAACAGAAATTATTTATCTTTACAGCTGTTTAACAAAATATTAAAAATAATGGCTGAAGAAAACAAAAAATCACGCAGAAAACCCAGGCAAGAAAAAGATGAAATTGTTGGCAAAGTTGAATATCATAAAGAAGTATTTTCACCGATTCTTAACAATAAAAGAGATATTGTTGTTTGGCTGCCAATAGGATATAATCCACAAAAAAATCCCGATAAAAAATATCCAGTTCTTTATATGCACGATGGGCAGAATATTATGGATCCCAAAACCGCATACGTTGGAAAAGACTGGCGTGTTGATGAAACCGTAATGAAGCTCATCAAACAAAAAAAGATTAAAGAAATTATTGTTGTGGGAATTTATAATTCGCCTGATAGACTTGATGAATATAGCTGGACTGAGAAAGGACAAAACTATTTAAAGTTTATCGTCACCGAGTTGAAACCATTTATTGATTCATCATACAAAACTTTATCAGATAAAGATAATACTGCAATAATGGGCTCATCGATGGGCGGATTGATTTCATTCTACGCTTCATGGCATTATCCGGATGTTTTTTCTATGGCAGGATGTTTATCAAGTTCGTTTTATTACAACAATGATAGAAGTATAAAGCAGGTTGAAGAATATACAGGACAAAAAAAGCACCTTAAGTTTTATATTGATCACGGTGAAGATGGCTCTACTCGAGGACAGCGAATGTTTGTGGAGCTTTCTAAAAAGGGGTACGTGATTGGACAAGACATCGATTATTTTTACGCACCCGGTGCCGGGCATAGTGAGAAAGAATGGGCTGCAAGATTGGAAAGACCATTGATATTTTTCTTTGGAATTAAGTAATTATGGATTGTCATTGCTTGTGAGTCATTGAAAGAAGCAATCTGTTTTTTTTAATTGATTCATTGTTACATTGTTCAATTGTTAAAAGGAGTTTTATGAAAAAATATTTTTTAGTTTTCTTAATCTTTGCTTTATTTAGTTGTACTTCAAATCAACTTATAAATCTTAGAACCTCAAAAGATATTGTTAAAGAATATTACGAATCTGGAAAGTATAATGAGGAAATGAGAGAGGTTATTAATGATGCAAAAGCAAAGTTTGATAAAATTAAACCTGCAAATAATTCCGTTGTTATTTTTGATATTGATGAAACTGCACTTAACAATTACGGCTTAGCTAAGATGATGGACTTTGGTTATGTGTACGATCTGAACAAAAAATGGAATGAAGAATTGAAAGCCCCTGCTATTAAAGAAACACAGGAACTCTATTTTTATCTTCTCGATCAAGGATTTAAAACTATTTTCCTCACAGGAAGAAATTCCAATGAGTACGATGTTACTTACAGAAACTTAATACAAGAAGGATATTCTGGATTTGATACGCTAATAACACAAAGTAAAGAAGATCAAAAGCTAAAAGCCCAGGAATTTAAAAGTAAAGTCCGTACTGAACTTACAGCTAAAGGATATGAAATTGCCGGAACAGTTGGCGATCAATGGACTGATTTGAACGGACCTTATTCTGGTATTCAAATAAAACTGCCGAATTATTTGTATGAGATTAAGTGACAGGTCTATTAACTATTACGACATTTGTCGCCTGGTAATTTTTACTTATTTAGTTTTGTTTCTGGATTTAGATCATTGTATAATTTAATATATTCTCTTACAACTTTCATCGATCTTCCCGTGATTTCTTTTAT
>Ga0172375_10000811_pt1 | contig 50713 bp, 51 predicted proteins | sample LakKiv1m_FD_114537 | JGI IMG/M metagenome (GOLD analysis project Ga0172375, IMG submission 114537) | Freshwater microbial communities from Kabuno Bay, South-Kivu, Congo - kab_092012_11.1m | ecosystem: Environmental > Aquatic > Freshwater > Lake | place: Democratic Republic of the Congo... | reverse complement strand
CGCCAAAAGCGATCTGGAATTGGATAATAAGCCCTAAACAGAATAAAGCCGTTAACAAATATTTAACCTGAATTTTTTTTAAGTAACAACTAAAGAAATAAAAAAAAGCGGGAAATAAAATAATTGCTCCAAAGGGATTGGCCATCTGATCGGCTAAAGAAATTGAAAAAATCGACCAGCCTAAGGTAGCCAAAAGTGCGACTTCTTGGCTAAAAAGTTTTTTCCCGAAATAATAAGTTGAAAAAATAGCAGTTGCGGACAATATTATCCAAAACCATCCTACTACGATAGGGTTGCCGCCGCCGATGATAAAGGCAGGTAGATTGAGATAAAACCATAAAGGTCCGTGAAAGACACCGGCAACACCGCCAGAGCGGGGACCGATCAAAGTAGGTCTGCGGGTTCTGACCATTTTTTCCATGACGAGAAAGTCGCGGGCAATATCGGTATGAAAAATGAGATTATTGCTGATGACGTACCATGCGCTTGCAAAAATACAGAGGATGATAAGAAAAACGATAATCCATTTATATTTCTTAATGATCGCCATTGAAAAAATTATACTATAAACCAAGTAAGAAACGAAGATTTGGTAAAATAAAATTAATGAGAAAAGTATATGCTTTTATTGATGCGGCAAACTTGTTTTACGGAGGTGAAAAAAGTCTTGGCTGGAAGATAGATTACCGGAAATTGCTTCAATATATGCAAAATAAATATCAAGCGACAAAAATATTCTACTATGCTGGGATAGAGCTTCACGGGTATCAATATTCATTATTAGAAAATAAGTCTTTAGATTTAAATAAACTTATGAAGTATTTACAAGAAAGACTAAAAGATAAGAATAAATCTGAGGAAGACATTATCTTAATCAGTAAACATATTAAACGCGTCAAATTTTATTTGAAATTAAAAAAATTTGGATATCTATTACAATTAAAGCCAACAAAGATTTATTGGAATGAAGGGAGGCCAACTAAAAAAGCAAACTGTGACGTTGATATGACTTTAGATTTAGTAAGATATATGGGAGAATATAAAGAAGCTCTTATATTATCTGGAGATGGTGATTTTGTTAAAGTTTTGAAGTATTTACAGAGCAAAAAAAGAAAGATCTATATTCTTGCTCGTGGAGAAAGAAGCGCTAAGGAGATTAGGCAATTGGCGGGAAAAAACTTCCGCGACTTTAATTACCTTAGAGAAACTACAAGATATGTATAAAAAAAGGAGGGGACTCATTTAGAATACCCTCCATGTTTAGTAATAAAATTATACATTAACAAACAATTAACGTCAAGATATATGATTACCTGTATTTTTGAAGATGGAAATAAAGCTTTTTTAAGGCATGTGACTGTGAATGCGATAGTAGTAAAAGATAATCAGGTACTTCTTGGGAAAAGGGGAACGTTTAAAGGAAAGCCAATTGCCGAATCGGGGAAATGGGGACTTCTGGGAGGGTTTTTTGGAAGAGACGAAACTCTAATTCAAGCAGTTAAGCGGGAGGTGATGGAGGAGAGTGGTTGGGAAATAGATGAAATTAAATTATTAAAGATTAACGATAATCCCAATCGACCGCAAGAAGATCGGCAAAACGTGGATTTTATTTTTTCAGCTAAAGCGATAAAACAAGTGAAAACTTCAGACGAAGAAGTTACGGAATTAAAATGGTTTGATTTAGATAAACTTCCTCCCAAAGACCAAATTGCTTTTGATCACGGAGAAGCTTTGGAAATTTACGTTGAATCTCAAAAATATGTCCAGCCAAAATCTTAAAAAAGATATTGTGTTTTCTAAAAAACTTAAAGTTAATGATTTTGTTTTTCATTCAACTTGGGGATTATTTAGTCCGAAAGATGTTGATGAGGGGACAGAGTTATTAATAAATCATGTTGATGTAAAAACGACCGATGTTTCTTTGGATCTGGGATGCGGGTATGGAGCAATCGGTCTTTCACTAGCTAAACTATCACCTCAAGGAAAAGTACATTTAGTTGATAAAGACTTTGTTGCAGTGGAATATGCCAAGAAAAATGCCCAACTGAATAATCTAAATAACTGTGACATTTATTTAAGTAATGGATTTAGTCATGTTCCCGATATTCAATTCGACAATATTGTTTCCAATATTCCGGCAAAAACGGGAAAAGAATTGTATTGGATTATTATGGAAGATGCCAAAAAATATTTAAAAACCGGCGGCAAACTTTATTTCGTCTACATTTCCGGTTTAAAAGAATTCTTTAAAAGAAATTTAACGGAAATTTTTGGTAATTATACGCAGATTGCAAAAAGTAAAACTTATACTGTGGGTATGGCGAGAAAAGAATGGGTGACCGACGGGATTTGAACCCGCAACATTCGCCTCCACAGGGCGACGCTCTACCATTGAGCTACGATCACCAATGACTATAATTTTATCACAACCTAGCTATTTTTTGGCTTCCTTGATAAAATCTTTATATGCCACTCAAGCCTTTGGAAAAACCAAACAAACAATATCTGCCGAAAATCATTTTTATTCTAATTTTGCTTTTGTCAGGATCCTTTTTATTTAAAAATGCTTTGCTTAAGAAAAATACTTTAGAAAATACTTTAGGCGCGGAGACAGCGTTTCAAGAAAGTAAATCCAACGTTTCTTTAGATGAGATGAAAAAACAAGGAGAGGAGATGTTTAGTCAAGTTAATAATACCGTCCAAAAAGAAGCGGGAACAGTTTTGGGTAATTTTAGCAATCTTGTTTCCAACACCGCGTCAAATTCAGCCACCACCATTAAAGAATATATTTTTGAAAATACCGTGACAACTGTTTTAAAAGAAATTAATAAGCTTTCTGAAAAAGATCAAGATCTAATTAAAAAACAAATTTGCCAGTAAGTTTTGACATTTAAAACTTTATCTGGTATTCTTTTTTCCAACATGGAAATCAAATACATCGGTCATTCTTCATTCTTGATTAAATCCAAAGATACAACTTTAATTACCGACCCTTTTGATCCTTTAATGGTAGGATTAAGATTTCCCAAGATTGAATCCCAAATCGTTACTGTTTCTCACCCACACCCAGATCACAACGCCACAATTTTAGTCGGAGGAAATCCTTTAGTTATTAATTTGCCCGGTGAATTTGAAAAACAAGGCATCCGAATTTTTGGTTTTTCCAGTTTTCATGATAAAACAAAAGGTAGTGAAAGAGGTGAAAATATTTTATACAAAATTGAAGCGGAAGGTCTTTCTATTCTACATTGTGGCGATTTAGGATTTGTTCCCGACGATAATTACTTAGAACAGATTGGAGGAATTGATATTTTGATGGTTCCTGTAGGTGGAGATGTGACGATAGATGCTGCCGAAGCAGTCGACTTGATAAAAAAAGTTGAACCGTCAATTGTTTTGCCGATGCATTACGGTTCACCTCAGTTAAAACCCACTTTTTCCAAATTGGCTCCGGTTGCCGACTTTTTAAAGAAAATTGGAGCAGAAGATATGCAGCCTCTGCCAAAACTTGTTATTAAAAAAGAAGGGTTGAGTGAGGAAATGAAAGTGGTCTTATTAGAATATAATAAATAAAATAGCCTATGCCAACTTCAGCTGAGGCTTTAAAAATACCCCCTCAAGATCTAGAAGCGGAAAAGTCAGTTTTAGGTGCAATTCTTATTGATGCTTCTTCAATTAGCTTGGTGGCTGAGTTTTTAAAACCGGAACATTTTTATCTTCCGGAAAACCAAATGATTTTTTCTTCCATGATTACGCTTTTTGAAAAACAGCATCCGATAGATCTAGTGACCATAAAAGACGAGCTTAAACTTTCGGGAAATCTCAAAAAAATCGGCGGCCAGACGTATTTGGCAGATTTAATCAATTCCGTTCCTACTTCTGCCAATATTGAAAACTATGCCCAAATTATTAAAGGTCATTACGTCAAAAGAAAACTAATCGAACTATCTTCAAGAATGGTAGAAAAAGCCTTTGATGAAACCGGAGATGTTAAGAAATTATTAGATCAAGCCGAATCCGAGATTTTTTCCTTGTCTCAATCACATTTACATCGTGATTTTATTGAGCTTAAAGAAATATTGGCAGAAAGCTTTGAAAGAATTGAAGAATTTTCCAAAACCGGAAGCGGGATTAGGGGAGTACCAACAGGGTATACAGCTATTGATAATAAATTAGCTGGTCTACAGAATTCCAATTTGATAGTTTTAGCGGCGCGTCCGGGTATCGGTAAAACTACTTTGGCTTTAAATATCGCTTTAAATGTTGCTACTAAAGAAAAAATGCCAGTGGGCTTTTTCTCTTTGGAAATGAGTAAGGAAGAACTGGTTGACCGGCTTTTGGTTGGACAGGCAGATATTGACGCTTGGAGACTTAAGACCGGAAAACTTTCCGATGACGATTACAAAAGGTTGACGGAAGCGATGGGTGATCTATCAGAGGCACCGATTTATATTGATGATACTCCAGGTGCCTCGATCCTTGAGATGCGCACTAAAGCCAGAAAATTAAAAATGGAAAAAAACCTGCGTTTGATTATCGTCGATTATTTGCAACTGGCCGATGCGGGACGCAAATTTGATTCCCGCGTAAATGAAGTTTCCTTTATTTCCCAAGGTTTAAAAAACCTGGCGCGTGAATTGAAAATTCCGGTCATTGCTATTTCCCAGCTTTCCCGAGCTGTCGAGCAAAGAGGGACAAAAAAACCCCAGCTGGCGGATCTGCGTGAGTCAGGAGCAATCGAACAAGATGCGGACGTCGTAATGTTTATCTATCATGAAGACGAAAGTGAAGATTTACTTGAACAAAGTAAAAAAATGGTCAAATTATTTATTGCAAAACATCGTAACGGTCCAACTGGTGAAATTGACCTGATGTTTAGAGGCGATCGGGTTAAGTTTTATTCTGTCGATAAAACAGCTTTATAACAACCCAACTGATAGCTATTCCAATAACTGCTCCAAACACCGTGTCCAGAAAAAAATGACAATGTAAATAGATGCGTGAAAGCGCCACAAAAAAAGCAAACAGATAATAAAACCATTTTCTTTTTTTATCAAAAAAACCCAACATAAAAACAGAGGCGAAAGCTAAAGCTGAATGACCGGAAGGAAAAGAAGAAGTGTTTGGGCAGGATTGTTGCGCAATTTGGTATTTGGCATATGGCCTTTGACGGGGAAAGTAATTTTTGAGGACAAGGTTAACAAGAAAAGAAGTTGCCAGAAAGCTTAAAGTAAAATAGATAAGAAAACGTTTATCTTTTTTTTCTTCAGCAATAATTAAAATAATAATAATTGTTAGCCAAACCCAGATACTACTACCTAGAAAAGAAAAAAAATAAAAAACCTTATCAAAGATAAAATTTCTAGGTAAAAAATTAACGATCAGGTTGGTAATTTGCTGATCAAGTAAAATTAATCCGGCCATATTTTAATTATATAAAAAAATCTTGTTTTCTCCTTTAATTATTGTGTTGGGTCGAATATTTTTTAGAGCGTAATAATAGGCAATAATTGTTTTTTTCCTTTTTAAAGCCTGAATTTTTTCCTGAACTTTCAGGATGAGCCAGGGAGAAAGATAAAGATAAAAAGTGATTAGCGATTGGTGATTAACGATCAGCGATTGGTAATTGTAATTAAAAATATCAAAATATTTGATTTGAATGTTTTTTTTGTTGGGATGAAAAAAACGTTTCCAGTAAAGTAGTCCGAGAAGCAGGGGGTTAATTTCGGTCGCGACAAATAGAGTGTTGAGTTTTTTATGAAAAGCAGTATTAGCAGCGCTAAAGATCACCCATCCGTCACCTGCACCCAAATCAATTACCGTTTGTTTATTTTGTAAATCTAAACTCGCGATAATTTTATCTTTATCTTTGAAATTCGAAGGAAAATAAGGAACTGGAGAAAACTTAGGAAAAGCAAAGATTATAATAATATTTATTATTAAAACGAAAAAAATACCAATTATAATTAAAGCCATTCTTCTATTATAATTAAATCAATTATTAATAAGATGTTTAATCAACGTTTAAATCAGAAAATTATATTGATCGCTATTTTGGTTTTTTCTTTTTTAAGCACCACTAAAACATTTGCCAAAGACCAATGTGAGCAAAATGGAGGGGAGTGTATTGATTTTTTGTCAACAAAATTCAAAACCCCTCAAGAGCAGTGTACAATCAGGCAAGGATATTTCTACAAATATGATGCTACCATACCTTGTCTTTATTGTGCCACCTGTCCGGTAAGAATCTGTTGCCGCTACGATGCGACAATTCCGACTCCAACTGCCAAGCCAAAACCGACTTTAACTCCAAAGCCAACCGCGATAAAAATACCGACTTTAAAACCTACGTCTATTCCGCCGCCTCCTACTTTCATTCCCACGGGTGTTCCCACCCAAATTCCGACACCGACGCCAACGATCAAACCAGTGGTTGTCGACAACGATATTGTGATTAATTACCAAATAGAATATCACTGTCCGAGGGAGCTGGATCAATGTCTTAAAAAAATTGCCAAAGGAAAAGCCTGTTCAAAATGTTTTAAAAAAGCCAATAATAATTTATGTTGTTGGGATTGTAAATCGTTATGAAAAAGCTGACAAAAAAACAGTACTATTTGAGGACGGTATTTTCTTTAATTGTGGCTTTTCTTTTTGTATTTTATATTTCCCCCTCGCTTTTTTTGATAAACACGCCTTTGATTAATCAAAATTTTCCGGAAATTATGAAAGCTAAAATTGAAAAGGCCTTTAATACTCAAGAAAAACCTGCCGGTAATTTTTTCCCGGCTGCTTCCTCAAAAAATTATGATTTATCACAGGTAATTTTTGTGCAAGATAGTTCGGGAATTTATAGCGGAGAAGACTTGCTAAGTAAACAAAAATACTTGAAAATCAATCCGGAAAAGCTGATTAAAAAAACGCATTATGATTTCAGCGGTACGGGAGTTGATTTTTACTACTTAAAATGAATAATTTCAAAACATTGATTTTTGATTTTGACGGTACGATTGCCGATTCTTTTCCTGTGATTTGGAAGATAGCTGACACGCTTTTAGTAGAGAATAAACGGCCAAAATTAACCCAAAAACAGCGAAAAACCCTAAAAAACATGAGTCCTAGAGAAATCATTAAAGAATTTCAGATCCCTATGATAAAGTTACCGTTTTTATTAGCTAAAGGCATTAATTTAATAAATAAAGAAATTAAAAATATAAATCCTATAGCAGGAATTGGGGCGGTGTTGAAAAAACTCCAACAAAAAGACCTGGTTTTAGGTCTCTTGAGTTCAAATTCTTTAACCAATCTGCAATTATTTTTGGAAAATCAACAACTAGAAGTATTTGATTTTATTGCTTCGGAAAATAATCTCTTTGGTAAAAATCGGGCATTAAAGAAAATTCTGCGTCAACACAATCTAAAAATAGAAGAGACGATCTATTTTGGAGATGAGGTGAGGGATGTTGAAGCTTGTAAAAAAATTGGTTTAAAAATCGCTGCCGTAACTTGGGGTTTTAATACGAAAAATAAATTAAACGCCATGCAGCCGGATTATTTGATTGAAAAGGTAAAAGAAATTTTGGAAATAATTTAGGGATCAAATTGTCCTCCTTCGCTCAGGTTCGTCTCGTGGCTTACAGCCACGCAGCCGAAACTTCGCTTCGGCAGGACATAACTCGCTCACGCCCGCTTGTTTCACAATCGCGCTGAGCGAGTAATGTGGGCGAGGAGGGAATTGAACCCTCACGAAGTTGCCTTCATAGGTTTTTGAGACCTACGCGTATACCAGTTCCGCCACTCGCCCTTATAAATTCTATCTGTCATCTCCGCGAAGGCGGAGATCCAGTCTATTAATTACAATTTAGATAATGTAATTTTAGTCTAGATTCCCGCCTGCGCGGGAATGACATTTTTATTATTATAACAAAATTAATCTTCTATATTAATTTTGCTTGAAAGGACGCCTTTTTGTTTGGAGTATTTCGCATTTTTTTGTTTAAAGTAAGGATTTTTTGCCGGTGAAGTTAACTGTTCAAAAGAAAGCGCGCAAATACGCATTCCCGGGTAAAGAGCTACTGCCATAGGTGAAAGATTGCTTAGTTCCAACACAATTCTTCCTTGAAAACCAGGGTGAATTAAAGCAGCGGTAGAGTGGACAATAATTCCCAATCTTCCTAGTGATGATCTGCCTTCAAGCCGGCCAGCAACATCGGCCGGTAATTCAATCCATTCGAGAGTTGATGCTAAAGCGAATTCTCCGGGCTGCAAAATAAAAGGATCATTTTTCTTAACGACAATTTTTTTATTCAATGGTTGTTTTTCGGGTTTTTTAATATCATAACAGCTAATCCGAGTATGTTCGAAGATTTCAAACGCATGGTGTAAACGTAGATCTAAGGAACAAGCAGATAAAGAAACGGCAAAATCAGGTAAAGGTTTGATGATTATTTTTTTTGTTTGGAGCGCCTTTTTGATCTCATTGTCAGCTAAAATCATATAGTATATTATAGAGAATAAAAATGCATTTGACAAACTTTTTTTTTCTGATAATATTTATTTTTCAGAATGCAATCGAAATTAAAAATCACAAAAACCGGTTAATAACCAAAGAGGCGAGAGCCTCTTTTTTTTTACGCCGGAAATATTAAAAATTAGCAAAATGAACTATTATGGAAAATCCAAAAACGCTTAAAGTGGAACACGTTAAAATGAAAGATATTAAACCCCAAGAGATTGATATACTAAAGCATCCGGTAAAAGTGTATATATCTCCTCCTGGTACAGTAATTAACACAAAAGGAGAAGGGTATGTGACATCAAGAGGTTCTGATGATTTTCCTATAGTTATAAGATTTGATGGGCTTTTTGCCAGTAGAAGGATGTACGATTCTTTTGAACAAAAGGCTAGGAAGGAATGGGCGCATGGTCTAACTTATGATTTAAGAAATTGTCCAGATCCTGAAATGAGGCAAAAAGCAATTGATGGTTTAGAGACAATAGAAACAGTGGCTAATAGTGGGAAGGGAAATTATGATCCTATTTACGATCCGTCAGCGATAAATAAATATTGGACGGAAGGCGCAGATAAGATTATTGAAGTTCAAAAAGGAATACTTGGTTCACCAAAGAAAAAAATTGCATTAGTTGCAGCTCGTGCTGGTTATCCGATGACAGCCAGATTAGGTTTTTCTGAAGATCAAATGGTTATTTGCGATCCTAAAAGGCTAAAAGAGAAAAACAATCCGCAAAATATCGCTGTAGGTTTAAGATTTTCTGAGGGGCAATCGCTAGAAAATGCGTTACAAACATTAAAGCAGGGAGGTTATGAAGCAATTATTTCTGCTGATCCAGCTTTAGCAACTTTAAGTACGCAACTAGCTTTTTTGGCAATTTGTCTAGCGAAAAATATCGACGTTCCACAACAGAAATGGTTAGCGATTGCCGCCTCTCAGCAAGGTTTGCAATTAGCAAAAGAAATAAGCGAACAAATGGAAGATCAACAAAAATTAATAATTAATACTATAACGGGAGGTAGTTTTCCTGGGTTAACAGGAGGTGAGCATAGCTATTATATTTATAGAAACGATAAAAATGGCATACCAAGATTTGCCGTTGGTGATGGAGGCGATTTTAGTGAGTTATTATTACCATCACATTTAAGAAAGTTATGGCCAAAAGAAATTAATTCCCTGCATCTTATTCGATTAGTTGAAAAATATGGGATCGATGGTAGAAAAGTAACTTACTTAGACAATCTACCAGTAACTTTAGAGACAATGGTGAAAACTCAAGAAGTGTTAAATGAAATAAAGCCCGGTTTGCCACAAGATGCATTAGGAAAAATTTTAACTGATCCTAATATAAACGCCAAACTTAGTTTGGCAGTTTAATTTCCCTTGACTTCGATTTAGCAGGGGATTAACATATATTTTATGATCAACGGTGAAATTTTTTATGGCCCAAAAGTCAGAAATGATGACGAGGCAATAGTCCAAATCAATTTCAAAGACCAAAAAGAAAATCATTATTTAGAGCAGCTGCCCAAATCCCTTCAGGAAAAAGTTATTACCAAATTCAAAAAACACCAGTTTCTTGGCGATGAAGGCGAAAATGTGGTTTTTGAAAATGCGTTTTCGGAAACTGCTTTGATCATTTTGGGAATGGGAGAAGTTAAAGATTTTTCCTTGATAAAGCTTCGCAATACTTTAGCTGATTTTTTCCGAAAAATCGCTTCCCAACATTTTTTACAACTCAGTCTGCAGCTTTCTCCAAATTTTGGCAAAAATTATTTTGAAATCGGAAAGCAAATCGGACTTGCATTTTACTCCAGCAACTACCATTTTGTCCAATTTAAAAGCAAAGAGGCAAAAAATAAAATAAAGTATTTATTGACGCTTAATCTAGTTGGTTCGCTGGCGGAAAAAGACAAAAATGAGTTGTTATTGGGCGCAGAATATGCACGCCAGATTTCCGAAGGTTTATTTTTAGCGCGCGATTTAGTCAATCAACCTGCCTCCCACGTTACCCCTGAAGTTTTAATGCAGACAGCTTTCCAGATCGAAAAAGATGCACCGGAAAAAATCAAAGTGGAAATTCTAGACAAAGACGAATGTAAAAAACTTGGGATGAACGCTTATTTAAGCGTAGCTCAGGGTAGTGATCAAGAACCCAAATTTATTATTTTACATCATCTACCGGCGGGAAAAGTGAAGAAAAAAATCTGTCTAATTGGCAAATCGGTCACCTTCGATACAGGAGGAATTTCATTGAAACCATCAAGTGGTATGGAAGAAATGAAAACAGATATGGCAGGCGGAGCTGCGGTTTTAGGAGTTTTTCAGGTTTTAGCGGAAAATAATCAGTATTTTGAAAATATCGAAGTCTGGGGAATTTTACCGGCCTGTGAAAATATGCCATCAGGAAAGGCAGTTCATCCGGGAGATGTAGTTACCGCTTTCAACGGTAAAACGATCGAAATAATTAATACTGATGCCGAAGGCAGGATGACATTGGCCGATACCTTATCTTATGTGGAAAAAAACCTGCAGCCGGATTTAATGATCGATCTGGCAACTTTAACCGGAGCATGCATAATCGCTCTCGGTAAAAAAATTACCGCGATGTTAGGAAATAAGGATAAGTTTTTGACTGAATTGGAAATTATTTTTCGGCACGAAGGCGAAGATGTCTGGAAACTTCCACTTTTTAAACCGTATTTTAAAAATATAAAAAGCGAAATCGCCGATTTAAAAAACGCAAGTGGTAGATCGGCTGGTGGAGGTACAATTACCGCTGCTTTATTTTTGGCGGAGTTTGTAAAAAAAACACCTTGGGTACATTTAGATATTGCCGGTCCTTCCTACAATACTACCTCTAGCGATGGTATAATGCCTTCAGGTGGTACTGGATGGGGAGTAATTACATTATTAGAATTTCTCAAAAATCAAAACCAACTATGAAGTATAACCCTGCGGTAGTTAAAACCGAAAATATTATTCGTGTCACGCCTGATAATTCATTATCGTCAGCACTTTTAAAATTAAATACCTCCCACGATGCCGCCTTTGTTTTTTCCACAGAAGGGGATTATAAAGGGGTGATTAATCCTTATTACTGTCTGATTAAATCTTCGCACCCCGGAAACGCTAAAGTCGAGAGATGTGTTTTTCACGCGCCTCATGTTAAATTAAATTTTTCGATTTCTAAGGTTGCCGACTTGCTTAGTCAATCAAAAGTGCATTACTTACCGATTTTTGACGATAAAGATAAATTTTCCGGCATTGTTTCCGCCAGGAGAATTTTGACAGTTTTTCAGGATTCACCTGTTTTCAAAATCAGAGTTGGTGATTATTTAAACCAAAAAAACAAATCGGTAATCACAATTTTTGAAGGAGAAACAATTACCAAAGCAGTCAATTGTTTTAAAGAAAGCAAAGTTTCAAAGTTAATTGTAGTAAACAAAGATTTGAAGTTAAAAGGAATTTTAAGCTACTACGATCTGATTTCTTATTTAGTCAGTCCAAAAAATGCTCGTCGACGGGGAGAAAAAGGGGGAGCAAACGGTAATTTTAACAATTTAAAAGTCAGTAATTTCTCCAAGTCTTACGTCATTACTTTAGATAAAAATGCTTATGTTAACGAAGCATTAAAAATGATTCTTGAAAAAAAAATTGGGAGTGTTGTGGTTATTGATTCTCAAAAGCATCCCATTGGAATCATTACTACAAAAGATCTATTAAAATTTTTTATCAAAGTAAATAATCGAAATCAGATTGAGGTTCAGGCAAAAAATCTTTCTCAGAAAAGTAGAAAAACTGTCGGGAATTTTTTTAAGAATTTAAGTATTTGGGCAAAAAAGTTCCCCAATTTAGCCAAGGCAAAATTATTTGTTAAAGAAGAAAAAAAAGGAGGAGTATTTGAGGTGATGCTTTCCTTATTTCCTAAAAAAGGCAAGCCGCAAATCATTAAAAAAGAAGGAAAAAATTTGGGCAAAGTATTAAATAAAATCAAAAAAGGCTAATTTTATGAAGCCAAAGGTTGTTTTCTTGCTAATCCTCTTTTTAGGTTTTTTTTTGCGAATTTACGATTTAAACTGGGATGCTAACAACCATCTTCATCCTGATGAAAGATTTTTGACAATGGTTGGCAACGCGGAAAAAATACCTGCAAACTTAAGTGATTATTTTAATCCACAAAAATCCACTCTAAATCCAACCAATATCGGTTACAGTTTTTTCGTCTATGGGAATTTGCCGCTGATGGCAAATAAATTATTGGCGATTGCCACAAATAATGACAATTACAATGCCTTTACTTTACAAGGAAGATGTTTGTCAGCGATTGCCGATTTTTTTTGTATTGTTTTGATTTATAAAATTATTTTTCTTCTGGAAAAAAAATACCGCGTGTCAAAAAATGTCAAATTGTATGGTACATTTTTTTATGCAATTTCCGTTTTGCCAATTCAACTGGCACATTTTTTTACCGTCGATACTTTTCTTAATTTTTTTATGCTCATGAGTTTTTATCAGGCATTAAAATACTTTTTTAAGCAAAAGAAAATTTATTTAATTTTTTGTGGAATGAGTTTTGGCTTGGCTTTAGCCTGTAAAATAAACGCTATTTTTATACTGCCTTTAATTTTAATTTTCTTTTTTAATTTTAAAAAACTTGATTTATTAAAGACTTTATTAACGATGGCTTTATTCGGCGCAGTGGCATTTTTATCATTTTATATTGTTGATCCTTATAAATTTAATTTTTTGTTTATTGAAAATTTAAAAACTTTAAAATCATTTGAAAGTCAAAATATTTGGTATCCGCCCGGAGTTCAATGGATGAATAAATTACCGGTAGTTTTTGCTTTAGTAAACTTAACTTTTTTTGGAGTGGGATTATTTTATTTTATTTTTATTATTCTTGGTGGTATTTATATTTTTCAAAAGAAAATTTTTAGTTTGCAAATTGTATATATTTGGGTAGTTTTATTTTTCCTTTATCAATCAACACAATTTGTCAAAACCATGCGTTACTTTATTTTTATTTATCCTTTTCTGGCTATTTTTGCCGCCTTTGGTTTGGAAAAAATATTAAGCATTTTTCAAAAAATAAAAACTAGTTTTTTGTGTTACGCATTACAAGTTATAAGTTTTGCGTTACTTCTAATTTGGCCTTTAATGTTTTTTTCTATTTATACCCAAGATCATTCGCGAGTAACCGCTTCAAAATGGATTTACGATAACGTCCAGCCCAATAAAAAGATTCTTTATGAATATTGGGATGATGCTTTGCCTTTACCGATAACTAATCAAAATAAAATTTTTAATATTGAGGCGGTGGCGGTATTTGACCCTGACACGCCGGAAAAATGGCAAAAAATTAATTCTCAACTCCAGCAGGCGGATTATTATGTTCTATCATCTAACCGAGGATGGGGAAGTATTTCCTCAGTTTCTCAAAAATATCCCTTAATGAGTAAATTTTATGGTCAACTTTTTGAAAATAAAACCAATTATAAAATCGTTAAAGAATTTACCAGTTATCCGTCTTTACGTTGGCTTGGAATTCCTTTAGATTTTCCCGACCAGTGGTCTGAGGAAGCATTTACTGTTTACGATCATCCTCAAGTCATGATTTTTAAACGCCAATGAAAGCTAAAAAACTGTTTTACTATTTAAATTCTTTACTTAAAGTTAACGTCTTCTTGAAAAATAAATCGGCACTTTTTAATTTTATTTTTGACAAAAAAGTAACCTTCATTTTTAAAAATGGATTAAAATTGCAAATTATTTCCTGGCTTGATTTATTAATTTTAAAAGAAACGATTATTGATGATTTTTATCAGTTAAAAAAGTGTAAAAATCCTCGACTTATTGTTGATATTGGTGCAGGTTTAGGTGATTTTAGTCTTCTGGCGGCAAAAAAGTATTCTCAAGCGAAAATAATTGCTTTTGAGCCTCATCCTCAATTATTCCAACTGCTGCGGAAAAATATTATTGTCAACGATACTAAAAATATTATCCCTTATAAAAAAGCAGTAACTTCCCAAAAAAACATTATTCTAAATATTGGCCAAGAAGGTACTCAAAGTTCGTTTTTTAAAAATATAAATAGAAAAAAAACAATAAAAGTAATTGGCTATGATTTAAATCAGTTATTAAAAAATAATTATCTTGATTTTTTAAAAATTGATTGCGAAGGAGGGGAGTGGAAAATTATTAAAAATTTAAGTGGAAATAATTTAAAAAAAATTAAAATTATATCTTTAGAATATCATCGTCAGTATGTTAAAGATGTAGATTTATTATTGCAGAAAAAACTAAGCCTAAATGGTTTTCGCTGTACGGTTCATCCAGACAAGTTTGATAAAAATATCGGTCATTTAATTGCCGTCAAAAAGAATTGATTTACTTTGTTTAAGTCAAAAATAATTTTTGCTTTTTTTACCAAATCCAATGACGAGTATTGGTTTTTATATTTTAAAATTTTTTCGATCGCTTGTACAATTCCATTAGTATTTTTAGGTTGAGTAATTATTCCCATTTGAGTTAGCTTAATTGGTATACGTACTCCCGGTAGATCGCTGGCAATTACCGGTGTTCCTTGAAGCATTGCCTCTGCCTGTACCATCCCAAAAGCTTCAGTACTATTAGTCGAAGGTAGTACTAAAAGATCGATATTTTTATAAAAAGCTGCCAATTCTTTTTGGTCAAGATTACCTAAAAATAAATAAGAAACTTGTTTATCGTTTAAGAGTTTTTTGATTTTTTGGTAATAATTATTTTCACCAACAACATCTTTCCCATAAGGTCCGGCAAAAACCAGTTTAACCTGCGATTTGTGTAGTTGCTCAAAAGCTTGGATTAAATATTCAATTCCTTTTTCTTGAGCAATTCTACCAGCAAAACCGATCCAAGCATCTTTCTTTTTCCACACAGTGAGTTTCTTTAGATAAGCTTGATCAGGATTTACTTGTTCGATTGGCGGTAAACAATAACTGAATTTTCGGGCAAATTTTTTGCCAAAAAAAGTATTTTTAACATAATCTTGAGTATAACCAATGATTTTATCACTGAGTAAACATTGGCAATAAACGGATAAATTTAAAAAAAAGTTAACCATTTTTTTTAAAATATTTCCTGGTAAATTTACTTGACAGTGGAAAATAGAAACAATCCTTTTGCGTTGTATTTTTCCGATGATTGTCAGTACTAATCCTTCAAAGTTTGGAAGATTAAGAATTATCAGGTCATTTTGTTGGACATATTGCCAGAAATAGAAAAGTGATCGAGGAGCAATAAAACCTTTGGAAATTTTAAACCAATAAGGGATTCGTACTATATATGTATTATTATATGTTTCCCGCTTTTTGAGATTTTTTTTATGGCAAAAAGTAAGAACGGTAATGCGGTTTTTTTTGCCTAAAAAAGAAAATATTTTCTGCGGATAAGTTGTTATTCCTGAAATATATGGATAATAATAAGTGGCGAAAAAAAGAATTCTCATAGTTGGAAGAACTGTTTTTGCCAGGCAATTAATTTATCTAAACCAATTTTAAAATCGGTTTTTACCTGCCAATCTAATTGCCGATTTATTTTTTTATTTGAGGAAACAAAATATCTTTGGTCTCCGATGCGCTCCTTGAAAAAATTAATTGGTACCCGGTAGCCATTTTTTTTCTCCAAGAGCGCGATTACTTGAAGGAGAGAATAGGTATTTTTATTTCCACCTCCGATGTTAAAAGCTTGGCCCCGGACTTGCTTGATTTTTTTAATTGCCAGTTCATAAGCGGCAATTAGGTCGTTAACGTAAAGTAAATCCCGTATTTGTTTGCCGTCGCCAAAAATAGAAATGGGCTTTTTACTTAGAAATTGTTTACTAAAATGAGCTACCCAACCTTGGTCTTCAACTCCGATTTGAAAAGGTCCATAAATACAAGATTGCCGCATCACGACAGTATTGAGTCCATAGATTCGGGCGTAATCCTGAAAATAAAGATCAGTTGCCCCTTTAGAACATCCATAGGGTGAAATAAAATCCAGTGGTTCTGTTTCTTGGATGCCATTTTTGGGATATTGTCGATATTTTTTTAAATCACCATAAACTTTATTAGTTGACGCGTAAATAAGTGTTGCTTGAGAATTATTTTTGCGCATAAATTCCAAAAGTTGGAAACTTGCTTCAAGATTGCTTTTAAAATCAAGCAGGGGATTGGAGATAGAAGCGGTGACTGCTGTTTGAGCGGCTAAATGAATAACTACATCGGCATTTTTAAGTTCTTGTTTATAATTGCTTAATTGCCCAATGCTAGATTGAATAATTTTTACCTTTGGAAAATGCTTTTTTATAAATAAAGCATTTTTGTCTACTCCTGGGCGGGAAAAATTATCAACAAGAGTAATTGTGTGTTTTTTTTTAGCAAAATATAAGGAGCAGTTTGCCCCGATAAATCCCACTCCGCCTGTAATCAGAATGTTCATGTTATTTTTTTAATCTGGTCAACCGCCTTTTGCAGAGTGGGGAATTTATAAGGATAATTATTAGCGCGGTCGCAGATATTATAAATCCAATAAATTTTTTTATCAGGAAATTTTTTGTTTAAATACTGGACAATGTCCCAGTTGTCTTCGACATAAATATCCAAGTCTAATTTTTTAATCATCTTTTCCTTAAGAAGATGTGGCTGTTCATCGTCTTGATTATGGAAGCAGTTAATAAATACTTGCTGAATATTGTTTTTTTTCACCCACTTTTGAAAATCAACTTTCATAAAATCGAAACGGGCGGTAATTATATAGGCTTTAATTTTATTTTGGCGGGTTAATTTTTTTATTTCCGAAAAACCGGGGGCAATAAAAATGCTTGATCTATGGAAAAAGGACCAGAGTTTTTTTTCAAAAGGTGATTTCGGGTAATAAAAACCAAGCTTTTTTTTATGGAGAAAGATCTTTTTAAATTGGGCAATTAAAGGTCGGGCAATACGTGCAGGATTATAAAGAATTACTCCGTCAAGATCAAAGCCCACTCGAAGTGTTAATTTGCTTTTTAACATTTTCTAAATTATACTAAAAAATAATCTTATGTTACCTGTTCTTTTAGATGTAGGTTTTCTCAAAATTTATACTTTTGGAGTTTTTTTAGTCCTGGCTTTTTTTTGGGGTTGTTATTTTTTATGGAAAAATATTAGTCTTACTTCTTACAAAGAAGAAGATGTTTTTGACGTTTTTTTTATTTCCTTGATCGGAGGTTTATTTGTAAGTCGTTTGCTTTATGTAATTTTAAACTTTAATAAATTTGGCTTTAATCTACTTAAATTCATTTTGATCAATGGATATCCAGGGCTTTCTTTAATTGGTTTTATTGCCGGAGTTTTGCTTTTTTTATTTCTTTATTTGTCTACGAAAAAAATACATTTCCTGGAAATTATTGACTATTTTGTGGCACCGGCATTTTTAGTATTGACAATTGGGAAGTTGGGAAGTTTTTTTTCAGGAGTAGAAATTGGAACTAAAACCAAATTTTTTTTGGCGGTTCGCTATGTTGGTTTTGACGGACAAAGACATTTGACGGCACTTTATGAAAGTCTTTTATTTTTGGCTTGTTTTTTTCTGGCTAATCGGTTGTTAATGGACTTGCGTAGGGAAAAACTTCGCAAAGGTTTTCTTTTTGCTTTTTTTATTTGGAGTTTTTCATTGGTGAGCTTTTTATTTGATCAGCTTAAAGAAAAACATCTTTATTTTGTGGGAAAAAGCTTGAACTGGTATGTATGTGGTATTTTGCTGTTGACATTTAGCTTATATTTCATATATTATTTTAGAACGTTTTTAGTTAAACTAAAAACTGTTACTAATTTTTTTAATCTATGGCAACGCAAGTCAATCAAGCATTATCCAAAAAATTCGAAAAAAGACTCCAAGACGAATTAAAAATTGTTTTACAGCAAATAGACGAGCTTAAAGCCGATGATCCTTTTGCTGATCCCGATCATGCCTCCGATAATGCGGCCGTTGATACTGATGTGCGTGAACAAGTAGGTCATGAGACAATTGAAGCTCAAATAAAAGATGTAAAAAAACGTTTGGAAAATATCAAAATCGCCTTGAATTTAATTCAGAAAAAAAAATACGGCGAGTGTGAAAAATGCTTCAAAGTGATTCCTTTGGCCCGCCTGGAGTTGGTTCCTGAAGCCAGATATTGTGTCGAATGCGAAAACAAACTAAGAAAATAATCTTGTATACTGTAATTTATGCAAGATATTCCAGCGGCGACTTTTTTTAATTACTTTGCTTTTTTATTTATTCCTTTTTGTATCGGATTAATACTGAAAAAGAGAAAAACTTCATTAATTATTGCTTATATTTTAGGCGGGATTATTCTCAATAATCTTTTTGGCAGATATATTTCTAAAGCTTCAATTAACAGCTTTGCTTATTTTGGTATTTTATTACTTCTTTTCACTGTAGGTTTGGAAATACAGTTTGATAAAATCCTTAGTTTAAAAAAATATATTATTATCGGTGGTTTTTGGCAGGTAATTTTATCCGTAGTTTTAATTACGATTTTTAGTTTATTGTTTAAATTTACTATTATTCAAGCGTTATTAATTGGGATTGCATTATCATCTTCGTCAACTTCGCTGGTTGCCAAGATTATTCAAGATAAAGGGGAGGAGAGTTCATTTTTAGGCGAAATGGCCATCGGTATTTTAATGTTTCAAGATTTGGCTTTTATTCCTTTTATGGTTTTTTTTACCTCAATAACAGCGGCTTCCTTATCGGTTTTGGAAATAGCCAAAAAAATAAGTCTGGATATGTTTACTTCGTTTGTTATTCTTTGGAGCGTCTATTTTTTTGGGAAAAAGCTTATTCCTCCAATTTTTAATCGAGTAGCCAGGTTATCGCGAGAGCTGATGAATTTATTGATAGTTATTTTTATTTTCTTTGCCTCTTTTATTTCCACGCTTTTTGGCGTGCCGGCTCTTGTAAGTATTTTTATTGCCGGTATTCTTGTTTCGCAGACAGCCGAACATCATCATATTTTTAGTCAAGTGCGGCCGATCAGGGATTTGTTAGCGATTATTTTCTTTATTTACATCGGGTTAAATATTAATGTTGTCCAAGTATTTGGTCTTTTACCAAGTATTCTGATTTTTACTTTAATTTTAATGTTAATCAAGGGGATAATAATTCTAGCGATCTTTTTACGTTTTAAATTTAACACGAAGATTGCTTTTTATTTATCAGCGTATTTATTCCAAATTGATGAAGACGCTTTTATTTTAATGTCTTTAGCTTATGCCAATAAAGTTTTTGATTATAACCAATATCTTTTTATTATCACATCGGTTTTAATAAGCTTAATTGCAACTCCGCTTGTAATTAGCAATAAAGAAAAAATCTACTCGTTTATAAGAGACGGTTTAATAAGCAAAAGGTTAAAATTCTTGGACAACTGGTTAAATAAATTTGATTCTAATCGCTCTCCAATTGATGTTTTAAATATCAGCAATCATATTATTATTTGTGGTTATGGCAGGGTAGGATCATATATCGGCCGCGCCATGCTTTTCTCCAATATTCCTTTTGTGGCAATCGACTACAACTTTAATATCGTGGAAAAGGCGAAAAAAGAGGGGGTAAACATCATCTATGGCGATCCGACAGATTTTGACATTCTTGATTATGCAGAAACGGAAAGAGCAATGGCAGTAATTATTACTTTACCTGATAGCTATTCTCAAGAAGCAGTGATATTAAATTCCAAAAAACTTAATTCAAAATTGGTAATTTTTTCCCGCGTTCATAAAGAAAATGATCAAAAAAGGATACGCGATTTAGGAGCGCACGTGGTGATTCAGCCAGAATTTGAAGCCTCGCTTTCGATGATAAGGAGAGTCCTTTACTGGAAAGGTTTTTCCAAAGACGATATTTCCAAGAAGATCAGGACGTTGAAAATAGAACACGGCATGGTTTAGATATATGAAAAATATTTTAATCAAGATTGGTTTTTGTCTAATTATCTTCTATTTGATAATCGCGATAAGCAAAGATCTACGAAAATCCATATTTTTAAGTAATCAAAATCGCATTAATCTGGTTGTCTTTAAAAAAAGCCCTGTTTTTATCTCCTGTGACCTGAAAAATAAAACTAGTTATTATTTTGATCTTTATCCGGATATAAAAATTCAGGTCCCCGGAGGCTACGGAGAGTACCGTTTAGGAGCTTTACTGAAATTGGCCGAGCTTGAAAAGCGACCGGAAATTATTCAAAGAACATTTTCTTTATTGACTAATACTTTTATTGATTATTATTTTTATCCGAACAAGACGGAAATTTATTTCGGGAAGGAAGAAGGTAAAGATACGATTAGTTCAATTTCCCTACTTGATGTTCTAAAAAGTAAATCAAATGCTAATTTTTTTGATCGAATTTTCATCTATTTTACTTTACTTAATCAAAATAAACGCCAAAAACTTAACTATCAACCTTTAAGCTTTGCTTTTGACTATCAAGGTTATTTTTATAAAGAAAGTTTAAGAGCAGAGAAAGCTAATCTTCAAATTTTGTATACCAGTTCTTACAAGACCGCCTTAAACCTAAGTAAAATTTTTGAGGGTGAGGGGATACGGGTAGCTGATATCTCTGAAACAAAGAAAAATACCGAAGATAACAGTAACCGATGTTTAATTCTCCAGTCAAAAAAAACTTCTTTTACCGCCAGTTATTTGGCACGGTATTTTAACTGTGATGTAAAATATAATGAGCAGACAGGTGTTTACGATTTAGTTTTTTATCTTAATAGTTTGGAAAAACTTTGGGAAACAAATTAATATGTTAACTTTATTATTGATATTTTTAGTGATATCTATATTAATGACATATTTCTCAATGAAAGACTTTGATACTCCTAAAAAAGTGAGGAAAGGAACGATTATCTTTTTTAAAGACAAAAAAGCTAAGCATTATTCTTCATCCTCTTCATCAGTTTCTTCGCGAGAGTAGGGAAGATAGTCTTTTTCTTCGTTAGTTAGAACTTCAGCTAGTTTTTCCAGGTCATCATTGACAATTTCTTCACCTTCATCAGCAGTTTCCTCTTTACTTGATGACAATTGGGAATAATTATTTTGAATATTTTTTGGAAAAGAGATAAAACGGTTAACTTTTTTGCCTTTTTTAATTTCTTTGATAAAAACACTGATTTTATTAAGAGAAGCTTCTTTAATATTGGCAGAATATTCACTTTTGTCTTTGAGAAATAAAATTAGTCTGCGGGAAAGATCGTCGGGTAAACAACCAATATATTCATTACCCGTAGAACGGATTTCGACACGGCGCTTTTTAGTTTTTAAAAACACCTGTTGACTTACGGAGAGTTGTGCGATCAGGCTTTTTTGGCCAAGATTAACCAAAGAAACAGTCTTAGTTTTACTAGGAATTTCCAAAAAAATATTAGGATCGAGATTGGTCGAGGAAGCTCGTTTTTTTCGGCTTCTTCGACTCTCAAGTATTTTAATCTTTTCAAGATTGTCAGAGGCAACATTGTTGTTTGGTTGGAGCTTAACTGCTTTTTTGTAATATTTTTTCGCTTGCTCAAAGTCGCTTTTTTGAAAATAAGCAAATCCTAATCTTAGGTAACAGCTAATGTTACTTGTATCAAGTTTTAGGATATCTTTGTTTATTTTTATTGCTTTTTCCCAATCATTGGCAATCGCGGCGTCGACTGCATAATTTTCCAGCTCATTTAACTTATTCATAGAATAATCTAACAGTATATTTTAATTTAAATAATTGTCAAGTATAATAATGTCGTTATGTCAGGTCACTCAAAATGGGCAAATATTAAAAGAAAAAAAGAAGCTAATGACAAAGTTAAAGGGAGTATTTTCTCCAAAATTTCCCGCTTAATTACGTTAAGCGTTATTGAAGGTGGTGGAGTAGGTGATCCGGAACATAATTTTAAACTCCGTTTAATGGTGGAAAAAGCTAGAGCGGCTAATATACCTAAAGAAAATATTAAAAGAGCCATTGATAAAGCCAGTGGAGCCAATAGCAATCTACTAAAAGAGGTTGTCTATGAGGCTTTTGCCCCTCACAATATTCTGCTTATGATTTTAGCTACTACTGACAATATAAATCGTACATTAAGCGAAATTAGAAAAGTTTTAGAAATGCACGGCGGCAAATTGGGAAATCAGGGCTCTGTTGCCTATATGTTTAACAAGTGCGGCTTAGTAAGTTTTTCAAAATCTCAAGTTTCCGAAGAAAATGTTTTTGAGTTTGCCGAGAAGGTTGGGGCTTTGGAAATAGATCAAGATGCAAGCAGTTTTTTCGTCTATTTACCTTTTGAGAACTTTGGTAAAGTAAAGAACGCGACTGGTAATTTAATTTATGAACAGGCAGAGGTTGATTATAAGCCATTGACAGTAATGTCAATTAAAGATAGAACTGCGGCAAAAAAAGTCTTAGAATTAATTGAGTTTCTTGAGGCCTTAGATGACGTCCATAAAGTTTTTGCCAATTTTGATATCGACGAAAACATTATTCAAGAGTTTGAGGCCTCAAAATAATAAATATGTTAAATATAAACAATCTTAACAGTCGGCTATTAAGAGTTGATAAAAGGATAAGATTTGTTATTAGTACTGGATTAATGTCTTTACTGATCCTCATATCAACTTTCTTTTTTTTTGATAAAGCGATCTTTTTTATCCCCATATTAATGCTTACTTGTTATTTGGTGACTTATTTCTCCCTTTTGGAAGGGATTGAAAAAATAGAGTGGTCAATGTTGTTTTTTATGCCGTTAGTAATAACTCTATCATTTTACGTTTATTACTTTCTTTTTCCTGTTCGATGGTTAACGCGTATTCCTTTTGTAATTCTTTATAGTATTGCCATTTATGCTGCACTATTATGTTCCAACATCTTTAATGTAGGGGTAGAGAAGAGCCTGCAGCTTTACCGAGCGGCCTTTTCAGTTAATGTCTTATTTCAAGTAATGACCGCTTATTTATTATTTAACATCATTTTTTCCTTTAAGTTTATTTTTATCGTCAACATCTTTCTGGTTTTTCTAACGGTTTATTTACTTAGCCTGCAATTAATTTGGACTTTAAAACTGGAGTTGTCTTTTAATCGGCAGCTTTTTATTTTTAGCTTATTAATAGCACTAGTAATTAGCGAGTTGAGCGGAGTAGTGGCTTTTATACCTTTGGAATCAAATATCGCTGCTTTATTTCTAACTTCAACTTATTATAGTATTTCCGGAGTGATTTTGAACTATTTGAATCAGAAGTTATTTAAAGAAACTTTGAGAGAGTATTTAATAGTCTTATTTTTTGTTTTTTTGATTTGTTTATTCTCCTTAAGCTGGTAAAAATTTGAGGCATCCCTGAGGCAGAGGAGAGGGGGTAGGGAAAAATTACTTTTTATAAAAACACACGGACGTGCATAAATATATCCTATAGTATAAAAAACTATAGGATATATTTTGAATCTAAAAATTTAATTGCATTAAATAATTGCATTTGATACTTTTTGAAGCTAATATTAAACACTCGGATTGTTACTACGCTCTAAATATTGCATCACTCATGATACTCATGATGTGGATAAACTAATATTCTTGAGGCTAATTGTTTATATTTGGATCATTTTGACACGCTAAATATTTATTAATGGCAGTTCCTAAAAGGAGTGCTAAAGATGATAATTTAGCCTCAGAAATTACAATTTAGATTGATTCAATAATCTAAATATTAAACATTTTTTTAAGCCATTTAAATCAAGAAGAGAGTTGCTTATTGTTTAAATAGAGGCTCTTGAGAGCGGTGCTTGTAAACAAATTATATTTTTAATTATTATTAATTAACACAAGGATAGGAAGAGAGTTAAAGCATATACTTCTCTCATTGTAGATCTGCAATTAAAAAAGCACTAAATATTGAAAAAAATGACATCTATCTTAGAAAGAGTAAACTTCCATATAACGTCGTAAATTATATCTTTTACGACGTTAGTCAAAGTTGTCCGGAAGAGGAGTAGTATTTTATGATTTATTTTTTTGTTATTAAAAAAATAATAACTTTGTATTTATCCGTAATTAATAAAAAACACTTATCTTCTCCTCTGACAGCGCCTCCTGGTTATTTTGCATACTATAAGATTATTTCAGGTCTCCTCTATTAAGGGAAATATTGTTCTGACAATATAAACATTCCACTGCCCTATTATTTTTTTGCTGGAGTAGATGTTTTTAATGTATAATGATATTTATTGTTTATGAAAAGAAAAAAATCAGCTGCTAGAAAAACTAAACAGAAAAAAACGCCCCACGTCAATTTTAGTCTATTTTTAGGATTGGCCTTGGGAGTGGCGCTATTTTTCGCCTACTTATTTATTTTTTCCAAAAAGAACGAGAAAACGACTGTTTTTGAAAAACCGTATTACGACAAACAAGTTTTTAAAGAACCAACTGGCTTGATTAAAGGAGTTTCTACAGATGCGGCCAAATTAAAAATTCCAATAATTATGTTTCATTATGTCGAAAACGTCAAAGATCCCAACGATACGATCAGAAAAGGATTAAGTATTAGTCCTTATACTTTTCGCAAAGAGTTGGAAGCATTAGCCAATAATCAATATCAAACATATTTTCTTAAAGACGTTCAGGATATATTAGAGGGGAATATTAATTATTCGACCAGAAGTGCAATTTTAACCTTTGATGACGGTTATGAAGATTTTTATACTGATGCTTTTCCTTTACTGAAAAAATACCAAATTAAATCGACTATTTTTATAATTAACAACTATATTGGAAGAAAAGGATTTTTGAATAAAACTCAAATTAAAGAACTGGTTGATAGTAAGCTGGTAGAAGTTGGAGCACACACATTAAATCATATTTATCTTAAAACCGTGCAGGAAAAAATAGCAAAAAGAGAAATAACCGAAAGCAAATTGGAACTGGAAAGAATGTTTGGTATTAGCGTTAAATCGTTTGCTTATCCTTTTGGTGCATTTGACCAGCAGACATTGAATTTGGTAAAAGAAGCGACTTATTCTGCAGCTGTCTCAGTAATACCGGGTACTTTACAAAATGAGGATAATATTTTTTATTTATCACGTTTACGTTCCGGGATGTTTTCCGGAGAAAATATTGTAAGAGTTTTGGAAAATTATAAAAAATAAAATTCGTACTCTTGACTTCTTTTTTGTTTTGTTGCATACTGAAATTTAAGTTACCAATTATATTCTTATATATGTATATTCTTAATGTAATAAAAAAATATATTTTAGTAGTGCTTTTAGCAGTCGGCCTATTGCTTCCCAATTCAGCTTTTTCCGCTGATAGCACTTTGGCACAGTCTACTCAAACATGGAGATGTATGAGCGGTGGAGCTGCTTCATATGCGCTTACCTGGCATAATCCTCCTTCAGCTTCGACAATTAGTCAAAGTATCTCAGGTACGGGTTTTGCGACTGGCGATAAGGTTTATGTCGTAGGTTGTCAGCCGGGTCAAGCAGGAACAGCTTGCACGACTGGAAATGCCAGTACAGATACGACATTATTTGGTCAAGATAACACCACTCTTGTTCCGGTAACATTTGCCGGTCAAAATCCTCAAACAGCCAGTTATGGAAAAGTCGAGATTACAGTGACAATAAGCGGGACGACTGCAAATAGTGGCAGCTATACTTTTTACGGGGTAACTATAAAAGATAATGAACCAGTTGGGGCTGGAGACACAAATACTCTTGAGCAGCAGTCTGTGGTTAATTTTGAAGGCGATTCAAGTAACTGTACAGGTATTTCTTGGACGCATTACGATCCTTACGGTATTGTTTTTGATAGCAAAAGTTTGGAGCCAATACCAAATGTTCAGGTTACTATTTTAGATAAGAATAAACAAAAGTTAAGCCTAATTGGTTTAACTAATCCTCAAAAGACCAAAGAAGACGGTTTGTTTAATTTTATGGTAGAACCAGGTGAGTATTATTTGTCAGTGCTTGTACCATCAGGATATAGCTTTACTGCTAATCCAACCCTAAACAAAAACGCAAACGTAATTTACCATAAGGATAATGGTGGTAATTCAATCTATAAGCCAGACGAAAAAATAGTTGAAGTAATCGATACTGCAGAAGAACAAAAACAAGGCTATCCTAATGCAGAGAGACGTGATATTCCTTTAGATCCATCTTTAACACCTTTAAAAACGCAACCGAAATTAATGACTTACAGTGTCAGGAATCTTGGTTCTAAAACAGTGTTTGAAGGAAAAGTTAGCCATCCTTTTACAAAAGTTATTATTACTCAAGGAACTGCTCAACTGGCAAGTGCTAATGCCGATAGAATTGGCGTTTATCGAGTTGAAGTTAATAATAATAAAATAAATCAAACGGAAAAACTAAATGTTAAGTTAGAAAAGGTCGATTTAACAGGAAAATTATCAACTTCAAAACTCAATCTGGACAAAATTATTAACCGGTTCGGAAAACAATTAAGTCATATTTTTAATTTTGTCGTTAACGCTCAGGAAAATGTTTTAAGTATTGATCCGATTTTTACTAAGGTCGAAGGTTATGCATATGACGCCAATGGGAAAATTATTCCAAATGCAACCGTGAGGATTATGCCAAAATTATCTAAGAAACCTTTTTACCAAACAAAAGCAGACGCTAGTGGTTTTTTCTCAATCGATAAAAGTAAGTTGCCAATGTTTACTTATACTATTGAAATAGTTTCCTCAAGCGGTCAAAAAATCAGTATGTCGACAACGGATTTTGCTAAAAAAAATAAAGATTATTTAACAAAAAACAATGTGAGTTTAGTTAATAATCCGGTAGTGACGAAAATAGGAAGTAAAGATAGCGATAAAATAAGCACGGTGGGTGGCAAAGGTTTACCTTCGGTTACCACAAATAACGATTCTAATAAAGCCTCAGGAGAAGTTCAAAATGCAGTTGAAAGTAAAAAAAGCATGGTCGTAATTTATTTTGTTGTAGTTTTGGTTGTCTTATTAGGCTTAATTGGTACAGCAGTTTGGTTTTATTTAAAGAAAAAAAATCAGCCGCTTTCGCCTGAAAGTTTATCTTAATGAGCTGATCTGGTAGATGAGTAGGGTTTGGCCTTCAAAAACCAGGCTGATCCCCTTCTCTTTGAGAAGGAAGTTATAATTCTGCCAGTCTTTTTCCTTAAGCAGTAAAACGTATTTAATATTAATTGCTTTTAATGCCAGCTGCCAATCATGATCAAAATCAACATTTAACAATCCTTCAATGTGTTTACCTTGAATCCGGTTTTCATGGCTGTCAAGAGCAGGAACTTCATAGTTGCGGGCGCTTAAAGTGTCGTTAAAAAAATATTCTGCCGGATTGTAAATAGTTTTTTGATTGGCAAAGCTGATTGGTAAATACATATGCCAGGGAAGAACTAAAATCTGTTCTTTTTCGCTCGTTTTGAGGGCTTTTTTGACCTGATACCACTCTTGCGGGTAGTTACTTAGTCTAATATTTTGGTAGAAGCCAAGAATAAAGCCAGGATAATAAATTAATCCAATAATAATTATCAAGAATATTTTTTTGATCCAGTTGAGGTTTTGGTGTTCAAAATAATAAGTAGTAAAAAATGCATAGAAAAATGCCAAAATGCCGATGGTTTTTTGTGGTTCACGCAAAATGTACATAACTGGTAGATATTTGTAAAGAGCTAGGATCAATGGTGTAAAAAGTTTGATCTGGACACTACAGCTGAGAATGACTCCGGTAATGCTTAAGTAAAATAAAATTAGCGCATAGGTTTTTTTTGCATCATGATTGTTGCGGATGAATTTTAAAAAACCGTTCAAACTAAAACTTAACCAAAGCAAAGTTATGATCGGCCAAAATACAAAATAATCTTTTAAAGCAATAATTTGTTTTTCTCCTTCGTACCAAAAGCCAAAAAGGCTGAGTAAATTTGGGATTAGACCGTAGTTTTTGTCGGATGAGGAGATAAAGGCAAAAATGTCCTGTTGGTTAAAACTAAAGAATATAGTTGTGTTTTGTGGATTGGTAATTATCAATAATGATAAAGTGATGAGAAAAGCTAAAAGAATGACAAAATATGACTGCAGATTTTTTAAATTCAATAAAGAATAGATAGTGATAAAAAGCAGAGCAATAAAAAAGAAATGAATTGATGTTTGGAATAAAAGCAATAAATAAAATGTTATCCAGAAACGGTTTTTTTTGGTTTTTAGCAGTAACTGGAGTAGTAGTTGGGAAAATAGTGTATAGCCGATAATTACCAGATATTGACCAGAAAGAAAACGTGAATAAACAAAAGGATTAAAGGTTAATATGCCGGCAAAAATAAGCTTGCTAGTTAATTTTGAAGAAGGATAACTAAAATAACTGCCGAAAAATAAAAAAGCCAATGTTCCGATATAGATGATTTTCTGCAGAGTTTCTGTATTGAAAAACTGATTAAGCAGGAAACAAAAGGTTGACCATAAAAGATTCGGGTCGGTAATATTGGGTTTGGGAACTTGGATGAGATTTAGCCCGTCAAGTGTGAAGAATCTGCCCGCTGGAAGCAAAGGCAGGATCAGGAAAAAAAATAAAAATAATGACCCGATCAGGGTTAATTTTTTTTTCATTATTTGACGTAAATAGTAATTGCATTATTCTCTGTTTGTGCGTTTTCGGTTAAGACAAAACCATTATTGAGGTTGCTATTAATAGTCTCGGCCAGTGTTTTTGTTTTTGAATTATGAACAATAACTGGCTGATAATAATTTGACGGTTGATTATCATTGCGGATGAATTTGTATGTTTGGTTAGAAGATTGCAATTGGCTAATTACCGCAGTAATTTTTTCATCGCTCTCCCCTACTACATTGATAGTTAGTTGACTATTAGTTTTTGTTGCAGAAGCTATTGTATTTTTCCCGGTTGATTTAATATTTTGTTGACTAGGATAAATAAGAACAATAATTAGTCCGGCAGCAATTCCTAAACCGAAATATACAATTTGGGGTTTAATTTGAGGTAATTTAACTTGTGGGATTTTAACCTCCGGTGGTTTGATCTGAGGTAATTGAAATGATTTTAACATTGTGATGATATTTTGTTTAAATTGGTTGAATTCTTTTTGGGAGCGAGCAAAATCAGTATTTATGTCCTTGACAAATGATTGGTAAAAAGCCGGTCTAATAGTTGGAGAGATCAGATTAATGTGTTTGCGAACAGGTGTAGGTGTAACTGGTTTTTGTATTTGCGGTAATGTAATCTGTGGCAGTTTTACTTTAATCAAGGCAGAAAAAACCGGATCAAATACGACTAAATAAAATTTTCGCAGATTCCACTTGATGGAATTGATATATACCTGAACCGATATTCTGGGAAAACGAATTTTTATTACCGGTAGTTTTAATTTGGTTTTTTTAACCGGGGGAAGTTCCAGTTGGGGTAATTGTTCGGTGACAATGATTTTGGCGTAGTTTTTCTGCGGTAGTTTTATTTTTGGGAATGTCAGTTTTGGCAATCGAATACGAGGAATTTTTATCAGTTCGATTACCGGTCCAAAAATGAAGTTAATATAATTGAAAGTAATAATTTTTTTGCCGATATTAAAGCTTACCTGTTTAAGTGTCTTAAAAAACATTATGGTTTCAGCTTTTTTAATAGCAAAATCCAGCTTTAGATTTAACCAAAAAAGATTGAATTGACGGTAATTCTTTTTCACTGGAATCGGTTTTTTTATTGTCGGTATTGCCATTTTTGGTAAACGGACATCTTGAATTAAGCCAATTATAGGATCGAAAACGGCTAAATAAAACTGTTTAGGTAACGATTGATATTGAATGTTAAAGGTTATTTTCGGCAAAGTGATGGTTGGTATTGGTATTTGTGGATGAGGAATTAAGGCCAGTTTTGATTTGATTGGCGTCATACTGATAATTTGCCAGATTACACCGAGGCAGAGAAAATAATAGGCATAGATGGCCATAATTTCTGCCAAATCTTCCTTCTGGAAAATGATAAGTAACGGACAAAGGGCTAAAAAAAACAAAGCCGCGACAAAGCTGGCACGGTCATCAAGTTTAAGTAGGATTGACAGAAGCAAAAAGCTGACAATCAAGCTTAAATCAGGATTGATTATAGTTGTAAGGTAAAAATATAAAGCAACACTAAAGGAAATTTTTAAATAATTAAAATTTTGTTTTAAATAGTCACCGATTATATTTCTAATTTTGTAAAGTCGGGAGTTGTGGTCGATATTAATGACAAACAAGCTAAGAAGAATAATTAAAGCTAAGAATATTCCCGACAATATATTTTCAAAATAGATCGCGCCAACAAGGAAAGCCAGGCCGGCAGCAATACTAATTAGGATATCTGCCATAATCGAAAATCAATGACCAAATTATTGGCTAAATTCGACATTTTCGATGATCATTGAGGATCCGGCAGTATAGAAGCCGACTCCACCACTTTTGATTTCACCATCGTTGGCTTCGGCAATTTGAGTAAAGTTGGAGCCATCGGTTGAGAAATAGCCTTTAATTTTAGAACCTTTGATTATCATTCTTAACCAAACTGGTTTATTTTTTTCGATGGTATAGTTGTTGATTGATCCCTGGTCAAGCACGATAGTGCTGGTTTTATTGACTGGTTTGCCAATTTTAAATAGTCTCCAAGATCCGGCATCGACGCTGTCAAAAACCAAGTAATAACCATAATTAGTTGCATAGTCGTGGCGGCCTGAAATTCCAAAGGCACCCTTTTTGGTTGGATAAACTTTAGCTGTATAAGTGAAATTACGGACAGAGGTGATTTTTTTAATGACTGAATAGCCTCCACCAACACTCCAAAGTTGTAATTGATTTTTTCCATTAAAGTTTTTATATGCTAAATTGTCGTAGTTAATAGATTTTAAATCATCTTTGAAGTTGCTGTCGCTTTCTGCCCACATCCGGTCAAAAAGAACTTCGGTTTTGGATTTGGCTCTTGAGGTCAGTTCGATTTGAGTTTTTTCAATGTTGGACCAGTTGATAATTTTTTTATCTTCGCTAAAAAACTTATCTTTAGACATTTTAATGATGTTCCAACCGACTTTGACATTGACAACCGGGTATTCGACAATCCCCTCTTTAGAGGCGAATCTGACCGCTAATGACTGGATATTATCTGCGTCATCGGCTTTGGCGACAAAAGTCAGTAATTTAATTGTGTCAAAATCTTCGAGATTAAGTTTTTTTTCTAATATGGTACTGATAGTGACTTTATCTTTGGAAACTAATGAAAGACTGGTTAATCCTTCCATATAATTAGCATCTTCATAGCTAACATCTCCACTCCACCCTTCATTATCCTCAAAACCACTGATTTCCAGGGTTTTACCTTGAGTGTATTTTTCTGCAAAGTTGGCTCTGTAAGATTTGTCGGTAAATTTCATCTCCACAACGTTTTTTTGGCTGTCATTACCAGGAAGTAATGAAATTGAACCTTCATTGAAGAGATAGATGATAAAAGCAATAATGACGACAAATATAAAAAAAGGAACAAAGCGAATAAATTTTATAGTAGGATTGATAGAAGGAGGGTTGATTGTTGGATTATTTTCCATAGTGACCTATATTATATACTATATAACATTTAAAGTCAACCTATAACCTTCTTTTATGCAGTTCTTTAGGGAGTTTTTAGTTAAAGTAGGCGCTAATATTAATAAGTTTAGAAAAAAACAACATATCTCACAAGAAGAATTAGCTTTAAGTTCAAATATTAGCATGAACTATATTTCCAAGTTGGAAAGAGGCAAAACCAATCCGTCAATAAAACAGCTCAATAAGATCTGCCGCCGCCTCCACATCAAGCTATACGATCTTTTTAAAGATATTGATATTTGATTGGAGTTATCTTGTCCTGCCCTATATAACCGGACCGGTTATATATGGGCTTGTAGAGAAGCGCTTAATCAATAAAGCCTTTTTTTAAATAGTGTAATTCTTTCTGATAGTCAATATTCTGCTCGACAAACTGGCGATACTCTATTGAAGAGTTAATAGATATTTCATGTAGATACTTTTTAAGGAACTTATTGTCTAAGTAGTTTTTATATGAGGAAAAATTCCAATTTTCTGGTCTGTCAACAAGGTTATTTGTTGTTGGATTTAAATGAATATAGCGAGATACGTGTAATAGTTGTTCATTATTATTAACTTTCTTCGATTTAAATACATTTTGCCAAAGAGGACCCTTTCTTTTGTATTTGGTATTAAAATAGCGCGAATAACTGTTTTCGATTTGATTAATATAATGTGAAAGAAAATTAACTACATTAATCCGCATTAGTAGATGATAATGGTCTGGCATGATGCAGAAAGCTAACATTTTTATAGGAGTTGTTGGTTCTTTGACGAAAAGCTCACTAGTAGTATCGTCAGGGCGATATTTAAGAGTCCAAGAGAGGCTATGTTTGGGAATTAATTTATTATAGAAACAAAGCGTTGTTAAAAATCGAAACATATCTCTTTCAGATCGGAATATTCTGTAGCTAGCGATGCTTTTATTACAAATGTGAAAAAAATTAGATTCTTGGTATGTTTTTATTTTAAACATGTAAAAATATTGCCATGTTTATTGAATTAACACTATGTACTATAAACAACAAAAATTAAATCTAGGTTATTAAAACAATGAAAGTCTTCTATTATATGTACTATTTTTATTATAGCTACCCATATAACCGAACCCGTTGTATTGGGATTGTTGCAGCGCCAAATATACAACCGGTCCGGTTATATATGGGCTATATTAGCCTGAATTATATTTCCGACCTGGAAAGAGGCAAAACCAATCCGACGCTTAGACTATTGAATAAGATCTGCCGCGGACTACGCATCAAGCTTTACGATCTTTTTGTCAATGTCGATGATGGGATAATTGAGAAAGTTGACTTTTGATACTCTTTATACCAATCTATGAATTTAACTATCCCCGTTTTAATATCGGTCGTTGGATGGAATTTTAAAAGTCTTCTTGCTTTATTTATATTCGCATAAGTTTCTTTCATATCTCCAGGTTGAAGTCCACAAAAATTTAGCTTTGCTTTTCTTCCAAGGGCAATTTCAATTGAGTTAATAAAATCGATCAACTTAACAGTTTTAGAATTACCAAGATTAATAATCTCAAACGGGTAATGTTGTTTTAAAGAAGCTATTATTCCTACGACTATATCGTCAATATAAGTAAAATCGCGTCTCATTTTGCCATAATTATAAACATCAATCTGTTTATTTTCAGTAATTGCTTTAGCAAAATTGAAATATGCCATGTCTGGTCTACCCCAAGGTCCATAGACCGTAAAAAATCTTAAACCAGTGCAGTTGATACCATAAAGTTTATGGTAATAATACGAAATTAATTCATCGGCTTTTTTTGTTGCTCCATATATAGAGATAGGACGTGTTATGGTAGATTTTTCTGAAAAGCCTTTTTTTGGCATACGAGAATCTCCGTAAACAGAAGAACTAGAAGCATAAATAACATCCTTAATATCTTTTTGTTTGATACATTCCATTATATTTATAAATCCTTTAATATTTGTACGTTCATAAATAGATGGATGAGTCAAAGAATATCTGACTCCAACTTGAGCAGCTAAATGACATACTTGATCGATTTTGTACTTATTGAACACTTTTTTTAATTTTGGAATATCGCAGATGTTTATTTTATGGAAAAAATAATTTTTATTTTTTAAAAGTAGTTTATTTCTTTTAGTTTTTAAAAGAGGGTCATAATAGTTGTTTAGATTGTCAATACCAATTACAACATTTCCTTCTTCTAATAGTTTTTTTGAAGTGTGAAATCCAATAAATCCTGCCGATCCAGTAACTAAAATTGTTTTATTTTTTGAAAAGTTTTTCATAGATGTTTTTAATATTATTTCCAAAAACTAAATATAAAAAAGTCAAAATAAATATCGGAGTTCCGATCAATCGACCTATATCATAATATTTTTGAGGTAAATAAATTAACTCAGCTTTTCCAGCATAGTTATTTGGTATATCGAAGGAAGTAAAGGGAATATCGTTTATTTTATAAATAACTGGTTTGATTGTTTTTCTCGCTTTTGGTAAATATAACATCCAGTATCTATCAAAGATTAACGAGGTAATAGCTTTCTTCTGCTTGTTAATTATTAGATTATATTTTGTTGGATTTTCTTTTGTAAAAGGAATAACTTCATCTTTTTCGTTTCTAAAAAAACTTTTTTTATAAGGATTTTCATATAAGACTATTTTCCCTCCATTTAATTCTTCACTGAATTCTGCAACCTTTTTTAAATCGCTTTTATCTAATAAAGCCAATTCCTTTAGTCCCTGAATTTTTCCGTTGACTATATCATTGTGATATACGAGCCATCTGGCATTAACGATACTTAAATATTTTTTGCCTATATCTGGAGGAATATATATATTGTTGACAGAAAAATTTGAACTAGTTTGTATTTTGTAAAAAAAATTCATGAGCCAATCTTTATAAGTTAAATGGTAATAACTTATATTTGCGGTAGGCCCACTTGTCTCTGGAGTATGCTGGGCCAATTCCTCTGGATTCCAAGTAAAACTAGTTTCCCATCCTAAAGCATTCTTATGAAAAGCAGTTAAATAAGGGGCAAGCCAAACAGTTCTAACCGATGCATCTTCCTTCAAATTCTGATCAATATAAGAATACAGTTTTTTATAAGCAAGAGGTTGCGGTATGGGCGTGTAATATTTCCAAAAATAGCCAATAGTTTTTACTAAAGGCACTGAAACAAAATACAAAAAAATAATGAAAACAAAGAATTTCCTAGAATTGCTACTAATCGCACTATATATGTATATTAATAATATTGAATAACCGATAAATAAAAAATAACTAAGTTTATATGTTGTCCTTAAAGCAAATCCAAAAGTTGAGGCAACTGGTTTCCATGTGGCAAATGATACGTAGCCTGGTATTTTTGGTCCTAACGCAAGAGTACCAAAAAATAACGTAAGCAGTACAATTAAATATATAAATTTATTACGGTGTTTTTTTAATAAAATTAAAGAAACAGGTATTAAGAATACTGGTAGAAAGCTTATTATAATTTGAAAATTACTTTTTATGTCTAAGTTAAACCACCTTACCCATTGGTCATAACCGCGAAAAGTATTAATTAAATTAGAATTCTTACTAAATTCAAATATTAGTTCTGGACTAACTTCACTTTTTCCGTAACCGTATCCAGTTGTAATTAAAAGTTTATTTGTATAAATACCAAAAATTGTAAATATCCAGGAAAAATTTATCAAAGAAAACAAAATAATTCCAAAAATTATTTGCTTATATAATTTAAAATTAAATAACAACGTTTTACCTTTTATTGTTAAAAAATATGTAAATATTATTAAAAAAAGAATAAAAGTAAAAAAAAGGAATTGAGGACCAGAAACAAAAATACTAGTTAAAAAAACTATCCAGACAAGATTTTTTAATTTTAAATATTCCAGCCATTCATAGATGTTTTTTATTACTAATGGTGTAATAATATAAGCGATCCAAAAACCCCAGGCTTGTATTTGATTTAAAACCCATGGATTAAATGTAAAAAAGATTGATACAAAACATAAAAAGTATTTATTTATATTTTTTTTTATTATTTGCCTAGAAATCCAAATACAAAAAAAATAAAAAGAAATAAGTGAGAATAATGAAGTAACTGAAAACTGGATTTTTTCGTATCCCTCTGTTCCAAGTTGAAAAAAATTAACAAATTCCAATATTAGTCTATAATTATTTGACCAGCTCATAACCTCTAATCCAGATACACTACCAATTTTGTCAAAAAATAGATAACGTGAACTTTCAATAAAATTACTAAAATTCCAAGGAAATTTTATGTCTCCGTTAATAATAATGCCTGGTCTAAATAAAATAAAATAATTGACTAGAATGTTGACAAAAACCAAGATGATAATGGGGATAGCATTACTTTTTGTGATTTTCATGTTGTTGTTTGAGCTTAATTAATTCAAATTCTATTTCATCAAAAATGTTGAATAAAAAATATCTTAATATTCCTTTTAAAGGGAGTAGATTTCTTATTTTATGTGATAGGTTTTGAGTGTTGTTAATAAATTTATATTTGACAGTAAATCTTGATTTAGAGTAATAATTATATTCATGTGTTTCGGTAAAATAGTTAAAACTGTTTTCTGTAAAAAAATGCTTATGTGTTGGATCAACAAAAGCCCAATCACTTTTAGCATAAGGTACTCTAATAATGATTTTTCCATTAGGTTGAAGTATTCGATAAAGTTCATCTATTGTTTTTACTACATCGTTTAAGTGTTCTAAGACGTTATCAAGAATTATTTCCTTAATAGAGTTATTTTCCCAAGGATAAGGATATATGTTTAAATCATGAACAATATCTACATTTATATTTTTAGTATAATCGACTCCTAAATATCCATTTATCTTTGTATTGCCACATCCTAGATTTAGTTTATTTATTTTCATATTATTTTCTATGTTTTATAAATTTAATAGGGATACCTGCATATATTGAATATTTTTTGCTAATTTTCTCGTTTACTAAGGAATTAGCACCAATAACACTCCCATCGGGAATAATTGATCCTTTAATAATCGTGGTATTTGCTCCAATCCAAACATCATTTCCAATAAAAACATCATCTTCAATCCATCTTTGTTTATTAATTAAAGAAGATTTTGCTATACCGTGATTTGCGCCAAATATCTTCACATTAGGACCAAATAATACGTTATTACCAATAGTAATCTTTGATTTAATTCCAGGCCACAAGATGCAGTTTTTGTTAACATAACTATTAGTGCCAATTAAGATATTTTTTGGATGACGAATAGATGTCGATGGTTCAATATAGCTTTTTTTCCCTTTTTTAACTAGAGAATTATTAACAATATTCTCAAGTAAATAACTCGCAGTTTGTCTAAATAATAAATAAATACATGTAAAAAAAGAAATGATGTATGTCATATTATTAACTAACTAATTTTTGGAAATAATTTTCAATATTGGTGCTAATTGTTTGTTTTGAAAAGTTTTTTAGAATATTATTTCTTGCATTATTCGAAAATGAATTATATTTTTTTTTGTCGTAAAAATATTTATCTACCATTTTTATCAGTGCCTTTTCAAGTAAAGTGTTATTGCTAATAACAAATCCAGTCTTATTATTAATTACGATATCTTTAGAGCCAGAGATATTCGTAACAATCATAGGTATTCCACAACTTTGAGCTTCGAGGCAAATATATGGATGTCCTTCCCATCTTGAAGGAGCTATTGCAATGTCAGTTTTTTTATAAACGCTAGTCATATCTGTAACATGACCCAAATATTTTACATTTGAATATGTTTTTGAGAGTTTTTTTGGGATAGTTTCCAGTTCTCCTTTTCCAGCAAAAACAAATTCCATTTTTTTAAAGTTCTCTTTCTTGCTTAATAAATTAATTGTTTTTTCTACAATATCTACTCCTTTCTGTTCAGTCATTCTTCCTGCAAAAAGTATGGAAACATAATTAGGATTAAGACGTTTTTTATAAGGCTTGTATTTATCTATATCGAGACCATTAGGAATAATTTGAATATTTTTTCGACTGATATTAAGTGTTTTATTGACAAAATTCCGTTCAGTATTAGTCAGAGTTAGAAATCGTATTTTTACATCCTTTATAACCCACTTATAAAAAACACTGGTATATATAAAATTGTGTAATTTAGTAGTCAATGACTTGCTGTTTGTATATTTAATTGGAGTATGTACTCCGCATACAATAATTGGTTTGTTTTTAAACAGCAAAAAATATTTTAATAGTAAAATGTCTGGTATTTCATTTTTTGTATATACAATATCCGAATCACTTAATATTTTTTTGTAATTAGAATAACTTTTTGTAAAAGGAAAAAGATTTTCCGTATTTATTACGAAATGTTTTATTTTATTTATTTTTTTTAAAACGTATTGATTAGTTATTCTTTTTTCAAATTTATGACCATGCAGCATCAAACAAAGGACATTATTCATAAATTGGTTTCCCGTCATTATTTTTACATCATGTTTTTTTGCAAAAAACATAGCAAGGTTTGTAATATTTTTTTCAAAACCTCCGTCAAAAGTAAGTGGACTAAAATCAAAAAATACTATTTTCATACCATTATTCCCATCAACTTATTCACTAATTCGGTTGATTCTTTGGTGGATTTTTTCCAGGAGAATTTTTTGGAATATTCAACTGAAGATTTAGCAAGTATTTCATAGTTCGGTAAGTCGGCATAAAGAGCGATAATTTTTTCACACATTTCCTTAGTGTAACCTTTAGTGATGCGGTAACCATTGATGCCATCTTGGACGATATCCTTTAAACCATGTGCATTAAAAACGATGGCTGGTGTTCCTTGTGAATTTGCCTCGAGCACAGTTAGACCAAATCCTTCTTTAACTGAAGTATGAATTAAGAAATACGCCTTTTGCATTAAGACAATTTTTTCCGGTTCATTAACATATCCGTGAAAAACTACTTGATTATTAATACCTAATTTTTCCGCATATTTTTTTAATTTCTTAACATATTTTTTGTTGCCATTACCAACGATCCAAAGTCGTGCATCCGGTACATAATCAAGAACGCGGGAAAATAATCGCAAAGCCACTTCAATTCCTTTCATTTTGACTAAGCGGGAAACAAACAAAAGTGTCAATTGTTTTTCTTTATCAAAAACATAATCGACCGGATTTAAAAACAGTCCGTTGGGAATAACAGTAATATTTTCTGGAGCAATTCCCATACGGAAAAGGTCGTCTTTTGTTGATGGAGAAACAGTCAAAAAAGGAATTTTTTTGTAAAAATAAAAATAGATTTTTTCTACGATTTTACCGATGTAATTTAAAGGAAAAGAATACATTTCATCCCAGATTTCATGAGCAACCTCGTGGATAAAAGCCAATTTCTTTGGTTTAAAGGCCCAAAGAGGCGTAAAAAAAGGCGGTCCGTGGATTTCGTCAACAATTAAATCAAAATCACATTTATATTTAAACCAATAAATAAACGGAGCTAAGAAATAGATTGTGACCGGATCGGCAAAATGATCTATCTCTACCCCATCAATAATTTCTTGCTTTTTACAATTCTTATACCCGCCCGCAAGCCAAATCACTTCATGGCCTTCTTTGACCCAAGCTTTGGCATGTTGCAAAGTGACTTTTTCCGCTCCTCCGGAAAGTGGATTTTTCGGACAGCGCCAGTTGAGAATTAATACTTTTTTCATAATATGGTGATTGGTGACTAGTGGTTAGTGATTGGTTTGTAAATTATTAACTGAAAAAAACAAATTTTCTAAAAGAAAATCGTTTGGGAAAAACAAATTTTTTATGTTTTCTTTTGTAGTAATTGATGATATTTTTGCGGTAAAAAATCGCCAAAGTATCGACAAAAATTCCCCAGACTTCTTTTAAAGTAGCTGCTGAAGTAATTTCTGAAAGCTGATAATTGAGTTTGATTGGCGCTTCATAAATCCTGGTAAAGCCGAGAGAGTCGGCAACTACCAGCATTTCCAGATCGCCGGCGAATTTCTTTTCCAAAAGCCGAGGTAGAATTTTCTGCAGGACGCTTTTTTTGAAAACCTTAATTCCTGCCTGTGTATCGTGAATTTTCAAACCAAAAAGTAGTTTAATAAACAGATAATACCCTTGACTCAAGATTTTGCGTAAAAAAGAATATTCGACCTGGGAAGCCAGATGGCGTTTGGAACTGACAATGATATCGGCGTTATACCATTCCATATGCTCAAGCAGCATCGAGATGCCATTGGGATCGATCTCGTTGCCGGCATCCATAAACATCACATAGTCGCCCTTGGCTTTTTCCATACCAAAACGGACAGCATAGCTTTTTCCCTGATTGATTTCATAAAACAGGCAAATAACATGTCCGATTTTAGCCGTATTGATTTTTTCTAAAGACTGGTCGATTTTGCCGTCGATGACAGTAATTATTTCGTAATCATAACGGATTTTATCCAGAGCAGATTTAATTTGTCGGAGATTGGAGACAATCGTTTTTTCCTGGCGATAAACAGGAATAATTAAGCTCAAAAAGTGATCGGAACTCTTAGGTGTCATAACGGTCGTAATTATACCATAACTATGGGATATCTTCAAGCTATGAGGATGAGGCTAAAATGATTAACTATAGTATCAAACCTTAATTAATTAACTGGTTAATAGGTTAACAAGTTAACAGGTTAACAAGTTAAAAGGTTAAAAAGTTAACAGGTTAACAAACTAAATTTGGTAATTCGAGATTTTTAAATTGCTCTAACAATCTAAACCAGGCAAAATGTCGCATATATTTCATAGATTAAAGAAAAAGGATGTTTTAAGATAAACTTTAATGAAGTTTTTATTTACAAAGGCTTGGCTAAAATCATTTTCCAGTTTGTTTATTAACATAGCCGCAGCTTGGTTTATGAGTGTGTTGTTAGGGCTAAATATTGATAATCTTAATCAGTTATTTACTTTATTTACTAATTTCTTTTCCGGTATAATCTATTTATTATTAGCAGTTAAAATAGAAGAAATTATTAGCTAATGAATACAAATGAGTTTATCAAAATCAGTACAAATGCTCAGATTGCTTCTGCTCTTATAGCAATTACTTTCCTTTTGATGTATCTGGCTTTTAAGAAAGAGAAGAAAAATCGATAATGAAGGAAATAAAATAAATAGTTGTGACAGCTGCGGAAAAAATAATATTAAGCTCCATTATTTGCGCTAATCCCCTTCCGAAGGCAAAAAGTAAAACCAAATAAACCGGCAAAGCAAAAGCAATAATTAAAGCTATTTTGCTTTTCTGTGCCAGAAAATAATTATTCAAAAGCATAATCGCCGTATAAAAACCGCCAAAAACTGCTGCTTTACCTAAGTAAGGCAGAATCAATAAAAATTTATTACCGAAAAGTGTTCTGACAAAAATTTCTCCAAAAAAAGTATAGATTAAAAAACTTCCTAGACTAATTAATAGAATCAGAAACAAAGAAGTGAATAGTACTTGCTTTTTTTTGTGCGGTTTTGCTGGACCGGAAAAATAGATAAAAGCGGTTGAAATCAGTGGTCCGACCAAAAAGAAAATGATCTTAGCGCATAAAGATAAACTGCTATACAAACCGGAAACAGAAGCTGATAATTGTTTTTTGACAAAGACAACATCCAAATTATTAAATAAAATCATTGCCAGAACTGAAAAAAAAGTAATAATAAACTGGGAATTTTTAAAAATATGAATAAGTCTTTTCTCGATATTTATTATCGAAGACGGATGATTTGTATTCTCTATTTTTTTAAAAAAATACCGATTGCCTAAAAAGATAACTAGATAAGAGAGAAATAAAAACAGTAAAACTAAAGTCAAACTACCGATTTTGAAAAAAGGTAGTAAAGCACCTGTCAGCTTCATGCCAACAGCAATAATACTGACTAAAGAAAACCAGAAAAAAAGCTGCATTCCCTGGTTCAGGGCACTATAAAATGTTCCAAAAAAAGCCATAAACACAATCGGAATTAAAAAATAAGCAGTAATCGGCTGCAAATTAGTTAGCTTAGGCAAAGAAGGAACAATAACTAAGATCAATAAAAAAATCCAACGCCAGTAACTAATTTTCTTCCAGAAAAGCTGTTCGACACTATTGGCAAATTCCCGGGATTCTTCACCGCGAGAGCTGACTTTTTGGATAATTAGAGTTGATAGTATGCTTAAAGGACTGGTAAAGATAGATAGGTAGGCAATGAGTGCAATAATTTCCCCGTAAATAACCGGTCCGAAAAAATGAGCTGTCAAAAGATTAAAAAGATAGTTTAGGAAATTGACAATAATTGTTGCCGTAGTAAAATAAAATCCCCCTCGGATAAAAGAATTATTAGCTAGTTTTCTTAATTTAAGTAGCACACGCAGTTTATTCTAATCCTAAAATTGATCTGACGAATTTGATAATATTTCCAAAAAAGGAAGTTGACTGTTTCTCAACTTGGATAACAGTAGGTGAAGCTTCTTGAGTTGCCTGAGCAGTTGTAGGAATTATTGTGATTTGAGCATTAATTCTGGCGGCACGTGTTTTAGCACCTAAGACATCCAAAGGAGCTGAAGCAGCAAAAAAACTACCGGCATTGGCTCCCCATTCATTGGAAAGTCCGCCTGGTTTACAATCATTATTGGCTTGAACAGTAAAGTAATAAGTTGTGCCAGGATTAAGACCACTAACAGAATAAGTGGTTGTATTTCCGTCTCCAACTTTAAGACCGCTGAAAATATAATTTCTAGGACTTAACCCATATAGAATATTATAGGAAGTAGCACGATCAGCTTTTGCCCAGTGCAATGTAACCTCTCCTAATTTTTTTTGTCCACCGAATAAAGGATGATTTGGTTCGTATAAAACCGGAATACTAGGTTTTTCATTGTTACAAGTTGGGGCTGAAGTTGTGTTGGTAGATGAAGTAGTCGTTGAGGTGGAAGTTGAACTGGATGAACCGTATTGTGCATTAACAGAACCGACTGAGAGGGTGCTGAAAAGGCTTAAAAGAATCAATAAACTTAATGTTTTTTTCATTGTTGATATGAATTATACAAAAGAATATTTTTTTGTCAAGCGCTATAGGATGGATAATGACTGGTGATTGGTGGTTCGCAATTGATTACTCCTAACAGTTATGGGATATTTATCTCTTTATATTAGCGACAATAGCTTTATGATCGCTGACATTTTCAACTGTACGTATGTTTTTGGCAATGTAATTTTTTGAGGTAAAAATATAATCAACAATTAATTGGATATTTTTGTTGCGGTGAAGTTGTTGGTCAATAGTGGTTGTAATTCCGGCTGGTGTGTTGTCGTCAAATTTTTCCGTAATTTGCTGGTGAATTTCCTGGCCGTAGGGAGTGTTAAAGTCGCCACAAAGTACACAATCCCCTACTTGATCAGTGATTTTAAATAAATCCTGTAGCCCTTGTTGTTGTAGCTGTGTGATTTCTCCTTTTTCCGACCAGATAAAATGCGTGGTGGCGATTTGGTAGTCAAGATTATCTTTTGTAGTTTTAATTGTTAAAAGTACGCGGTCAACACTATTGGGTTTACCATCTTCAAAAATCGGTGTAGTTTTTTGGTGTTGGAGATAAAAATTACAGCTAGAGCTTACAATTGGATTACGGGAAAAAATGGCAATGCCAAAAATTCCTTTTGGGGAAAGTCTGATCTTGTTCGGTTTGGTAATTTTGACCATAGGAGCAAACTTACCTTCCATTTTCAAATATTGTTGCAGTAGAAAAAAATCTTCTTCAAATATTTCCTGAAGGCAGATGACATCGGCCGATTCTTTAATTAAAAATAGTTTGATTAAATCCAAGTGGCAATCCCCTTCGATATTTAAAGTAATCAACTTTAGATGTGACATATTTACTTAGCCATTGCCTGTTTTCTTAGGTTTTCTGGCATTTTTTCAATTGCATAACGCAGGGCGGTGCGCGGCATAATTTTTTTATTACTGATAACATAGTTGAAAACTTCCTTTTGATATTTTTGGCTGGCTGCTTTTAATGCCCAGCCATAACCTTTTTGCACCAGATCGTCCGGATCAAGCAGTAAACTGTCGGCAATCGCGAAAATATCTTTAAGGAATAAACCTTTTTTTGCCGGTAGAATCAGGCTGACTGCAGCTGCTCTTTTGACCCAGCGGTTTTTGGATTTGGTCCAGGTTTTCAGTTTCTCAATATATTGCGGATACATTTCAAGAAAAGTACCGACAGTATGGTTGCAAAATGTATCGCATTCTGCCCAGTTGCTGACGTAAACATTAATCCATTTTTCAAAAACCAAAAAGTCGCTCTCGGTATAGTTTTTATGGATAAGATACGACCAGTTACAGGCAATAAAAGCTTCTTCCATATAGCCTGATTTAAATAGTTCTTCGCAAAGCTGGAATATTTCTGTTTTTGTTTTGCTTTTGATTTGTCTGAAGTTTTCTTTAGCAGTTTTTTGAACAATTGCTGTTTTGACGCCGTAAACCTGAATTTTTTCCTTAAAAAATCTCTTGCTAATTTCTTTAGTCTTTTTGTCGCTGTTTTTTTGCAGTTGTTGGCGGATCTTGTCAATAACTTCCATAGATTATTTAGCAGTAATATTGAGCGGATCTGACCATGAAATAACACTGTTGTTTCTTTCGGTCACTAGAGCAAAATAATAGGTAGTTCCGGAATTAAGCGCGCCGACAGTAAAAGTATTTTTGGAATTCATTGTAAAAGGCATTCCCTGGAAACCATAGACATAATTTCCCGGTTTGGTCCCATAGACTACGTCGTATTTGTCAGCAGTGCCATTATCGATCCAACTTAAGATTACCTCACCTTTGTTGCCGTAATTAAGGGAAAAAGCATATGGAATGGTTGGATGATCGTTCGTATAGTAAGTGGACTTAGCTGTTTGGATGTTATTGGCTGAGGCAGCTTTTGACATTACTGGTCCTGCCTCATTACCTGTCCCGTCATTTTTTACTCCATAAAGAGTGAAGTAATAAGTTTGGCCTGGAGTTAAGTATTCAATCAGAAACTCAGTCGCACGGTTAGGGGTGCGTGGCAAATCAACAACTCCATAAATGTATTTGCTTTGATCAAAACCATAAGAAAGATTGTATTGTTTGACAGTGCTGTCGTCATACCAAACAAGTTTAATTGTTCCTTTTTTTGCCCCGGGAGCGGCGGAAAAAGAATAAGGTCCGGTTGGTCCATTGGTGGCGGCGATAACTTGGCTGGTAATTTTTAAAAAAAAGAAAACAGCCAAAAAAAATACCGCCAGAGTTTTTAATTTTTGCATACCTAAATTTATCAAATGGAATAAGGATTATCAAGACTGGTATTTTGTGCCGGAGAGAGGACTTGAACCCCCACGGATTGCTCCATACGGTCCTAAGCCGTACGCGTATACCAATTCCGCCACTCCGGCTAAACCTAGCCATTAGCTGTCGGTTTCTTGGACTTAATTATAGCAAATTGACTTGCAGGAGTAAGACAAGATTTTTAGGGCATTTTTAAACCTATAGTTTATCTATCAAATTACCCCACTCCCTGCTAAAAAAATTGTTTAAAACTTGTGGATTATTAAGACAATATAATCAACTTTTTTCAACAATAAAAGCTCTTAAAACGTTAACAACAGTCTAACTTTATCAAAAACCACCTTTTTGATACATATCAGCCTTAATTTACACTTTTTGTTAGAAAAAAGGATATTATCCTATAATATTATTTAGCACTCTGCTCTATTATCTGCTAAAAAGGAAGCTGTTTATTTTTGGGGCGTCAGAACAATATAAATAACAAATAATGAATAAAATATTATATTTTAAAAGTAAAAACTCCGATTATGGTAATAAACTCTTTATAAATTAAATATAAACCTTTTCTTTTAATTTTGTCAACCGATCTTTTGTAAAAAAGCTGGTTAATTTTTATGACAATTTATAATAAATGTACAGTATATATTATGAGATATCAAGGGCATTTTAAAAAAATGTGGATAACTTTTTAAAATAGCTGACTATAGGTCTTATTTTTATCTGTGCCTGTCAATTGGCGTGTTTCATGATAAAATTACCTTGATGAAAGCTAATAGCTAGAGGCTAATGGCTAAAAGCTAACAAGGAAAGGTGCGAGAGTGGTTGAATCGGCACGCCTGGAAAGCGTGTTAGGCGGCAACGTCTACGCGGGTTCGAATCCCGCCCTTTCCGCATTTTGTTCGAAAGTTCTACAAGTCCCGTCTACCCTCTCACTTTAGCTTATTGGGGCTTGCTGAAAAATCATCAGAAACACCAACACTCTCCAAACAGTCCTGGAGAATGAAAAACAGCCCAAAAAGCCCTCAAGGGAAATGTCGTTGGTTCTAACCTTTTATTCTTTTTTAGCTTGTTGCGGCCTTCTTTAATGTTTATGAAGTTTCGTTCGAATCCCTTCTTCTGGACCCAGAAAAAAGACGCCAATTTGGCGTCTTTTTTTTAATATAACTTAATTTAATTACAATCCCAAAAGCTGATCGATGACTGGTTTATTGAATCCAATCACTACCTCATCATCGATCCATAGCTGTGGTACTCCCATTTCCCCTGACTTTTCTACCATTGCCCGAGCTTGGTTTTGGTCAGCCGATACGTCAATATCTTCAAATTCAATTTTCTTGTCTTTCAAGTATGTCTTTGCCATGTGGCAGTATGGGCAGGTGGGAGTACTAAATACTTTTACTTTTCCTCCTGTTCCTTTTGCTGCTGGGACATGGGAAAGTGTATTTTTAATGGAATCTTCATATTCACTCTTTTGAGAAACTCCTACTCGTTGGGATACCTTTTTACCATCTTTAAAGAAGATGACTGTGGGAATGCTCATGACTCCGTATTGTCCGGCAAGATCCTGTTCTTGGTCAACATTAATTTTAACAAATTTAACATTTGCGTCTTTGTTATCTTTACTCATCTGTTCCATGAGAGGTGAAAGCATTTTACATTGACCACACCAGTCTGCATAAAAGTCTGCAACTACTGCTCCTTTGAAATTACTAACTTCATCCACAAAGCTCTTACTTGTTACTTGAATCATATTTGTTTTTATAATTTTTAATTAATTTGGAAATTGTTTTATTCTGCTCTTCAAGCCCGACTATCCATTCCTTCAATAGGATTTTCCCTTTATCGGTGATTTCATACATCACTCTATTGGGTCCGAGTTCACTTTTTACATTTTTCTTTTCAATATCCTTGCTTTTAACGAGACGACCTAAACCTCGATAGAGATTGCCTACGTTTACAGAACACCCACATCTTTCTTTCAGGTTTTTGGTGAGCTCATATTCATAGCTCGACTTCTCAGATAGGAGAAAGAGAATACATGGTTCAAAAAAGTTTTCTAGGACTACGTGTGAACAATTTGTTCTCATATATGATATAATTTACTTAACTATATGTAAGTTTAATATAGGGCGCTGGTATGGCAAACATGACTTTTTAGGCCGATTTTGACTGGTATTTGAAATTGAGATGAGTTCGCAAATATGTCAGAAAGTTGTAGTAAGGTGTAAGAATAACTCCCGCAACCTGTAAGGGTGATTTTCCTCTACGATCTTTAAAACGGGATTCTTTTAAGGGGTGAAATCGATACTCAAGAAGGAACAATTTCAGGTAACGGTTAAGGTTTTCTTGAAGTTTAAATCCCTTCATCAAATCAAGTCTGGGTTTGATAATTCCGTTAAAACATTCAAGTAAATTGTTGTCACGTTTCATATCTGGGTGATCAAAATGAGTAAGAGTGTATTTGAAGTTATGGATAAGTGACCTATACGCTTTTAGGAATCTATCCTCATATCCGTGGGTGTCACTTCCCACATATCTTTTTAACCTTTCAAGAGCTTCAACTGACTTGTCTTTAGTCTCGGCGTAAATTACTTCCCTGAATAGTAATTGGAAAACTTTAACATCATGTTTTTGATTATTGCTCATTTGTTTTGAAAACCGCACGCTTTTAATTGGAATAATTTGTCCCATTCTAAGTTCTTTATGAAACACGCATATCTGTAAGGGAACAGTGGGAAGTAGTCGTTTTAGCGCCCTGAGAAAGCCCTTATCACCATCCGCATAAATTCCTTTAATATTAGTGGCTCTTATTTTATTGGCAACGTCTGTGAGAAGCAATTCATATCCAACCTCTGTTTCATCTTTTTCCCACCGAGCGCTCACTATGTCAAACGTTACGGGATCAAACGCAACTAGCAGTACGATTTCTTCTCTCCCAAATGAAAACCATACTCCGTCAACTGCCAAGTATCCGCTCCTTACAGGATGAAATAGTCCGTCAATATCGTCAAGTGTAGGGAGTGCATCTGCTACTGCTTCTATGAAATCCAGTATTAAACTTTTCGTAAGGATATCAATTTCATAAAACATGCGGACAATATCAATTGTTGTATTGAGTGATAGGCAACGTAGGTAAATGAAGACGACCGTTTCGATAAAACTATCATCCCAAATCTCTTTTTCATTTTTCGTAAACCGATGACCATTGTCACACCTGTAAGCCTGTACTTTTTGAATATATTTCCCACTCTTTTTCATAATCTCCCTCTCTATTATCCCATTTTTTCGGACACTTGTTTTATTACATTCAGGGCAGTAAATCATCAAATTATCCTATCAGATTTGACCTAAAACTACTTTTAAAAGTAAAAAAATGATACTTTGGAGCTTTAATACATTCCAAACACCTAAATGAAAGTCAGAGTATTAATACCAGCGCCTAATATAGTATACTAAGTTTGTCAAGTGAAATAAATTTACACTTGATTTGTATTATTAATATATTCATATTTTTATACCTATGATTAAATCTAATGAAGGTCTTATCGATAGGGTTGTTCGAGTTACAATTGGAGCACTTGCCTTAGTTGCAGGCGGATTTTGGCTTGGAGGGACTCCCCAAATTATCGTCTATATTGTTGGAGTGCTTATGTCGGGTACGGGATTTATGGGGTTTTGTGGACTCTATGCACTACTGGGAATCAAAACATGTAGTCGCAGTGAAAAACCATTGTCGATCAAACAGCTATTTTTACTTATCGTTCTCTATGTAATCTTACTTATTGGAGGAGGACTTATTAGCAACGTCATAACGAAAAAGAAGTTTTTAGAGGAGTATGTAAAAATGAATGGATATTATAAACAGACACTTTTCCTCACTGGTCAAAGTAAAAGAAATGAGGCAATTGCTAATTATGAATCATGGAAGGCAGCATTTGCCGTATTCAGTAGTAAATATAGTACTTATAAACCATTCGTTTTCCGTAATGATAAAGAATTTAATAATGATCTCTTAAAGGTTTCAAATATACTTGCAGAAGCAAAACCAGGGGTTTACTCGGGAGATCTACCAGCTACACATAAAAAACTTGAGGAAGTACGTCCCATTTTTCAGTCGTTATTTAAACGAAACGGATTCTCTTTGTTTGCACTCACACTCACAGACTTTCATGATGCTATGGAAAAAAACATAGAAGCAGCAGATGCAAAAAATACTGAAAAAGTCATAAAAACATATGAGGAATCAAACAAACTTCTTATACAAATAGAATCTGAATCCCAAACAGTAGATATCAAAGCAATACGAACTAACCTTGATGATCTGTTGCGCCTGGCAAAAGAAGGCAAGAAAGATGAACTATCAAAGAAAGCCGCAGAACTGAAAAGCAGTTTTGTAAAAGTTTATTTACAAAAGGGATAAGTCATTAAAAATACACTATACTAATATCATATGAAAAATATTATTTTTGGATTAATAATTGTCACAATAGTAGGAGGAGGAGTTTTCTATTTTATCAACTCATCTAAAAAGGGGGCAGAGGTTGCTGTTCCATCCGTATCTAATCAATCTCTTACTTCACCAACTCGACTTGCTGAGATAAATGGATACGTTACGAGTATTTCAGGCAATGAAGCAACTATCGCCAATGAAATAGGCGTCAAGGAAGTAACGGCTGAGGAGCGGGCCAGACGACAAAAATTGACTATGGAAGAGAGGCAAGCTTTGAAAGCCCAAGAGTCAGCCAATCTCACAAAAGAACCGGTGACTATTGTTATCCCTGTCGGTGTTACAATTGTTAAAGGGTCTGGAGCTGCAGATGGGACCAATGTTAAAGCTGAAATGTCAGAACTAGTTAAGGGTGTATATGTATCCATTTGGAAAACTGGTAGCTCTATAGAATTTGTTAAATTAAAAGGAGTGTCTGCACAGTAAGAGGATGAATAAGAAAATAGTACTATTATTGGGTTTTGTAGTTGTCTTTCTAAGTGTCGGGTTTTATGTATTCAATCTAAAACAAACACCTGTCAAAGAGACAAAAACAGCGACAGCACGAATGGGTACATTAAAGATTGCTTTTTCAATTGACGGAAAAACAGCAATTGAACGTCGTGATTTGAAATTTACCGTGAGCGGAAAAGTTACACATATTGCTGTTAAAGAAGGACAAGAAGTAAAAAAATGGCAGTACCTTATGGCGCTCGATACTCAGGATGTTCAAAAAAATCTTGAAAAGAATTTAAAAGATTATTTAATTACT
>Ga0172375_10000810_pt1 | contig 50721 bp, 57 predicted proteins | sample LakKiv1m_FD_114537 | JGI IMG/M metagenome (GOLD analysis project Ga0172375, IMG submission 114537) | Freshwater microbial communities from Kabuno Bay, South-Kivu, Congo - kab_092012_11.1m | ecosystem: Environmental > Aquatic > Freshwater > Lake | place: Democratic Republic of the Congo... | reverse complement strand
GTTAAGGGATAAATTTATCCGAGCTTATGCTTTAATGATTACAGCTTTAATGGTTTTTCGTTTTTGCTTTTTGGATAAGTATTATTTAGTCGGCGATTTAACCAAATGGTTTATGCTTACTATCGAGATTATTTCTCTTAATATAATTTATTTTATGTATAAGAGTTTAAAGAAGAGGATAGATCTGGGGGATTTTGAGAATTTTGCGTCCAAGGCTAGCTTTGTCGGCGCCTGTTTTCTTTTGGTCTTAGCTGTTTACAAATACATTAATCATCCTTGGACTTCTTTGGGGTTGGGAGTTTCAGGAATTTTGCTTTTGGCAGCCGGGTTTATTATCAAAGATAAGTTTTTCCGTCTGGGAGGTTTAATTGTTTTTGGCCTTACCTTGATAAGAGTGATTTTTATAGACTTAGCAGGATTGCCTGTAATTTATAAAATGATCAGCTTTATTGTCTTGGGCCTGATATTCTTAGGAGCTTCATTTATTTATACCAAATTCGGAACATCTAAACTTAAGTAATGAATAACAATGATCCGCGTGTTTTTAAATTCCCTCAAGTATATATAGTTGAGGCTTCAGCTGGTTCCGGTAAGACTTATTGTCTTGCCAGAAGATACCTGCAGCTTCTGATCAATCCTTATCTGGATCTTAAAGAAATCCCCTTACATACGATTTTGGCTATAACATTTACCAATAAAGCAGCTTTGGAGATGAAGGACAGGATCCTGGAATTTTTAAAGAAGATTGCTCTCGATAAATTTTCAAACCCCGCAGAAAAAGAGGATATCTTGGCTTCTCTGGGAGTAAGCGAGAAAGAGGCCCAGGAAAAAGCATATTTGATCATGGATGAGCTCTTGCGCAATTACAACTTCTTCCAAGTTCAGACTATAGACAGCTTTATTAATGCCATATTATCCGGATGCGCTTTTAAGCTGGAATTATCGGCAAATTTTAAAACCCAAAAAGATTCCCAGGATTATTTAAGTTTTAGTTTGGATCAATTAATTGACCGGGCATTGACCGATAAAAACCTAATCTCTCTTTTTTACGCTTTCCTTGACCAATATATCAATATTGAAAATAAGACCAGTTGGTTTCCTAAGAAGAATATTCTGGATTTAATGAATAATCTTTTTTCCCAAAGCAATAAGTTTCAGGGGGAGTTTGTCGGCAATGGTGTCCATGTCAAGGATCTGATTGTCCGTAAAAAAGGAATTTTAAAGTTATTTAATGAGTTGAATAATGATCTACCCGAAAATACCAATAAAAGATTTGCGGATTCCCTGGGTAGATTTGTTTTAGAGAATAGGGAGTCTTTTAGTATTGAAGACCTATCAACTTATTTTAAGTATGAAGAGGTTCCCGTAAATAAGGGGACAGAGGTACCACAAAGGATAGAAAAACTCTGGGCAAAGATTCGAGGAGAGCTAAAAGAACTTTGCGAATTGGAATCTGCCTCAATTTTTAATTATTATGTTGATATATTTAACAATGTATTGGGATTTTTAAAAATGGCGGCTTCTAAAGACGATGTTTTGTTTCTGGAGTCTTTGAATAAAGAAGCGCGCGGATTGTTTAACGAAAATTCGATCACTTTACCTGAACTTTATTATCGCTTGGCTTGCAGATTCCGCCATTTCCTTTTGGATGAATTCCAGGATACTAGTAAATTGCAGTGGAATAATATTGAGCCTATGGTCGAAGAAGCGCTTGCTGCCCGCGGCTCTTTGTTTTGTGTGGGGGATAAAAAGCAGGCAATTTACCGATTTCGTGGCGGTGAGGCGGCTCTGATTGATTGGATAAGGGAGCGTTTTAAAGGTACTGAATTAATTGATGAAGTTTTAAGTAAAAATTACCGCAGTTCCCAGGAGATAGTCGAATTTAATAATGAAGTTTTCTCTCAGGACAACTTAAATAGATTTTTTGCCCGTAAAGATGAATCTTCTAAAAACGGGGTTGAGTTTTCATCTACAGATTTAAATCATATCATGCAGGTCTTTCGGGATGACCGTCAGGATTTCCGCACGGATAAAACCAATGGCTATGTGCAGGCAAGATTTCTGGATTTTAAAAACAGCGAAGAGGCCCAGGAGGCCAGAAAAGAAGAGATTTTAGGCCAGATTGAAGAGCTAAGCAAGAGGTTTGCGTTAGGGGATATCGCGCTTTTAGCCAGGAAAAATGATGAGGTTGAGCTTTTAACCTCTTGGCTTTTGGAAAGCAAGATTCCGGTTGAGTCAGAGAAGACTTTAAATATTAGGCAGAATTCACATATCAAGGAATTAATTTCTTTCTTAAAGTTTTTGGATTCGCCAATCGATGATGTATCTTTTGCTTCATTTATATTAGGGGAAATTTTTGCCAAGTCTTTAGGGTTGGATTTTCAAAGGATCCAGGATTTTATTTTTTCTTTGCAGAGTAAGAAAAATAAAAGTTATCTTTACCGGGAATTCCGGCAAGAATTTCCCAAAGCCTGGGATGAATATTTTGAGGGATTTTTTAAGAGTGTGGGCTTTATCCCGCTTTATGAATTAGTAGTTACTATTCTGGGAAAATTTAATATTGTCTCAAACTTCCCGGAATATCAGGGGTTTTTCATGAAGCTTTTGGAGTTAATTCGCCAGCAAGAAGAGGAAACGGGTGGCCTTTCAGCTTTCTTAGAGTATCTGGATAAAGCCAAAGATGAAGAGCTTTATGTGCATACTTCAAATTCAGACGCGGTTAAGATTATTACGATTCATAAAGCTAAGGGGCTGGAGTTTCCGGTAGTAATTGTGCCTTTCCTGGAGATTAATGCCAAGCCTGATGATCAGGTGGTGATTACTGATGAATTGGAATCGCGCTTATTTTACTTAAAGAAAAAATATACTGAATTTTCTCCCAGATTAGCAGAGATCTATCGCAAAGAATATCTTAAGTCTTTTATCGATGAGTTAAATAGTATTTATGTGGCTTTTACCCGCGCGCAAAATGAACTTTATATTATAGTTAGTTCTAAGGCTGAGCGGGGTAATAACTTGGCAACGTTGCTTCTGCCAGAAACGCATTTTGAGCGGGGCAAGAAACTTGAGGTAAAAAAGCCGTCAGTTTCTAAGGCCAGGGCTATAACTTTAGAGCCTTCAAAATATAAAGACTGGATCGATGTTTTAAAAGATGAATTTGCCGATGTGGCTAACTTAGCCTCTAGGCAGAGTATTGTTAGAGGCGAGGTGCTGCATTTTATTTTATCCTTGATCGGGAATACTTATAAGGCAGACACAAAAGAGTTGGTTAAGCTTGCTTTGGAAAAAGCCAGGGCCCGGTTTCCTGCTATCGAAGATTTAAAAACTTATGAAAAAACTACCAACAAGATCATTACGGATAAAGCTTTAAAGGAATATTTTGATGTTGAGGGGGCAGAAGTATTTTCTGAAAAGGATTTGGTTGATTTGCAGGGTAATGCCAAAAGAATAGACCGGTTGATTCTTAAGAATGAAGAGGCAATTATTGTAGATTATAAAAGTTCACATGAAGGCCAGGAATCTCACGAAGAGCAAGTGGTGGAGTATATCAAAATCGTTAAATCAATTTACCCGGAGCTGGAAGTTAAAGGGGTTTTGATGTATTTGGATGATTTTAGCGTTAAAGAGTTGATCTAAATGTCATTCTGAGGCAGTCGAAATTGACAGTAGTCATTCTGAGGCAGCCGGAATTGACAGTAGTCATTCTGAGGCGCCAGATTTTTGGCGCCGAAGAATCTAAAGCGTCATTGCGAGGAGCGAAGCGACGAAGCAATCTCTAAAGTTTGATTGCTTCACCCCTTCGGGGTTCGCAATGACAAATAATCGTCATTACGAGGAGTGAAATATTTTCTTCGTCATTGCTAGGAGCCCCTAAAGGGGCACGAAGCCTGCCTTACCGGTAGGCAATCTAAAACAAAACTATGAATAAAGTAATTACTTATAATCTCGAAGACGATTTTATTAAGAGCTTAGCCGAATATCTGGATAAGAATTATATCAGCCAAAACAAGGATATCTCCAAACTTTGTTTTATTTTTGGCGGAAAGCGCCCAAGCCTATTTTTCAAAAAAGAGCTCTCTCGAAGGATTAAAAAAGGTTTTATTCCTCCGCAGTTCTTTACTATTGATGAATTTGTTGAATATATTGCCTCTAAAAAAATCAATTTCTCCAAAATATCAGACCTAGACGCTTGTTTTGCAGTTTATGATTTAGCTAAGGTTGTGGCTCCAGAAATTGTCAAAGACCGCTTAGAGTTTTCGCGCTTTCTGCCTTGGGCTAGGGAAATATTATCATTTATTGAACAGCTCGACGTTGAAAATATTCATTCCATTTCTTTAAAAAGTATTCAGGAGAATGCCAAGATTGGCTATGATGTACCGGAAAATATTAACCGCATGCTTGAGAGTATTATCGCAATTAGAAAATCCTATCACAAGTATTTGGATGAAAATAAACTTTATTCCCGCGGCTATATGTATTTAATGGCATCTTCTTTGGCCAGCGATATTGAGCTGGATGAATTTGAACATTTGTTTTTCGCGGGATTCTTCTATTTGCACAATACAGAAAAAGCAATTGTAAAAAAATTCTATGATTCTGATAAAGCGACACTATTTTTTCAGGGCGATCAGAAAGATTGGAGTGTTTTAAATAAGTTAGTAAATTCTTTGGGCGCAAGCCTTGAGGCCGAAAAACCTGCGAAAGGAAATTACGAGTTATCTATCCAGGCGGGATTTGATGTACATTCCGAGGTTTGTCTTGTAAGAGATATTCTAAAGAATATTAAAAATCTGGATAAGACGGTAATAGTTTTGCCTGAGCCGGACAATGTTATTCCGCTTCTTTCAGAAATTTCAGGACTTGTGGATAATTTTAATGTCTCAATCGGTTATCCTTTAAAGCGCAGCTCACTTTATTCTTTATTTGAAAGCATCTTTAGGGCTCAGAGGACCAAAAAAGAGAGCCAGTATTATTCTAAGGATTATTTAAAGGCTTTAAGCCATCCGCTAGTTAAGAATTTAAAGCTTCTTTCTAACCCCTCTGCGACCCGTGTTCTGGTGCATAAGATTGAGGAGATTCTCCTAGGCATTGAGGAGACTGAGCTTTCTGGGAGTTTATTTATTAAACTCTCCGATATTGAAAACTCAAGAGAGCTTTTTGATCTTGCGATGTCGACTATGAAGAATATGGATATTGAAGCCTCTTATGATGAGTTAAAAGAGGTAATCAGGAAATTACATGATATTTTGTTTGTCTCTTGGGATAAATTGAATAATTTTTATGATTTCTCTCAAAGCTTGGGTATGCTGATGGATGTGTTGGTTAAAAAAAGTTTCCTGGACAATTATCCTTTAAATATGAAAATGGCGGAAAGGATATTTAGCATTAAAGAGGAATTAGAAATTGCTTCATTTAAAAATGAGAGTTTTGATAAAGATGAATTGTTTAAGATTTTTGAGAATAAGCTTGATCACGAAATTATTTCTTTTAGCGGCTCACCTTTAAAAGGCCTGCAGATCTTAGGCCTTTTTGAAACTCGTTCATTAAATTTCGAGAATGTTATTTTTATGGATGTCAATGAAGCTACTCTGCCGAGTTTAAAAATTTATGAACCGCTCATCCCCAGGGAAGTTATGATTTCTCTTGGACTTAATCGCCTGGAAAAAGAGGAAGAGATTCAGCATTACCAATTTAAAAGGCTTATCGCCGGTGCTAAAAAAGTATTTTTAGTTTATCAGGAGAGGGCAGATAAGGAAAAGAGCCGTTTCGTTGAAGAGATTATTTGGAACAGGCAGAAAGAGGCTAAAGAGTTTAATGTCGCTAATATAACTAGGGCAAATTTCAAAGTCCAAGTTTTGGAAAAGCAGATGGAAGTCAAGAAAAGCAAGGAGGTAGTTGAATTTCTTAAAGGTAAGGAATACTCTGCCTCAAGTGTTAATACTTATTTAAATTGCCCTTTACGCTTCTATTTTCAGTATGTTTTGGGTTTTCAAGAGAAGGAAGAATTGCGGGATGATCCGCAAGGCAGGGATATCGGAACATTCGTGCATGAACTGCTTGAAGAAACATTCGGTAAGTTTATCGGCAAAAAGCCTAATATTGATGAAAAATTTAAAGAGTTTTTCGCAAACCGCCTGGAAGATAAGTTTACGGATGAGTTTGAGCTCAAGATGAAGTCAGATTCATTCCTTATAAAGAAGGTATTGGAAGTAAGATTGGATAGATTTTTAGCTCAAGAAAAACAGAGATCAATTGAGAAAATAATTTCTTTGGAAAGTAAATTCTCAGATATATTTAAGCTTGAGAGTGGTAATTTTAAGGTTAAGGCAATTATTGATAGGATTGAATTATTGGGTGATGGCTCTTTTCTTATTTTGGATTATAAAACTGGAAGCACTGATATCATGCCGGAAGCTAAATTTGAAAAGCTTGAGGCTGCTGAGTACAAGAGAGAGGTTATTAAAAATACTATTAAGTCATTTCAACTGCCGATTTATTATCATGTAGTGGGTGAGCATCAGGATTTTAAGGGTGAGAAGATTAATGCCTGCCTTTATTCATTAAAAGATCTGGGGATGAGTTTATTTTTTAAGAAAGATGAGCAATTTGCGAATCGAAATGCGATTATGGGCGGATATTTAAAAGCGCTGGATGCTTTATTTGCTGAAATTATAAGCCCAGAGGTTACTTTTAAGGCAGATGAAGGCAACCTCCGCCAGTGTCAATATTGCCCATTTTTTTATTTGTGTAGGTAAGCCGTCATTCTGAGGCTGCCGCCTCTGGAGGTGAATCTTAAAGCTGTTGAGTTGGCAGAAAAGAATAAGATGAATATAGTTTTCGAAACCATGCGAATATATTCGCTTGCAGCGCCAAAAGTGCCGATGGAAAAGGTATTTGGAGTGACGAGCTTTGAATTAGGTTAATGAATCTGCCAATTTTCTCGCTCAAAGAGGATTTTTTAACGCAAAAGGTCTTTCGCAGCTCGGCGTCTGCAGAACTCGCGCCTCATGCTCTAGCATTCGGCGCTCAAACAGCTTCGCCGTCCTGATATTGCCCCCGCTGCTTTGCTTCGCAAAACGAAACAGCGGGGGCATCAGGATTCCCTCGCTGCTTAAGCTGCTTTGCTAAAATCCTCATTCGCTCGAAAATTGCCAGATCCATTTACTAATTTTTTTGGTAGGGGAGAAGGGTTTTGCTTTAAGAGTTGGTATAAAGTGATATAATAATATTTGTGATAGTCATCTCAGACGCGCTCCGCAAAATCAATAATTTCTAGGCTAAATTTAATGGCAACTGGTAAAGAAACTTGTAATAATAGCTTCTTATAACATTCTGGGACACTGTACTTAATGTTTAAAGTGAATAAGTATCGTGCCCCTAGTTTTTTATAGAAGATTTGTTGTGTAACTTATTGTGAGTGATAGAATTATATAAAGCGTCTTGGCAGTCTTGGCAGTATAAAGTGTCTTGGCAGTTGGTTGGCAGTTGAACGAATGATTAAGCATAAATATTTTTTCCATATTCTTGCGGGTTTTGTTATCAAGTTTTAGACTTAGAAATTGTTGGTTCTACCGGGAGGTTAAAGTGAAGAAATTTTTATTTCTTTTGTTATGTCTAGGGCTATATGGTTGCGCAGGAATGCAGCCGATGATTAATGAGTATAATACAACTACTGCAAATTATTTTGCTAATCCGAAAGATAAAATAATGGTTACAGTTGTGGGCAGTAGTTCAGGATTTGCAAAAATGCAATGCCATTGTAGTACAGGTTCTTTGGCAGATGCCGGTTCTAACAACAGTTCATTTGAGACGTATGCTCCATTTGTAAGAGTTGCAGATATGAGCCAAGAAATCGCTGAAATCAGGAAGCAATATAATACGGTTTCTAAGGTAGAAAAAGAGCAAGTGAAGATATTTTTGTCAACTGTTCTACCCCATGTTATATATACTTGTCAAAATCAAGGTTATGGAGGTTTAATAGGAAAGATATATTATAATGGTAAAGAGGTTTCTTCTGATGAGGCAAATATTGATTACGCGGTTGTTAATTTAACTTATTCAATGCCGATAGATGTTGTTTTAGAAAAATAATTTTTAACCAGGGATGTCTTAAAAGTGACACTCCTAAGGCGAGGATAAATGTTTGAACGAATATTAAAGCATAAATATTTTTTTCATATTCTTGCGGTTTTTGTTATTTTGGCTGTAACTATTCTTTTTATTATTTCTAGTGGAACTTCTAATTAGGGAATTCTTAGATTAAAAGGAGGCAGCTAAGTGATGAGATGTTTTAAAAGTAAAATAAATATTTGCCTGGTAGCGGGAGTTATCGCAATTATTTTAGAAGTATTTTGTTCCACGCAAATTTTTGCCGATGAAATCCCTGTGGAGCGGTTAAATGATTTTGCCAAGCGCATGCATAATTTAAGGCAAGATGCTGTGGGATATCAGATAAATCAAAACACTGATCTTAAAGAATTTTATGAGTGGTATATGAATTCCGGGCTTTATGGCCTCTCCTTAAATAATGTCGGTGATCCTCGCAAGCCGGATATTTTTGCTATGAATACCCATGAATTTGAAAATGAGGTGATTGATTTCTTTGCTCCTTTGTATGGATTCCCCAAAGATGAGGTTTGGGGGATAATTACTATGAGCGGTACCGATGGTAATGCCCATGGAATGTATTTTGGGGTAAAGCAGCTTCAGGCAGAAACCAAGTTGCAGCCGATCTGCTATGTTTCTGAAGAGGCTCATTATTCCATGAGAAGGCTGGCTGATGTCCAAAATCTGGAGCTGCGTTTGATCAAAGCAGATAAGTTTGGCAGGATGATAATCAGTGAATTTGAGAAAGCTTTGGATCCAACGCGCCCGGCATTGATTGTAATGGCTATGGGCACAACTTTTAAAGGCGCAATCGATGATCAGGCAGCAATTGATGCGGTTATTCGTAAGAAGACGCCGATAGCAGTTTACCGGCATATTGATGCTGCCCTTTTTGGTGGCTATCTGCCGTTTACTAAAGACAAAGATTTGGTAAATCGTAATGTGGTTTATTTCGATTCTATAGCTGTTAGCGGGCACAAATTTTTTGGGTTTGATGAGCCGATGGGAGTATTCCTTACAACTAAAAAAACACTTAATCAGACCAATCCATTTACAATTGCTTATTTAAATCAGGCTGTGCCTACGATAACTTGTTCTCGTAATGCTGTCTCGGCTTTAAAATTCTGGTGGAAAGTAAAGAAGACCGGAATGAATAATTTTGAAAAACAGGCTCAAGCAATTCTTGATAATGCTCAATATTTGCAAGCGCGATTAAAGAAAGTTAATTGGCCGGTTTGGCGTGGCGAATATTCTAATACTGTTTATTTCCGCAGGCCAAGCGAAGCAGTGATGAAAAAATATGGTTTGGCTCCGGAGTTTGACAAGCGCTTAGGCGGAAATTTGGCGCATATCGTAGTGATGCAGCACGTAAGCCGGGATGCAATTGATAAGATAGTTAGTGATATAAAAGCTAAAAAATAGAAGTATTCCAAAAATCTTGTCTGTCGGCAGGCATCCTAAATTTTGCATCAAGATAATTTAAGTAAACCAATAAGAGGCCTTAAGATGCTTAATAAAAAACAACAACAGGTATTAGCTGTGAGGGTTTCGATAGCGGGATCAATAATTCTGTTTTTTATTTCCGCTTATGTGGGGATTGCCATTGATTCTATCACCTTGATTTTGGATGCATCTGCAAGCCTGGTGATCTTAGTTGTTGCCTTCCTTATGAATTACGCCATAAATAAAATACACAGTCCCGCTGATGAAGGGTATCATTTTGGGTATAGCAAATATGAACCGCTTATTGTTTCTATTCAGGGTTTGTTGATTCTTGCGACTTGTGTTTTTGTAATAAAGTTTGCGATTCAGGATATAGTCCACGCGGAGGATATTAGCAACCATTTAATACCGGTTATTGCTACATTTGTATCGGGTATTATCGGATTATTTATTACGTTTTATCTAAAACGCGCGGCTAAAGATACAGGTTCATCTATGTTAGAGGCAGCCAGTGTTCATTGGAATATGGACACGGTGTTATCATTTGGGATTTGTCTTGGTTTTATTGTCGGGCTATTGTTGCAACGTTTTGGTTATTTAAAATTGACCCCTTATGTAGATCCTGTTATGGCTATAATTTTGGCACTGATTTTTATAACTAGCCCGGTTAAGACTATAATGCATAATATTCGTGAACTTTTAGACGCGGTGCCTAGAAGTAATATTTACAGTAAAATAAAACAAGTTTTGGAAAGATGCAAACCGGAAGTTTTGAATTTTCACAGAATACGGATGCGTAATGCGGGTGAGAAGATATTTCTTGAGGTAATTTTTACTACAAACAATAATCTTACTATTGCCCAGGCAGAAGAATTGACAGTTAAAATCGAGAAAGATATTAAATCTGAGCTTGGTAATTGTGATATTGTAATTTGTTATAAGCCTGATAAGCCAATTCAAACTTTGTAAGCCGGACAGTAAATTTTAAAAAATGAACAGTAATTAATAAAGGAGAGAGTAAATGTCGTTTATCCAAAAAATATTGTTTAGTATGCCCTTGGTCATGTTAGGCGTGATTATGATTCTTTCTGTAGTGGTATTTTCTGCTATAGGGCTTTTGATCGTAAGGCGATTTGTTCCGCTTAAGGTGCTTAAGGTGCATAATGATGTGACTGCCGCAATATTTAAGGCAATCACTACAGCCTATACAGTTTTGTTAGCATTTGTCGTGGTTATTTCATGGCAGAATTTTAATGAGACTGAAAGACACACTGCAACAGAAGCTAACTGTCTGGTGAGTCTTTACAGGAATAGTGCTGCATTTGGACAGCCATTTGTAAACGAAATTCGTCCTCTTATAAAAGAGTACGTGGATGTTGTTATTAATGAAGAATGGAAATCTCTTAGCAGGGGCGAGGAAAACATAAAAGCCCGGGATATATTGAGAAATATTTGGGCACTTTATACCGGTTATGACCCAAAAACGGACAAGGAAAAAATATTTTTAGCCGAATCTGTACGTAAACTGGATAATTTACGCGAAATGAGAAGATTGCGAATAATAGATTCGAGGACGGGAGTGCATCCTGTATTATGGTTTGTTTTGGTGGTAGGTGCGATAATAACTATAGGCTTTACATTCTTTTTCGGTTTGGATAATTTTATTAATCATACTGTTATGGTTTTTATTTTGGGCACGATAATAGCACTTATTTTACTTACGATAATATCTTTCGATTTTCCTTTTACTGGAACTGTGCGCATAGGCCCGGCAGCATTTCAGCAGATTATTGGTTTTTAGGCCAAAAGGATACTTAAAAGGGTATCCTAAAAATTAGAAAATTGTTAAGGAGATAATATAATGAAAAAAATCGGTGTATTTATAATTAGTTTATTTCTATTTGCTAGCGCTGTATTTGCTGCGACACAGGAGGAGATCGAGGCTCATTATTCGGCAGGGCTTAAGCATGGGAATTTGGGGGAAACTGACGAAGCAATAAAAGAATTCAATGCGATCATTAAGGCTGGCCCGGCAGGTATCCCGCAGGATTATTATAAGCAAACCTTAAGAGAGGCTTATTTTAATCTAGGGATCCTTTATGGAAAGAAAAGAGATGTTGCCAAATCAATTGAATTATTGAAAAAAACTCTAGAAGTTGACCCTGATTATAATCGGGCGAAATATTATTTAGGTTGTTCCCTTTTGATGGAAGGCGAATTTGGAGAGGCAAGGGCTTATTATGAAGAGTTGCGTAAGGCAGGGATTTCGGGTGATCCGTTAAATCCTGCGGCTGGAGATTACCTGAAAGATACTTTTGACAAGATTATCGAGAGGGAAGTTACTGTTGAATACATTCCTTTAATTGATGACAGTAAACCGATTAAAGTTACCGTCAAGGGTACATTTGGTGCTGATGAGGTTTCGGTAAAAGATACGCTTTTAGCCATAGATAAAGTAGCTTATATTATGAATCAGCCATTTGCTGCGAATATCAAAGCAGATTTTATCCGGTCGAAGGAAGATGGAACAATTATTATTGAAAAATGGGTTATTGATGATGGAAAAAATAAAAATGAGTATTGGGTTACATATGACTCTACTCCGCCTGTAGATTTTCCATACAAAATAATGATTACGGTTTCGGATAAAGAAAAGTAAGCTACATTTAGTATTTTTCAGTAGTTGCGGCAAAAGATTCGGCCAATAAGTTTTCCACAGCGTAGGGGAGGTTTAAGTGGTAGCCTACCTGTTAATAACTGGGTGAAATACACTAATAATACATCATTATGATTCCCATGATTTCAGAAGATTTTTTAGTGACGTCAGATCACCATAAAATTGCTTATAAACATTATAAATCTGGCCATGATAAAGTCGTTATCATCACGCATGGGTTTTATAATAGTAAGGATGCGGTTTTACTTCAGAAGCTAAAAGACGCATTTTTGGATGAATACGATGTATTCATGTTCGATTTTAGAGGGCATGGCAAAAGCGATGGTTTATTTACCTGGACTAGCAAAGAAAACAGAGATTTTAAGGCCGCGTTGGAATATGTTAAAGGAAAATATAAGAAAGTGGCTATGGTCGCATTCTCTTTAGGTGCAAGTATAGCTATAAATAATTTAGTTGATGATAATCAAATTGATTCTCTTGTATGCGTAAGCGCGCCTTCTGATCCTGGTAAGATTGATTATCAGTTTTGGAAGCTTAATTTCAAGAATGATCTTGTATATACTTTATTTACCAGGGAAGGCTGGCTTGGCAGAGGGTTTAGGCCAGGGCCATTTTGGTTAAAAAAAGAAAAACCGATTAATAACGTTTCTAAACTAAAAATACCGATTTTGTATATTCATGGAGATAAGGATTGGGTGGTTAGACAATGGCATTCAGAAGTTCTTTATGAAAAAACTCAAGCTATTAAGAAAATAGTTATTATAAAGAATGGCCCGCATGCAGAATATCTAATGAAAGATTCAGAGATAGAATTTGTCAGGGAAATAAAGGATTGGTTTGCCGCTACAATGAATTAGATCTTTGATAAAATCTAACCTGGTTAGAATACCAGGTTAAGCGGTAAAAGGAATTGATTGAATCACCCTAATTTATTTAAGTAATGAATTAAATGAAAGGAGGTGAGAAAATTGAAAAAACAGAGTTTGCTTATTATTGCGGCAGCGTTAATTTTATCGGTTACTGCCGTGTCTTTTTGTTTAGCAGAAAATCTGGGCAAGGAACAGATCACGGATAAGGCTAAACAAGCGCTTTCTGATAAAGCCATAGCCCTGGAAGATGTTAATATCGTCTATGACGAGAATAACAAAAAGTGGGAAGAATGGGGTACTATAGTTGCTCAAACACCCAATGATGCCAATCACGGCTTTTTGCCAAAGGGAGTGCTTGAGAGTAAGAAGTACCAGGCTGTGTATTTTGATTATATCGATGATGCAAAAAAAGATATTTGGGTATTTGTTGATGCCGAAACAGGTGATGTATTAACAGTGTACGTGAAAAAGTAGTTAAGCAGTAGTTGGATTCCTTAAGGATGCGCCGCCTGATTCTTTTGAAAGGAATTAGGCGCCGTGTCCTTAAGAAAAATTCTTGTCTGGTTAGAAGTTACAGGTTAGCAATAATATTAGATGCAAAAGGGGGCTTGCTATGAAGAAGGCTAAATTGTTTTTTGCGTTGATTTTTGTCTTTATTTTTACTTGTGCTAACGCCGAAGAAAAGAAAAATGCTCCCACCCCTGAGCGCTGGAAAGAGATAATTGCTGACGTTGAGCAGTATGCCCAAAAAGGGATAAAGGAATGGGAAATTCCTGGCTTAGCTATAGGAATAGTGCAGGGCGATGAAGTGGTTTTCGCCAAGGGGTTTGGGGTAAAAGCTGCCGGCACGCAGGCTTCGGTAACAGCGGATACTATTTTTCAAATCGGCTCTACATCCAAAGCCTTTACCGCAACAGTGGCTGCGATGCTGCAAGATGAGGGTAAATTCAATTGGGATGATCCAGTACTTAAATACCTGCCTGATTTCGCAATGTTTGATCCCTGGGTTACCCGGGAATTTCAGATTAAAGACTTAATGGCTCAGCATAGCGGCCTAGCCGGATATTCTGCAGATCTTTTATCCGCCTGCGGGTATGACCGCAAATACATAATTAAGGCTATCCGCAACATAAAACCGATAACCAGTTTTCGTACTACATATGCTTATCAGAATAATATGTTTTTGGCGACTGCCGCGCTTGAAGAAAAATTAAGCGGCCAGTCCTGGGAAGATAACGTCAAGGAGAGGATTTTTAAGCCATTGGGGATGGAAAATTCTACTTTTGATCAAGCATCTTTCCAAAATGCAAAAGATGTATCTTTGCTGCATATGAAAGTAAAAGACAAAATTATTCCTGTTCCGATGGACTGGAAATATATGCACTGGGTTTATACTTATAGCCCTGCAGGTGGGATCAACTCCAACATTAAGGATATGGTTAAATGGCTTAAGTTTCAAATTAGCCAGGGTGCAGTCGAGGGAAAGCAGCTGGTGAGCAAAAAGAATCTAGAATTCCTTCAGTCTCCTAAAACTATACTTAACCAGAAGATTGGTGGTCATATGGTTTATTATTGTCAGGCCTGGCTTTATATGGAATATGAACCGTATCCCATAGTTTGGCATAATGGCGGGACGAGCGGAATGAAGACTATGGTTGCTTTTATGCCGCAGTCAAATGTTGGGATCGTTATACTTTCAAATCTTATTACTGAGTTTCCGGAAGACCTGGCTTTTAGGTTTTTTGATGATTATTCCGGTAAAACTCCAAAAGATAATATCGCCAAAATGAAGGAAAAGACCAAAAAAGAGCAAGTGCAAGCTTTGGCAGAATTGCCCAAACTTACCAGCCCGGTTTGCCCGGCATTACCTTTTGAAAAATATATTGGCGAATATGAAAATGGGGTTTATGGAAAAATCAATGTGGTTATAAAAGATAACCAGCTGCAGATTTTAGTCGGCCCTTTAAAATCGGAATTAAAGCTTAGGCATTGGGATAAAAATGATTTTATTTCCACTTGGCCGGATTTTGATCTTACGCAAACTCCTGATTTTGTAAGGTTTGATGTTGAGCCGGATGGCGCTGTTTCAGCAGTTAATGTGGGGAATCTAAATGAAGACGGCTGCGGAGTGTTTGAGAAAGTAAAAAAAGAGGATAGTACAGAGGGAGGCAGGGAATAATGCTGTATGAAGTGCCGCTGAATCAGGCCCATAAGGCGGGAAAGTTTGGTATAGCATTAGCTCGCATGGTAAATCAACAATTCCTTTGCTCTCGTGCTTTTACCTGCGGCCGGTATGATGAATCTTCGCCTTTAACAACTCCAGTATTTTCATAAGAGGCTGCCAGGTTTAGAGTTTAAAATTTTTGAATGCTTCCTACATGCATCATTTTGAAAAAGCCGATATATTTGAATATAGTAAGTAATTTTATTAGCAGTGCGGAAAAACATCTATGAAAAATAAATTTTATTTATTAATTGTCAGTATTTTTTTTATCTCGGGCTGCTCTAGTGTGCGGCACGCGGTGCCTGAGGAATTAATGGCTGATGCTAAGATTTTTGGCATGCAGGATATCCGTGCGTTTAGCGGAATTGCCAGCGAATCTTTCAAGCAAGATTTTATCGAGTTGATTGAGCAGGAAAGGAGGCAGCATCCGGGGTTCAAAGGGCGCAAGACCTATAGTGTCCTGGCTATTTCTGGAGGTGCTGCAAATGGTGCTTACGGAGCGGGATTATTGAGCGGTTGGTCACAAGCCGGGACCCGTCCGGTTTTTAAAGTTGTCACTGGAATAAGCACCGGCGCAATAATAGCTCCTATAGTTTTTTTGGGAAGCGGTTATGATTATATGCTCAAGGATCTTTATACAAAATATTCCACCAAGGATATTGCCACAATATCCATACCGTTTGTCAATTCGATTACAAGTACACATCCTTTAGCGAAGCTTATCGGCCAGTATTTTGATAAAGAGTTGCTTGAACAAATTGCCATAGAATACAAAAAGGGCCGCAGGCTTTATGTAGGAACGACTAATCTGGACGCGGAAAGGCTTGTTATTTGGGATATGGGTAAAATAGCCTCTATTGGAGGAGACGATGGTTTAAAACTCTTTCAAAAAATTATTCTGGCATCGGCATCGATACCGATAGTATTTCCTCCTGTCTATTTGAATGTGGATGTAAAAGGCAAGACCTATGATGAGATGCATGTTGACGGAGGTATCAGTAAACAAGTATTCTTTGTATTTGATGTGTTAGAAGGATTTCATAAGGCCCTGAGGGAAAAGAGGCTCGATGTTTCCAGCAGCAGATATGAGATCTATGTAATAAGAAATGGATATATTGATCCGGTTTACAGGGAGGTGCCGGATAAAATTACCGCGATAGCCGCCCGCACTGTAAGTGCTTTAACAAACGCTCAAAGCCTGGGAGATATTTATCAGTTATATTTGTTTGCCAGGGACAGCAATGGGGATTTCAATCTGGCCTACATTCCTCCAACTCATTCATTCGACGCCAAAGAGTTTTTTGATCCGGCCATAATGAAAGAACTTTTTGATTTGGGATACCTGGAAGGTAAAAATGGATATGCTTGGAGAAAAACCCCGCCGGGTATAATTGAAACCAGACCTAAAAATGCACAACAACTTTTTTGGATAAGGAGGCTGAACATGATAATGCTTTTTCTTGTTATTCTGTTGCTGATAATTTCAATAATCGCCATCGCAAAAAAAGTACACAAGAATCTTCTTAAATATTTCTTAATTTCGTTATTTTTAATCCTTTTAATAACTGTAGTTTGGATAGTTTGGGCAGCTATTAGTACCGGAGAAATGTAAATTAAATTATATTTTATATTTAAAGCCCATGGTCAATTATGATCGTGGGCTTTTATTTTGGTAGAAAAAAGTCATAAAAAAGAGAAACCATCCAATTTACATAATCATCGATAAGGCTATTGTATATTCTATGGGTGAAATTTTTACTATAGGCCATTCTACTAGGTTGTTTAAAGATTTTATTGGGTTACTTAAATCGCATTCTGTTAAACAGCTTGTTGATGTAAGGACGATCCCTAAATCCCGACACAACCCTCAGTTCAATAAAACAATTCTTAGTAAAAAGTTAAGAAGTGCCGGGATCGGATACAGGCATATGAAAGCATTGGGCGGTTTACGCCCCGCTACGCCAAATTCGAAAAATTTAGGCTGGAGAAATCCGGCTTTTCGCGGTTACGCCGATTATATGCAAACTCAGGATTTTTCACAGGCGATACTGAAGCTAAAATTAATTGCTTCCAAAAAGAAAACAGCTATTATGTGCGCAGAAGCCTTGCCTTGGAGATGTCATCGAAGTTTGATCGGTGATGTTTTTATCAAGGACCACTGGAAAGTTTTTGATATTATGACTTCTCGAAAATCCAGGCTTCACAAGAAAACATCATTTATGCGCGTTGCGAAAAGGTAAAATCATTTATCCTGGCTGAAAAAACATGATAATAAAAATTTTTAAAAAATGTGAAAGTACGAATATCCAATCCGTGATCATTTTTATACGATTAATGGTTGGAGGGATATTTCTTTCCGAGGGAATTCAAAAGTTTATTTTCCCTGGCTTAGAGGGGATTGGCCGTTTTATAAAGATTGGAGTTCCTTTCCCTGAGATCGTGGCATCCATTATTGCAATAGTAGAGATCGTATGCGGGATATCAATCCTCCTTGGATTTTTTACAAGGCTTGCTGCTATTCCCTTATTGATCAGCATTTTTATGGCGATAATTTCCACCAAAATTCCAATTTTATTAGGTCATGATCTTTGGATGTTCCATGTGGCAAAGTTGCCTCGCTATGGTTTCTGGAGTATGGCTCATGAAGCAAGGGCTGATTTTTCAATGCTTCTTGGATTAATATTCCTGTTTATTGTAGGGGCAGGTAGATGGTCAATTGATTCGAGATTACAAAAAAATGTAAAGGGTAATAATGGAAAAGATGGTATAGCAAGCAAGGTTTAACTAAAGAAGGAGGAAGAGGATGCTGCGCGAAGAATTCAAAAAATGTATTGAATTGTGCAATCACTGCTCGGCCCTTTGCGAAAATTGTGCTTCTATGTGCCTTAGAGAGGAAGATCTGAAAAAGATGGTAAGGTGCATAGAATTGGATAGAGTTTGCGCTGAAATTTGCCGTACGGCAGCAATGTTTATGGCTTCAAGCTCTGAATTTGTTTCTGAAATTTGTGCCAAAATTTGCCAGGTATGCGCTGATGAATGTCATAAATTTCCAGATATGGAGTATTGCAAAAAATGCGCTGATAGCTGCGGAGCCTGCGCAGAAGAATGTTTGAAAATGGCGGCATAAAATTAGGGTCATTGAATAAGTGTGTATTTTCTTTGTTTTCTGTTAAAATAGCAGGATGAAGAATGACAATGTTACCAGAAAACTTAATAAACTTGTAAGAAACTTAAGGCAATGTCGGATGTGTCCTTTGATGCATCCGCCTGTAGTCAGCGGCGGTCCTGTGGTAAGTAAAATTATCCTGGTTGGGCAGGCTCCAGGGGATAAAGAGCCGAAGCTGGGCCGGCCATTTGCGTGGACTGCCGGAAAGACGCTTTTTCGCTGGTTCAACGAAGCCGCAGGAATATCAGAAGAACAATTTCGCTCTTCAATATATATGGCTGCGGTATGCCGGTGTTTTCCGGGAAAAATCCCGGCAGGAGGAGACAGGGTGCCTTCACCGCAGGAAGTTATAAATTGTTCCCCTTGGTTGAAAAAAGAAATGGATATTCTTTGTCCCAAACTGATTATTCCGGTTGGTAAATTAGCTATTTCACAATTCCTTCCATTAAATAAATTGGATCAAATTATTGGCTGTAAATTTAAAGTTTCAATTGCAAAGCATTCAATCGATGTAATTCCACTGCCCCATCCCTCAGGCGCTTCGCCCTGGCATCGCAAAGAACCGGGCAAGAGTTTGCTTAAAAAAGCCCTTAGATTAATAGTCAAACATCCGGCATTTATCCACAGGATAGCGGACGTTTAAACGGTAGCCTACCTGTTAATAACTCCCGCATTTAATTTTAAAATATTAAAAGTAGTGGTATAATATTTTAAGTTGCTAATTTGCTTGATGAAGAAGCAATAATTAAATATTTTTATACTTTAAGGGGGGGGGAATATGAAGATCAAAACAGCTTTTTGGGTGTGCCTGTTTTTAATCTTTAGCCAAAGTTTTGCTTCTGCTTGTACAGATTTTCAAGTTAAGGCAAAGGATGGAACAATAATCATTGCGCGGTCTATGGAGCTGGGTATAGATTTAAATTCGCAGATATGTGTTTTCCCTAGGGGCCAGAAAAATCAGAGCATGATTTCCGCTAGTCAAAAAGGAATAGAGTGGACTTCTAAATATGGTTATTTGGCAATAGACGGCCTGAATAAAAGGGAATTTATTTCTGATGGGATGAATGAAGAGGGCTTATCTGTTGAATTGCTTAATTTTTTTGGCTCCATTTATCAGAATTATGAGCCTGGAAAATCGCTTTCTCTTACTGACCTGACATCCTGGATCTTAGGTAATTTTGCTACAACTTCTGAAGTAAAAGAAGCGCTTAAGAAAGTAAATGTGGTCAGACCGGATGTTTCAGGCATGCCAATTACTGGTGCCCATTTTGCGGTCCATGACGCAAATGGCGATAATATTGTTATAGAGTATATTGAAGGAAAACTAAAAATATACGATAATCCTCTTGGAGTAATGACTAACCGTCCACAACTTGATTGGCATCTTACCAATTTAAAGAATTACATCAACCTCGATATTAATGATAATGATCCAAAAACATTAGGCCCGATCAAAATCGAATCTTTGGGAAGTGGCAATAGTTGGCTTGGTTTGCCCGGAGATTGGACCCCGCCTTCGCGGTTTGTAAGGGTTGCTTTTGCTGCAGGTAGGGCTCCTCAACCGCAAGATGCCTCCCAAGCCTTGATTTTAGCTAATCATATTCTTAGTATTGTCGATATTCCGCATGGATTGTTTTTTGTTAAAGAAGAGAATGGGCAGATCCTTTCTGAATACACCCAGTGGGTTGTTCTGAAGGACCTAACAAGCAAGATTCTATATTATCGCTCTTATAGCGATGCGGCCTTGAGAATGATCGATCTAAAAAAACTTAATTTTACTCCACAAGCTCAAATGAGGTCGATCCCGATAGAGAATCCGGCCACTTTGGTTGATGTCACAGATAAATTAAAATAATGGAAAATCAAAGAAACGAAAAAATAGTTAAAGAATATCTGAAATACTTAAAGGAAGAGGAAAAGGCTGAAAAGGACTGTAAGCTTTCCGCCATTAATTATTTAAGGGATTTTTTTGAGGATAAAGATTTTAGTGAAATGGGCTCAGCGGATTTAAAGCAGTTCTTCCTTTATCTTAGGCAAACGATGAAATGTTCCGATCAATTTACTACCGGCATAGGCAAGGAATTAAGAAGATTCTTTGGATTTTTAAGTAAAAGAGGGATTAATGCTAACTGGATGAATGATATTATTATTCCAGCACATAAAGCTGGGCGGAAAAGGAGATAGTTCATCGGTGGCTTTTTTATTTTTGACTAGCGGAGGTTTTTAATTTCATGATGTGTTGATAGACCTTGAGGTTGAATAAAGCCGAAAAAAAGCGGAAAAGTGTTTATTTAAATATCGGATAATATAATAGAATATCCAATGGAGGGTGTTAGTTATGGATAAATTATTTTTAATATTGATTTTTATTTTTCTTACAGGTTGCACCGCCTATAAGCCGGCTATCAGTGACCGAGCTAAATACGATCTAGAAAAACCGATAGATTGCAGCAGGGCACAGGAAGATATAAATATTCTAGAACAAGAAAAGGTTGATGTTTCAGCGCAGGCAAAAGCTGGCGTAAAGATGTTTGTTCCCGCTGCTGCGGCAAGGTCGATATTGCATGGCGATTATCGAGAGCGCAAAGAGGTAGCCACCGGAGAATATAACCAGGCGATAGATGATAAAATCACACAGATAAAAGAAAATTGCGGGGAAAAAGGCATGGTTTTAAACTGACAATTCTTCTAAATACTCCCACCGAGCATAAGTTTTTTCAATTTCATTAGATAAAGATTCTGATCTAGCTTTGGTCTTCGCAACTTGCTGAGGATCTTTCTGGTAGAAATTAAAATCTGCCAAAAGTGCGTATATTTCATTCTGTTCGGATTCTAATTTTTCAATTAATGCGGGAAAACTATCGAGTTCTCGTTGTTCCTTAAAGGTAAGCTTTCGAGCAACAACAGGTTTTTTGGGCCGGATGATTTCTTTCACAGGTTTCATTTTTAATGGCTCTGATAGGAGAGGTGTTCGCTGACTTAACCAATCGTCGTAACCTCCGGTATATTCATTGATGGTGCCTTGGCCTTCAAGAACAATAGTTGAGGTAACTACGTTATTAAGAAAAACTCGGTCATGGCTGACTAAAAGAAGAGTGCCCGGGTAATCGAGCAATAATTCTTCCAAAAGTTCAAGGGTTTCGATATCCAAATCATTGGTTGGCTCATCCATTACTAAAACATTTGAAGGTTTGGAAAAAAGACGGGCCAGAAAGAGACGGTTACGCTCTCCTCCTGAGAGGACTTTGATCGGAGTGCGCGCTCTGTCAGGAGTGAAAAGGAAATCTTGTAAATATCCGATTATATGACGAGGCTTGCCATTTATAATTATAGTATCTGATCCCTCATTTACATTTTCAGCAACAGTTTTTTCTTCGTTTAATTGTTCACGTAATTGATCGTAATATGCGATTTGGATATTTGTCCCAAGGCTCACTTTACCTTTCTGAGGTACCAGTTTACCCAATAACAGATTTAATAAAGTTGTTTTACCGCTGCCGTTAGGCCCGATTACCCCGATTTTATCGCCTCGCATTATTTGAGTGGAAAAATCCCTGACCAAACATTTTTCCTCGTAACTAAACCCGAGTTGGGATACTTTGATCACTCGGCTGCCGGAAGGGTCTACTTTTTGCGCGCGCATGCGCACTTGCCCTACGGCTTTGCGCTGTGTCTTTTTTTCTTCCCTTAAGCGTTCCAACGCTTTTACACGGCCTTCGTTACGGCATCTGCGGGCTTTTACTCCTTTACGGATCCAGATTTCTTCTTCGGCTAGTTTGTTATCGAAATGATCCCACTCTGCTTCTTCCATATCGAGGGCTGCTTGTTTACGTTCGAGGAATGTTTTGTAATCACAGGACCAGCTGAAAATTTTTCCGCGGTCAAGTTCAATGATTCTGGTGGCTAAACGGGTCATAAACATGCGGTCATGAGTAACAAAAAACACTGTCCCCGGATAATTCAGTAAAAATTCTTCCAACCAAAGCATGGAATCAATATCTAGATGGTTTGTTGGTTCATCTAAGAGCAAAACTTCAGGCTTAAGTACAAGGGCTCTGGCTAAAAGGACTCTACGTTTTTGGCCTCCGGACAATTTGCTGAAATCACTATCCGCATCAAGTTTCATTTTCATGATCACTTCTTCAACTTGATTGCCTACGTCCCAGCTGTTGGTGTGATTAAGTTTGTCTTGTAGCGTGTCTAGTTGTCTTAATAGTTCCGGAGTGTGTTCTGTTTGAAGGCGATGGGTAAGATTGTGATGTTGGCTTAATAATTCGGCGCGCGGACCAAGCCCGGAAAGGACGATATCAAAGACTGTTCCAGTTATATCTGTGGGCACTTCCTGTGGCAGATGTGCAACCTGGATGCCTTTTTGCACAATAACTTTACCATTGTCAACGGGTTGAAGGCCTGTCATCACCCGCATTAAAGTTGTTTTTCCTGCGCCATTACGGCCAAGCAGAGCGATGCGTTCGCCGGGCTCCAACTGTAAATTCAAACAATCGAAAATAAGCGGTCCGCTAAAAGCGAGATTAATTTTTTGTAAACTGATAAATGCCATTATTATTGATTCTATTATTTATTAAGGAAACAAGAAGGGCAGTTCAACGGAAAGATTGCCGCACTAACACCTTATATACAGTATACATTACGTTCTAGCTTTTGTACAGGCGGTAATGGTAAATTGCCGGTATCCGTAATAAAAAAGGAGAAAAAAGTCATAAAAAAGGGTAATTTGCCACTATTTTAAATTATATATATAGGTTTATATAGATAAGAAAGGAAGCTGGATAAGCCGGCTTTATTTATGTCGATAAATTCAAAATGGGAGGCGAAATGGCACAGGTCAAAAAAGAAATTATAGATATGCTTAATCATGCCCTTGAATTGGAACATGCCGCAAGAATCCAATACTTGGCTCATGCTGAGCTGATCAAAGGAATAAATTCTGAATCTTTGATCGCAAGGCTAAAAGAAATTGCTTCCGATGAAGAGAAACATGAGGCAATATTCCGCGAATTAATCGGGAATTATCTTGGCGGTGAACCTATTATGCGGTTGTCAGAAACGCATAATGCTAAAGAGATCAATGAGATATTGGAAGTAAATTTACAGGATGAAAAGAATGCCATTGATTTTTATAAACAGATCTATGAAAAAGTAATAGGTAATAAGAATAGCTTTCAGTATGAATTCGAAGCGCTGGAACATCAAATACGCCATGTGATCGTTGAGGAGGAAGAACACGTAACTGAACTTTCTCTATTGTTGGGTATTTAGCTTAATAATGGCATTTTAACAAACTGGAAATAAGGAGGGAGAATGCTTGTAAAAAACGAAATGACGAAAAATATCGAGTTCGTAAATCCTAAAACTTCATTAAAAGAGGCAGCACAGAAAATGAAAAATCTTGATATTGGGGTATTGCCTATATGTGAGAATGACCTTTTGCTCGGTATTTTAACTGATAGGGATATAACTATCCGTTCAACAGCCTTTGGAAAAGATCCGAATACTACTTCTGTTGAGGAAATCATGACTTCAGGGGTAGAATGGTGCTTCGAGGATGACAATGTTGAAGAAGTAGCCGCGAAAATGGAGAGAAAAAAAATAAGACGTCTTCCGGTTATAAATCGAGATAAGAAACTTGTTGGAATACTGTCAATAGGTGACCTAGTTACACGAGGAAGCCGGGGTGTTGCTTGTGAAGTTCTAGAAAAAGTCTCCAAGTAAAATAATTTGAATGGGAGAGACTATGGCTAAATACGGTAAGGGGGCTCAGGAGGATGTAAAACGTGCAGTCAAAAAATTCAAACAAGGAAAACTCAAAAGCGGAAAAAGCGGGAAAAAAGTAACCAATCCCAGGCAAGCAATCGCGATCGGCTTATCTGAAGCCAGGAAGAAAGGTAAAAAAGTTCCTAAAAAAGAGTCATAGGAAGGAGAGAAATATGAATTGCAGATTTTTACCAGTAGCTCTTATTGTTATCGGTACAGTTTTGTTGATTACCGGAATTAGTGCATGGCAATCAGTTTCATCGGATGTGTCAAGAATTGTTTCCGGCAGCCCCAATACAAAATCTATCTTACTAATCACTGGAGGAATTTTATCTGTTGTGATAGGGGGTTCTTTAATAAGTAGATGTAAATAATAAAGGAGAAAATTATGTTGAGCTGGACAGTTACATTTTTTGTAATAGCTATCGTCGCAGCATTTTTGGGTTTTGGAGGCATTGCAGGAACATCTATGGAAATTGCCAAGATTCTATTTTTTATCTTTTTGGTTTTGTTCATTATCTCTCTTGCATTTGGCTGGAGAAAGCCCCCATTGGAATAGAAACGAAATCCGCACTAAGAGATATCATCTAAAGAATATGATTATCCGGGGGGGAAGAATAGCAAAGAAGCCTTTTAACTTATTGTAACGGCGCCAGAATTGATTTAAATGAGTGGCGTGATATCCGCTTGCAAAGAGAGAAGCCCTAAGGCGAAATGAAGGTTTCTTTTTTAAAATTAAATTCTTCCATCCCGGATTTTACGAAAATCATTTACCTGCCTATTTTGATATGATAAAATCATATTACTATATTATTAATTTATCAGCCGGATCGGAGAAAGAATGAAAAAAAATAAAGTAATTGGTATGCTGTTATTGGGGTTTTCGGTTTATACAGTCATTGGCATGGTTTTAAATAATGATATTTTCTGGAATATTTATAATTATGTGACTTTGGTGTTATCTGTCGGCAGTGGCGTTGTTTTATTGAAACAGAAATAAAGTTTTAAGATTTAGATCTCCCAAAAGAAGAGTGGGATTCTATTCGATCATTGGATGAATCATGATAAAGCTAATATTAGAAAAATTTACGAAACTGTTAGTATTCTGGGTAATATTAGCCGCTTTGGTTGGGTTTATTTTTCCCCATGTATTAATTCCGCTTAAGCCTTTCATTGATTTATTTTTTGGCTTGACCATGTTCGGCATCGGTTGCCTGCTTTCTGCCAAGGATTTTAAGCCTATCTTAGAAAAACCGAAATTGATTTTTATCGGTACCGCTGCACAGTTCCTGATTATGCCATTTTTAGCTTTTTGCATCATTAAATTTTTGAAACTGGACCCGGTATTGGCTGTTGGGCTTATACTTGCAGCCGCTGTTCCGGATGCTATGGCAGCGGGAGTTATGTCTTATCTTGCCCAGGCGGATGTAGCTTTTTCTGTAGCCTTAACTACTACTACAACGCTTATTTCTCCAGTTGTAACGCCCGCACTTACTTATTTTTTAGGACGGCAATATATTCCTATACAATTCTGGCCGATGTTTAAAAGTATAATTATGATGGTTATTTTTCCTCTTTTTTTAGGGCTTTGGGTGCAGCATAAATTCCATAAAATCACATCGAAAATTAAGCCGGGGTTCCCCGCACTTTCTACTTTGTTTATTGCTTTTATTTGCGGCCTTGTGGTGGCGCTGAATAAACAAGCTTTGGATAAGGTCAGTCCCATAATTTTTATTGCCGTAATACTTTTAAATGTCTTAGGCCTGCTATTTGGTTACCTGGCAGGTAAAGGGTTTAAATTCAGCTTGCCACAACGGCGCACTCTTGCCATTAATGTTGGGATGCAAAATGCCGGAATGGGAGCAGTATTGGCCATCAAACATATTTCTGACCAGGCTGCGATCCCTAACGCTCTTTTTGCAACATGGTGCATCATTTCTGCGGCAATATTAGCAGGGATCTGGTCAAAAGATAAAATGGAGGCTGTATGAGTGGTAAAATTAAAATGAAACAATTTTCAGCCGGAAGCTGCTACTCGTATATTTTGCATTCTAAGGGTCAAGCACTGGTAATTGATGGGCATATCAGCCTTATGGATGAATATAAAAGTTATCTTAAAAATAAAGGACTCAAGCTAAAGTATATTGTCGATACCCATACCCACGCGGACCATTTTTCTTTAGCCGCGGTATTAAAAAAAGAATATGGCGCTATTCTTTTAATGCATCAGAAGGCTGTATCTGAAGTGGCCGATCAGAGGCTTAAAGAAAATGATGAAATTAATATCGGCGACGGAAAACTGAGGGTGATTTATACGCCCGGACACACGGATGACGCTATAAGCTTATATACAGAAGGTAAATTATTCACTGGCGATGTTCTATTGATAGGCAGTGTTGGAAGAACGGATTTTCAAAATGGCTCCCCGGAATCAATGTTTGATACTTTACAAAAAATCAAAGCTTTACCGGATGATACCCGGATTTTTCCCGGTCATGATTATAATGAAAAAAAATCATCCTCAATCGGCAGAGAAAAGCAATATAATGTTTTCCTTAAGGAGGCTGATAAAGACAAATTTGTCAAAAATATTCGTTCAAAAATTATTCCTAAGCCTTTTAATATCGATAATATTGTCCGAGTAAACCAAAAGGGCCAGGCGGCGGCATTGGAGATGGTTTCTCCCAAAGATACTGTTAACTTGTTAAAGAAAGACCCGCAGGCAAAATTACTGGATGTCAGGTCAGCTTTGGAATTCAGTCAAATTCATATTAAAGGTTCGATAAATATTCCAATAGATATGCTCAATGCAAAGCTTAATGAATTAAGCGTTCTTAAGCAAAATTATATTGTTCTCTGCCGCACAGGCAACCGTTCGCCTATGGCTGCTGACATGCTTTTGCAGTCGGGAATTCACGGGGTAAAAGTGATGCACGGAGGTATTACTCTTTGGCAAAAAGAGAAACTGCCTGTTGAAAAAGGGGAAGGTGGGATATCTTTGGAGCGCCAGGTACGGATCATTGCAGGAAGTCTGGTACTTTTGGGGATTATTATGTCTTGGACGACGAATCCAGCTTATATACTGCTGTCTATTTTTGTGAGTGTCGGCCTTATCTATGCGGGGTTAACCGATTTTTGCGTGATGGGCATTTTGCTGATGAAACTGCCGTTCAATAAAAAGCTTTACAAAATAAAATTAGGCGGCGGGACTTGTTCAATGAGCTGATTTTAAGTGAAATTTTTAGGGGGGTATATTAAAATATGAAAATAATTAAAGTTATTGCAATCAGTTTACTTTTAATTTTTATTGTTCTCTTTATCGGAGTTTTTATATTCTTGAAGACTTTTGATTTTAACCGTTTTAAGCCTCAGATAGTTTCTGCTGCTCAAAATGCGTTAGGTAGGACAGTTGATTTTTCAAGAATCGGTTTAGATCTTGGTTTAACTGGTATTCAGCTTAAGTTATCCGGCATTGTTGTGGGCGAAGACTCTGCTTTTGGTGAAGATAATTTTCTTTCAGTTAAAGAAATAAAACTGGGCGTTTCCTTACCTAAGTTAATTTTTAAAAGGCAGGTCCAAATTTTAGGAGTTGAATGTAAATCCCCAAGGATAAATATAATCAGGCTAAAGGATGGCCGTATTAACGCGCAGGCACTAGTATCTTCAGCTTCACAGAAGCAAGGAACTGTTGAAACATCAAAAACGGAGAGTAGTGAAAGTGTTGGGCAGGTTGGTGCAGGGCTGCCTGTAATAATGATAGATAAGATCAATGTCGATGACGCAAGTATTAGCTATGTCGATTATTCATTTGAACCAAAAGTCACTGTTACTCTGGATAAAATTTTCTTAAATATTCAGAATTTTTCCTTAAAAGATGCTTTTCCTATTATCCTGCGGGCTTCATTATTGAGTAATATTCAGAATATATCGGCAAAAGCTTTTGGTAAAATTGACTTGGAACATTCAAGTTTTCTACTCACAGATTTAAAATCCGGCTTGGCATTGAATTCTTTATCTAAGGAAAAATTATACAGTTCAATCCCTCAGCTAAAGAATGTCCCTTTAAAGGAATTTAAGTCAGGGGATTTATCGGTATCCATAGATTCTCTTGTTGCCGGGCCAAAAGGACTGATAGCTTTAAAAAGCCAGGGTTTATTGACGATCGGCAATGGTAAAGCAGAATTCTCGGGAGAAATTAAAGAGGATTTACCGGACCAAAATTATTCAGTTAAGGTAACAGCCATTAATATTGCTGATTTGATCGATCAGTCGGCGTATCCTGTAAAGATAAATGGTCTTATTTTTAGTGATTTTAACATTAAGAACCAGACCGCAAATTTGGCAGGCAGCGGAAAAGTGGAAATAATAGAAGGCAAGTTGATCGATATTAATGTGTTAAGGACGGTTTTGGACAAACTTGCCCTGGTGCCGAATTTAGCAGTTGCACTTGAGGAGAAAATGCCTGAGCGCTATAAAGAAAGTTTAAACTCTAAAGATACAGTTATTACAAATTGTAACGCGGCCCTGGAGATCACTGGCGATGGAGTTCAAATTAAATCAATAAATACCGAAACGCAAGCTTTTAAATTTCAGGGAAACGGTGTAGTGGGTTTTAATCAAGAATATTCTTTTAGTGGCGCGTTTGAGATCTTTAAGGATTTATCTTCTGTGATGGTTGAAGCTGTGCCTGAAATGGGTTATCTTTTGGATGATTCAAGCCAGATAAGTTTTCCTCTTACCGTTTTGGGAAAGGGAGCGTCGGTTTCTTTTAGGCCTGATATAAAGCAAATGGGAATCACCGCTATCAAAAACAGAGGACGGCAAGAACTGGAAAAAGTTCTTGATAAAGCTTTGGGTAGAGAAAAAAACTCTCAGCAGGAGCAGGACACCGGAGCTGAGGAAGAGAAAACTGGTAAGCAAGAACTGATCGAAAGTATAATAGGATCGGTTTTTGGTAATGGAGAAAAGGAGTAATATGATTATCTTTCAAATCCTTATTATTTTGATTTCTTTATCTGTGGGTATATTTGTTTATCTAAATCCTTCTAAAGTAATAGATATCCAGAAAAAATTTTATATATTGATTAATTGGAGGATCGAGCCGATATCGATGCCCAAAGAGATCCTCAGTACCAGGATCATGGGTGCCACATTGGTATTTTTGGCAGTGAGTGCCATAATTTATATTCTGTTTAAATAAAAAAGGAAATTAAATGGTCAAGACTAGGATAATCTGTACTTTTGGACCAGCTTCTTCAACCGAAGCAACGCTGAGAAAAATGATGCTTGCCGGCATGGATGTTGGCCGCCTTAATTTTTCTCATGGCAAACTGGATGAGATGATTAACAGGATAAACTTGATCCGTAATTTAAATTCGAAGTATAGCCGCCGTATAAAACTTTTGGCAGATTTGCAGGGCCATCGCATAAGGTTAGGGGAGTTGTCCTCGCCTATCGAGCTAAAGAAACATCAGACCATCTGGCTTGTCCAGAAAAATTCCGATATAACTTCTGGAAAGATATTTTTTGACTATCAAGGCCCACTTTCTTGCATTAAAAACGGCTATAAAGTATTTATCGATGATGGCAATATTGCTTTAGAGGTGATAAATCGCAGTAGGAACAGCCTTAAAACAAAAGTTATTGTTGCGGGGCTTCTTAAAGGACGCAAGGGTGTTAATATTCCAGAAGCCAGGCTTGTATTCGGGGGGATAAGCCAGCAGGATATAAAAGATATAAATTTCTGCGAAGCCCAAGGCATTGATTATATCGCCCAGTCATTTGTGCGTACCAAAACAGATATGCTTGATGTGAAAAATATGCTTCAATCAGGATCACGCTGTAGGTTGGTAGCTAAAATCGAGAATAGAGAAGGCATAAAGAATATTGATGAGATTATTAAAGTCTCAGATGGCATTATGATTGCCCGCGGGGACATGGGAGTGTCTTTGCCGATTTACGAGATCCCGATCATCCAAAAAATGATAATCAAAAAGTGTAACCGCGCTTCGAAGTTTGTTATAACCGCCACTCAGATGCTTGAAAGTATGACTGAAAATATCCGGCCTACGCGTGCAGAGGTGACTGATGTGGCAAACGCAATAATTGACGGCACGGATTTTGTCATGCTTTCGGCAGAATCTGCTGTTGGCAAATATCCAGCCCAAACAGTTGCCATGATGAATAATATAATAAAATTTACCGAGAAGAATTTAAAGTCAATTAAAAACTAAAAAAGAGGTAGTTCCATTTCAACCGATAGAAGTAATAATGTAGAGCGGGATTTGGGAGAGCAGCCGATCGCCAAGATCATGTCTGAGTTTGATCTTAAACCTAACGACCTGGTGAGTAATTCTACCGAGCAGATTTCGCATAAAATGGTTAGCCGCGCTGTAAAGGGAAGGCGGCTGACGCTTCATGTGCAGGTAAAGATTCTCCATGCATTAAATAGCGCCACTAAGAGAAATTACATCCTTAAGGATCTATTTAATTATTGAGTTAGCTAAAGGTGCAAATTTAATTATAATGTGTTATACTTTAAAATAAGTTTTTAAAGGGGGAAAAATGAAAGCTCATACCCAGGAACTTTGGTTCAATACTAAAGATAAAATTGACTTTATTAACATTACATCTCAGATAGAAGAGGAGATCTCCAAAAGCGGGATCAAAGAAGGATTGTGCCTGGTTAATAGCATGCATATTACCTCGAGCGTGTTTATAAATGATGACGAACCGGGATTGCATGCGGATTTCGCTATTTGGCTTGAGAAGCTGGCACCTTTTGGAAAGGATAAATATAAGCATAATCTTACCGGTGAGGATAACGGGGACGCTCATTTAAAAAGGACGATTATGGGCAGGGAAGTAGTAGTGGCTATTACTAAAGGTAAGATGCATTTTGGGCCATGGGAGCAGATTTTTTATGGCGAGTTTGATGGACAACGGAAAAAACGCGTATTGGTTAAAATTATAGGAGAGTAAAATGGGCAAGATCGTGAATGTCAATTTGGATGATTGTATTGGTTGCGGGGTTTGTGTGGAAATCTGCCCCAAGAAGATTTTAGTTTTGGAAAATGACAAATGTAAGGTTATAGATGAAAATTTATGCGGCAGAACCGGTTGCTGTCAGAAGGCCTGTCCGGCAGGCGCGATAAAAGTGACAAAATAATGGGTAAAATTAAATTAGACCTGCATGATATTTTTAATAAAGGCGACCTAATTGAAAAAGAACTGAATCGAGTTATTAGGGAAGCGATTGAGAAAAGGATCGAGGAGGTTGAGATTATTCCTGGAAAGGGAAGCGGACAGCTTAAAAAGGGTGTTTTGAGATTTTTAAATCGTCCGGAAATCAAAAAACAATACCATCGTTTGGATATTGATAATAAAAATTTTGGCAGGATGTTTATTTATTTCAGGCACAACAAATAATTATGGCTAGACTGGCAGTTTCAGAAAAAGAAAAAGTTCTGCTTGAGAGAATGAAGCAGCTAGGTATTCGCGAAGAGGATATTCTAGAAAATTTTATCCGTTCGAGCGCTCCCGGCGGGCAAAATGTAAATAAAGTTGCAACCTGCGTTTATCTGAAACACTTGCCTTCAGGTATAGAAGTTAAATGCCAGCGTGAGCGGTCTCAGGTTTTGAACCGCTATTTAGCCAGGGAAATACTAATCAGCAAGATCAAAGAAGCGCGTTTTAAAAAAATATTCGCTCAGAGGCAGCAACTTGAAAAGATTCGCCGCCAGAAGCGTAAAAAACCTTTTCCGGTAAAACAGAGGATTTTAGAGAATAAACGCAAGCATTCTCAAAAAAAAGCTTTTCGCGCTCCTGTGCGCGACTTGGATTAGGAGGGAAATGTAAATATGAGTAAAATAGTTGTTTTGTTGGTGGATGATGAGCCGGATTTTTTAGGGATAATGTCTTTGAGGGTTCAGTCTTGGGATTATGATGTGCTGGAAGCTCAAAATTCAGCTAACGCGCTTGAAATTGTCAAAGCTAAAAAAGCAGATATTATCGTGCTTGATTATAAAATGCCGGATATGGATGGGATTATGCTTCTAAGGAAAATTAGGGAAATTAATAAAGAAATCCCGGTAATAATGTTTACCGCTTATCCGGATATTGAATCAATGGAGGGTTCGACCGAATTGGGAGTAATTTGTTATACTCCTAAATTGGGAGCTTATTCAGAGAATCAGGCTAGTTTGAAGTCAGCTTTGCATATGGCTGTAGAAAAGATCAAAAATCAAAAATAAATGACCCAGAAAACCCGTTTTAGCGAATTAAAAAAAGTTTTTAAAATTTTACATGGACCTAAAGGGTGCCTTTGGGATAAGAAACAGACTCATAAAACTTTGCTCCGTTACCTAAAAGAAGAGACTCATGAATATATTGATGCGGTCAGGAAAGGCAACACCCTTCATATGAAGGAAGAATTGGGTGATATTTTGCTTCAGGTGATGTTTCATGCGCAGATCGCTTCAAAAGAAGCCCAGTTTGATATAGAGGATGTGATCAAAGAGCTTATCCATAAGCTCAAAAGAAGGCATCCTCATGTTTTTGGCAAGATTAAAGTCAATTCTAGCCGCCAGGTAACCATTAACTGGAACAAGATTAAGGCCAAGGAAAAGATTCACGGTAAAAGAGCCAGGCTGTAACTTGATCCTGACGCGTGGAAGCCTTTGGAGTGCACAGTAAGATGTTCAAAAGGCGAGTAAAATAACTTGCAAAGAGCTAGAAATCTGCTATACTTAATAAACTAATATATTTCATCGGCAGTAACCTACCCGATTTACCTTTCTTAAATCTCGAGGGAATCCCAATAGGTAACTAAACGAAGATGTTGACTAATAGATAGAAGTGTCGTATAATGTTTTTTCATGGTGCATCAAGGTAATTTATTGAATGAATGACACCCGGCTTTATCGCCTGCCTGCCGGCAGGCAGGGAATCAGCCGGTGTCTTGTTTTCTACAAGAGGAGGTGAGTAGGTTGGCTATAGTAAAAGAACAGAAAAAGAAAATTATTAACGATTTTAAGGTCCATACTCAGGATACAGGTTCTTCTGAAGTCCAGATTGCCATCTTGACCGAAAGAATTAATATCTTAGGGGGCCATTTTAAATCTCATAAAAAAGATTTTACCTCCAGACGCGGGCTTTTGAGCCTTGTAGGTAGGCGCCGTAGGCTTTTGAACTACCTTAAGAAAAAAGATGTGAAGAAATACGAAGAGATTCTTGACAAATTAAGTTTAAGAAAGTAACTAATTCGTATTTTAAATGATTATTTAGAAAGGAAGATTATGCAAGTTGGTACAATGAAGGCTTTAGTTGGTAAAAATGAACTTATTCTCGAAACCGGAAAAGTTGCCAAACAGGCAAATGGATCTGTCGTGCTTAAGTACGGCGGGACGATGCTTTTGGTAACCGCGTGTATGTCCAAGAACGTGAAAGAAGGACAGGATTTTTTCCCTTTAACAGTTGAATATCAGGAAAAAACTTACGCCGCAGGAAGGATCCCGGGAGGGTTTTTTAAAAGAGAAGGAAAGCCTTCGGAAAGTGAAATTCTAGCATCCCGTTTAATCGATAGGCCTATAAGGCCCCTTTTCCCAAAAGGTTTTTTAAACGATGTTCAAGTAATCGCGCTGGTATTATCCAGCGACGGGGAAAATGATCCGGATGTATTGGCAGTTGTGGGTGCTTCTATAGCGCTTTCAATCTCCGATATCCCTTTTAACGGACCGCTTGCTTGCTGCCGGGTCGCGCATGTTGACGGGCAGTTTATAATAAATCCTACTTATGCTGAAATAGAAAAATCTGACCTGGAAGTTATCTTAGCTGCTAAAGCTAATGGTATAGTTATGCTTGAATCAAAAGGCAGAGAAATTTCGGAAGAGCTTTATTTAGAAGCTGTTAAAATCGGCAACGATGCTTTGAAAGGTATTTTGTATTTGCAAAAAGAGTTTGCAAAACAGTTTGGAAAGCCGAAAGCAGAGGTTAAATATTTTAAAGTTACGCCGGAATTAAAGAAAAAAGTCGAGGATTTGTCTTTAACTAAATTAAAAGAAATTTATAAGATAGCCAAAAAAGAAGATCGCGAGGATCAGGTCGCGTTATTGGCTCAAGAATTAGAATCTGCCTTGGCAACTGATGAGTGTACGGCTCATGACATAAAAGCCGCGCTTGTGGAAGTTGAGAAAGCCCAAGTCAGGAATATAATTTTAAATGAAAAGAAACGTATTGACGGCAGGGCGTATACCGAGATCCGTCCTATTACTTGTGAAGTTTCATTATTGCCGCGCACCCATGGCTCAGCACTTTTTACTAGAGGCCAGACTCAAAGTTTGTCGGTCACTACTTTAGGTACAGGTGAAGATGAGCAGTTAGTTGAGGCACTGGAAGGCGAGAAATATAAAACTTTTATGCTTCATTATAATTTTCCTCCATTTTCTGTTGGCGAGACCGGGTTTATGCGTGGTCCGGGCCGCCGCGAAATCGGACATGGTGCTTTAGCTGAAAAAGCACTTTCAGTTGTTATGCCATCAAAAGAAAAATTCCCTTATACAATAAGGGTTGTTTCAGAAATTTTAGAATCTAATGGTTCTTCAAGTATGGCTACTGTTTGCGCAGTTACTTTGTCTTTAATGGATGCAGGTGTCCCGATCAAAGAACCTGTAAGCGGTATTGCTATGGGTTTGGTTAAAGAGGGCGAGAAAGCAGCGATATTAACTGATATTGCCGGGTTGGAAGACCACTTTGGAGATATGGATTTTAAGGTTGCAGGAACCAAAAACGGCATGACCGCAGTGCAGATGGATCTTAAGATCGACGGAATATCCATAGATTTAATGAGCAAGATTTTGTATCAGGCTAAAGAAGGTAGATCTTTTATATTAGGTAAAATGGATGAGGCTTTGAAAGAGCCTCGCGCTGAATTATCCGCTTTTGCTCCCCGCATTAATGTATTGAAGGTTAATCCGGAGAAAATCGGAGGCTTGATCGGCCCGGGTGGAAAAACCATAAAGAAAATCATTGCTTCAACAGGAGCTAGCATAGATATCCAGGATGACGGAAGCGTTTTTGTTTCATCTACTGATCCTGCTAAATCCGAAGCAGCTATAAGTATGATCAGGGCAATTACCGATGAAGTTGAAGTTAACAGGATCTATGACGGCAAGGTAAAGCGTGTTATGCAGTTTGGCGCTTTTGTTGAGATCGCCCCTGGCAAAGAAGGCTTAGTGCATGTTTCAGAATTATCCGAAACTTTTGTCAAGAATGTCGAAAGTGTAGTTAAAGTCGGTGATGAATTTAAAGTAAAAGTCATCGGAGTAGATGAGTTGGGTAGAATTAATTTAAGTAAGAAGCAGGCTGAGAAGCCAACCGAAAAGACTTCTTAATTATAAAATAGATATCTCTTCTTAGGTCTTAGAGAATAAGGTGAAAGAAAAAAGAATAAACGAGATAAAAGGCGTTGTTCTGATAGCGGCTGGCCTGATTATTATGGCAAGTTTATTATCATTTACGCCTTTTGACCTTAAGTTTTATACATCTTCCCCTAATGTCCCCGCGCATAATCTGATCAAAACCTTTGGTGCTTATTTTGCGGGCCTGCTTTTCTTTTTATTCGGCAAATCCAGCTATCTTATCCCGGGTTTGATCTTATACATTGGTTTTAGAATGTTTAAGCAGGATAAACCTGATCTGCGAATCCCAAGATTTTTTGGTTTTACAGTTTTGCTTTTATCCGCAAGTTCGCTTATTGGAACATTTACCGTCTCCAATTAGGCAATGAAATTCTCCGGTGCAGGATTCCTGGGTTATGTCATTTCTAATTTTGTAACCACATATTTCGGCAAGTTAGGGGCAAGTATTCTTTTTCTTACCCTGATAATTTTATCTGTTGCTTTGGTTACAGATATATTGATTTCTACTTTTTTCTTAAACCTTTCAGATAGAATAAGCAGTTTTTTCAAAAACATTTTTCGTTTTAGATTTAACTTTAAGCCTAAAAAAACTAAGGTCGCTTTTGATGATAAGCCAAAACAAAAAGAGAGTTTGGTCTCTGAAGTAAAGGCAAAAATTTCACAGATATTACCTAAAACCGCTTCTGTCCAAGTTAAACAAAATATCCAGATCAAAGATAAGCCTGAAAAAGTGATCCAAGTAAAAGAAAGGCCGAAAGAAGTTAAGATTGGTGATTATATTTTACCTTCATTGGACCTGCTTGATGATGCTCCGCCATTGGAAGCTCGTCATATTAAAGATGATTTGCAGGAGAATGCCAGGATCCTGGAGGAAACACTGGAAGATTTTGGTATTTCGGCAAAAGTTACGGATATTGAGAGAGGTCCGGTAATTACGCGTTATGAGCTTGAGCCGGCGCCGGGGGTAAAATTAAACCGTATTGTTACTTTAGATAACGATATTTCATTGGCAATGAAGGCTCAGTCCATAAGAATTGTGGCGCCTATTCCCGGAAAAGCCAGGGTAGGTATTGAGGTGCCGAATTCGCACAGCAGTTTTGTTTTTTTGAAAGAATTAATAGCTTCCAAGGATTTTCATGATTCAGAGGATATTCTGACTTTGGCTTTGGGAAAAGATATCGCTGGGCATCCTGTGATCGCGGATTTAGGGGACATGCCGCATCTTTTGATAGCGGGTACCACAGGTTCTGGAAAAACGGTTTGCGTAAATACACTTATCGTTTCATTGTTATATAGATGTTCCCCTAATGAACTGAAGCTTTTAATGGTTGATCCTAAGATGGTCGAGCTGGCACCTTACAATGGTATGCCGCATTTATTATGCCCGGTTGTTACGGATGCAAAAAAAGCTTCAGTGGCTTTAGGCTGGGTCGTCAATGAGATGGAGGAACGTTATCAACTATTGGCAAAGGCCGGAGCCAGGAATATTAAAAGTTACAATGAAAAAGAAACCGAGAAGATGCCGTATATTGTGGTTATTATCGATGAAATGGCGGATCTCATGATGATCGCCAGGGATCAGATTGAAAGTGCAATCACCCGTTTGGCTCAATTGTCCCGCGCAGTAGGAATTCATTTGATCATGGCTACTCAAAGGCCGTCGGTGGATGTAATCACTGGTGTTATTAAGGCGAATTTTCCTGCCCGCGTTTCATTTAAGGTAGCTTCCAAAGTAGATTCCCGTACCGTGCTTGATATGAATGGTGCGGATAAATTATTGGGAAAAGGTGATATGTTATTCTTAAAGCCTGGTGATGAAAAATTGACCCGTGCTCAAGGTGCCCTTGTCAGCGACAAAGAAATTGAAAAGATCGTCGGTTTTATAAAAGCCCAGGCAGAACCGGTGTATAATGAGGCTATTGTTCAGGGGCAGCAAAAATCAGCAAGCGGGGAGTCAGTTGAAAAAGACGATATGTATGATGAAGCGGTGAGAGTTATTATGGAAACCAATCAAGCCTCAGTTTCGATTTTACAAAGAAGATTAAGATTTGGTTATACCAGAGCCGCGCGCATTATTGATATGATGGAAGCGGATGGGCTGGTTGGCCCGTTTGAAGGTTCAAAACCAAGAAGAATACTGGCTGATAGAGAAGCATGGTTGAGAAAAGAAGTCATAGGAGACGCTTAAAAGGGCAATATGGAAAAGATTGGCGAAAGAATTAAAAAAATACGTTTGGAAAAAGGGCTCTCGTTAGAAGAAGTACACAGGAAAACGAAGATTCATCTAAATGTGCTTAAGGCCATTGAAGAGGATGCTTTGGTTAATTTTAGTCCGATTTACATCAGAGGTTTTATAAAAATTTATTGCAAATTTTTGGGGGTTGATCCTAAGGATTTCATCGCGGATTACAAAGAGACTAAACCAAGTCCGGCGATGATAGCTTCACAAGCCCGCCAGCAGAATCCGCCTGCAAATAAACAAACAAAGCCGGCTAAGCCGATTCAATTGCCTTCAATAAAATTAAACAACCCAAGGGTCATAAGCACTATCAAGACAATAGCCCTGGTAGTGATAGTATTATTCCTTACTATCTGGTCGATTAAATTTACTAAATTTGTTTTTACAAAAGTTGGGGCAATGTTTACAAAACATAAACAGGCCCCAATTGTTGAAATAGCTCAAAAACAAGAAAAAAAACCAGCTGCCGGAAAAGCTCAAAAAAACAAAACTCAAGCACAGCCGGCCGTGGTAAAGAATAAACAGCCGCACGAAAATGTGGCCGAGATAAGGTTAAGTATTCGCGCTAAGGATGATTGCTGGATGCAGGTTAAACTTGACGGGAAAACTGTTTTCCAGAATATTCTCAAAAAAGGGCGATTTGAAAATTGGAAAGCTAATGATAAAATTGAATTGTCTTTAGGCAATGCCGGAGTAGTGGAACTGGAAGTTAATGGAAAGCTTATTTCAAGCCTTGGCCGCCGGGGCCAAGCTCTTAAAAATATTTTAATTACAAAAGACGGCTTAAGTACTTCTAGGTAAGTTCATGAAAACGGTTGGAATACTGAATTTAGGCTGTCCTAGGAATATTGTTGATGCTGAAAATGCTTTAGGCAGGCTGATAAAAAAAGGCTACAAAGTAACTGATCTGGATAAAGCCGAAGTTGCGATAATAAATACCTGCGCTTTTATCGATGATGCTAAAAAAGAATCTATCGAGGCTATTCTTGATTTAGCTGAACTTAAAAATGAAGGCAGGCTTAAGAAAATAATTGTTGCGGGTTGCCTTTCTCAGAGATATAAAGATACATTAAGGAAAGAACTGCCGGAAGTAGATGCTTTTGTGGGTGCGCTAAAATTAGGCCAGTCAGATCATCGCTTTGCCATAACACCCCGGCATTACGCATATTTGAAAATTTGCGAAAGCTGTATAAATAATTGCAGCTTTTGCGTTATCCCAAAGATTAAAGGCAAATTCACTAGTCTTGATATAGATTCAGCGCTTAAGCAAGTAAAGGCGTTAAATAAAGAGAAGATCTCTGAATTAAATATTATAGGCCAGGATATTTCAGGATATGGCCTGGATCTGTATGGCAAAAGATTATTACCAGATCTTTTGAAAAAGATTATCAAACAGGCTAAGGATATCGGCTGGATCAGGGTGCTTTACCTTTATCCGGATAAGATTGTAGACGAGCTGTTGGAAGTTATCAAGAATGAGCCAAAAATATGCAAATATATTGATCTCCCGATTCAACATATTAACGACCGGATCCTTAAATTAATGAACAGGCGTTCAACGAAGAAAGATATTGTCGGGTTGATTAATAAAATAAGAAAAACGATTCCCGATGTTGCAATAAGGACATCTTTGATTGTAGGTTTTCCTACTGAGACCAAAAAAGAATTTACCGAGCTTTTAAATTTTATTCGGCAGATGAAATTTGAAAGATTGGGCGCTTTCGCGTATTCACGGGAAGAAGGTACTAAGGCTTTTGGCTTAAGCGGACAGATCCCGGAAAAAGATAAATTAGGGCGGTTAAACGAAGTCATGAGTCTGCAAAAAGAGGTTTCTGAGAGTGTTAACCAAAATTTTTTGGGAAAAATAATGCAGGTTTTGATAGAAGAAAAAGGTAAAGATTATTACATAGCTAGAAGCCAATATGATGCTCCTGAGGTAGATGGGAATGTTTTTGTGCGGCCAAAGGCAAAGGTTTTAAAAATAGGAAGTTTTGTAAAAGTAAAAATAACTGATACTTTAGAATATGATTTAGTAGGGGAGGCATTAAAATGAACTTAGCTAATCGATTGACGATTTTAAGGATTATTTTGACATTTGTTTTTATGTTTTTTCTATTTTGCCACGGATTTTGGTATAAGATAATAGCGCTTGTTGTTTTTATTGCCGCGGCATTGTCGGATTTTTTTGATGGTTGGTTGGCTCACAAAAAGAATATGGTCACTGATTTCGGAAAACTGATGGACCCGATCGCCGATAAGATCCTGGTTATTGCTGCATTTTCCGCATTTGTGCAGATGCAGCTAATTGATGCCTGGATGTTCGTGATAATCATTTCGAGAGAGATCATTATTACTTCCCTTAGGTTATTTGCGCTAAATAAAGGTAAAGTGCTTTCAGCAGCAAGGGCAGGGAAGCATAAAACAGTTTCCCAGATGGCAGTAATATTTTTAATCTTGGGGTTTATTGTTTTAAAAGAGACCGTCCTTTCATTTTCCACCTGGAACCCGGAATGGGAGAAATTTTTTAGGCAGGGAATATTTTTCCTGATGATCGTGACTGTTACTCTAACGCTTTATTCGGGAATTTCTTACCTTTGGGAAAACCGCAGGATCATTGCAAAGCTCTAAACAAATAAAATTATGCAAAAAGCCTTAATAAAGACGATTTCTACATTTTTTTATGTCGGATTCTTGCCTTTTATCCCCGGGACATTTGGCAGTTTGGCTGGGTTAGTTTTGTATTATTATATTAAAAATAATAATCCAGCCTATATTTCAGTAACTATATTTTTGGCTATTTTAGGGGTTATTACGGCTGGAAAAGCGGAAAATTTATTTAACAAAAAAGATCCGCGTTATGTAGTAATCGATGAGGTCGTGGGTATTCTTATTAGTTTCATGTTCTTACCTTTTAATATATCACTTATAGTTATAGGCTTTTTATTATTTCGCCTGATGGATACGCTTAAGCCTTATCCGGCGTGTGTTTTTGAGCGCATGCATGGAGGTTTGGGGATCATGGGCGATGATATTGTAGCTGGTATTTATACTAACTTGGTTCTTCAGGCATTTATCAGGCTGAATTCTTTAATTGCCTGGTAGGTTGGGCCTTTAGGCGAGAGTTGGCTTTTAAAGAGCGTAATTTTCCCCACCTTAAAACTTTCCGTATTTTCAAATTCATTCTGGAGTTTATCTAGCGATTCAGCTAATTTTTTCTGTCTCTTGCTTGATCGAGTCCTGCCCAAAGTGATATGGCTAGCAAATGGCCGGTTTTCTTTGGGAAACCCAAGTTTTTCTAAGCTTTCTTCAATATTTTTGGCTATATTTTTTGTTTCTGCGTCTCCGGTCTCGATTCCGGCCCAAATGACTCTGGGATATTGGATCTTTGGGAACCCGCCAAGACTGCTGATTTTTGCTTGATAGGCAGGATTGGATAATGTGATTTTGCTTAAGACTGTAGAGATTTTTTCGATTTGTTCCTCGTTTACCTCGCCTAAGAATTTTAGAGTAAGATGGATATTGTTTTTCTCGACCCACTTTACGTCCGCCTGAGCGGCTTTAAGCTTTTCCTGCGTAGCCGCCAGCGATTCCCTGATTGTTTCTGGTAATTCAATTGCTATGAATGTGCGCATATAATTTCTTTATATGGTTTCAGCTAGCGTCTTCTTTGTTTGTTTTCTCGCAGGGGAAAAATCGAGCTGAGCGAGAAGTTGATGGATTTATTTACAGACAAATATCTAATAACAGCTCGAGGGCTTTTAAGGCCGATTGTTTTCTGATACTTGAACGATTACCCTTGAAAAGGAATTTTTGATAAAGCTGTTTACTTTTACTGTTTACGGCGATAAAAACCGTTCCGACTGGTTTACCCGCAACGCCTCCTGCTGGCCCGGCTATTCCGGTTATCCCTACTCCCAAATCAGCTTTTGCCAGGATTCTAGCATTGCGTGCCATTAATTCAGCAACTTCGTATGAGACTGCGCTTTTTTTTGCGATTAATGCCGCAGGGATCTTGAGAAGAGAAGTTTTACTTTCGTTTGAATAGGTAACTAATCCTAAAATTAAATATTTAGAGCTGCCTGAAAGTTCTGTGAGCATGCTGGCTAGGAGCCCTCCGGTGCAGGATTCCGCAATTGCCAGTTTCAATCCTTTTTTAATAAGTCTATTGTGGGCTTGTTTGACTATCTTATTATCCATAAGGTAATTATAATTAATTATAATAGTATTGACAAGAGATGTTTTTTAGATATAATAAATCAATCTTCAGGGCAAGGTGAAATTCCTTAACCGGCGGTAGCGCAGCAGGCGCACACCAAACCATCCTATTGGTTTGGGTGTGGACAGAAGCTGCGGATAGTCCGCAAGCTTTGATGCAAATCAGAGCAGATCTGGTAAAATCCAGAACCGATGGCCCTACGAAAGTAGGAACAGTCCAGATAAGAGAAGATGAATATAAAGTAATTTTATGCCCGAAGAATAATCTCTTCGGGTTTTTTATTGAGGACATAACTTATGGAAGCTCTAAAAGAGCAACATAAATTGTAGTTCTGCTTGCAAAGCAAAGCGCAGCAACTGGGAGAAAATAATAAATTGGAGCGATTGGCAAGTAATCCCGCACCTAGATGTTAAATATTATTTATTTAGGTCCAAGGTGCGGGATAAGTTCGGCTTGCCAATTTATGTTCGCTATTCGCTCCATAAATTGGAGCCTCACTTATGTTTAATTCAATTCCAGAAATATTAAAAGATATTAAAAATGGCCGCATGGTCATTGTAGTTGATGATGCAGACCGCGAGAATGAAGGCGATCTGCTTATGGCAGCATCTTTCTGTAAGGCCGAGGACATAAATTTTATGGCTAAGTATGGCCGAGGGCTTATTTGCGTACCTATGGAGGATGATCGTCTTGATTATTTAAAGCTTGATCCCATGCTTCAAGAAAAAGGCAAAGATCCATTTTCTACAGCCTGGATGATCTCCTGCGATGCTTCTCATGGCATAACCACAGGAATTTCCGCCCACGATCGGGCTCATACGATAGAAATATTAATTAACCAAAAAAGTAAACCTGAAGATTTGACCCGACCTGGGCATTTATTTCCTCTTAAGGCGCGTAAGGGTGGGGTTTTGGTCAGGGCCGGCCACACTGAGGCCGCCGTGGATATGACTAAGCTCGCCGGGTTATACCCAGCAGGCGTAATTTGCGAGATTATGAATGAAGACGGCACAATGAGCCGACTTCCACAGTTATTGGAATTTGCCAAAAAACACAGTCTAAAGATCTGTTCCATTGAAGATTTAATTGAATATCGCAGAAGGTCAGAAAAATTGGTAGAAAAATTGTCTGAAACCAAACTTCCAACCGAATTTGGGACTTTTAAATTAATTTTATACCGGGATTCAACTAATGACCAGGTGCACGTGGCTTTAGTTATGGGAAATGTTGATAAGGGAGAAATTTTAGTACGGGTGCATTCTGAGTGTTTAACGGGGGATGTTTTTGGTTCTTTACGTTGTGATTGCGGAAGGCAGCTTAAAAAAGCGATGGAAATTATCGGCAAAAACAAAAAGGGAGTTATTCTTTACTTGAACCAGGAAGGCCGGGGAATAGGTTTGGTGGGAAAGATCCAAGCTTATAAATTACAGGATCAGGGTATGGACACAGTTGAGGCTAATGAGGCTTTAGGTTTTCAGCCGGACTTAAGGGATTATGGGATTGGTGCCCAAATACTGGTGGATTTAGGAACTAAAAAATTAAGGCTTTTGACAAATAACCCGCGCAAGATTGTCGGGCTTGAGGGGTATGGCTTAAAAGTAGTAGAGAGGATGAGTTTAGAAGTAGAGCCTAATCCTGCGAACTATAAATATTTAAAAACCAAGAAAGAGAAGTTGGGGCATCATTTGAAAATTAAATAAACTTTAAGCTTGGGGTCAAACCCCAGCTAATCTTGGCTGGGGTCAGACCCCAAAGCAAAAATAGGAGAAAGATATGGTAAAAATATTTGAAGGTAATTTGATTGCAAAAGGCAAAAAGTTTGCTATTATTGCATCTAGGTTTAATGATTTTATAACCAAGGAATTAATTTCCGGATGCAAAGATACGCTGGTTAGGCATGGAGCTTCTGATAGTGATCTGGCTATTGTTTGGGTCCCGGGCGCTTTTGAAATTCCTGCTACAGTAAAAAAAGTAGCCAAAGTAAAATCATTTGATGCTATAATTTGTCTAGGCACAGTAATTCGTGGTTCAACACCTCATTTCGATTATGTAGCTGCGGAGGTTTCCAAGGGTATAGCCCAAGTTTCTCAGGAAATCGGGTTGCCTGCAATATTTGGGATTATTACTGCTGACACCATTGAACAGGCTATTGAACGCGCTGGGACAAAACAAGGCAATAGGGGTTCTGATGCTGCTTTGAGCGCAATTGAGATGGCGAATTTGTATGATAATTTAAAATAACGGACAAAACGACATATGCGAAAACGTACTCAAGCAAGGACATTTGCCCTGCAGGTTCTTTATCAGATAGATATTACTCACGATAATCATCTTGAGTGCCTGGATAATTTCTGGCAGCATCTTGAAGAGCCGGCAGAGGATGAGATAAAAGTTTTTACTGCCGAACTTGTTAAAGGTGTAATTGATAATCTCGAAAATATTGACAAAAAAATATCTGAATTTGCCACTAATTGGCACATTGAGCGAATGGCTGTAATCGATAGGAATGTACTGCGCTTAAGCTGCTTTGAGCTACTATATCGCGACGATATCCCTCCAAAAGTTTCTATTAATGAGGCTGTTGAACTTGCTAAAAAATATTCAGGGATAGAAGCTGGCAAGTTTGTAAATGGCGTGCTTGATAAAATAAAATCTGAGAAAGAGTAATGAGCTGTGCACCTTTGATAAGAAAAGATGGTGCGGTATGAGGCTTGCAGATTTGCATTTGCATACTATTTATTCTGATGGCACATATACTCCCGAAGAATTAATAAGCGAAGCTTTCAAAGAAGGCTTGTCTGCGATCGCAGTCGTTGATCATGATACTGTAGGCGGCATTGAGCCTACAATTGAGGCGGGGAAAGATTTTGATATTGAGGTTCTGCCCGGCATAGAGCTTACCACCGATCAAAACGGTACCGAAGTCCACATCCTAGGTTACTTTATAGACTATAATAATCCAATCTTAAAAGAAAGACTCGCTTTATTGAATAAAGCCAGAGTTGAACGTGTTTATAAAATTACTGAGAAATTAAAAAATCTGGGTTTAAACTTAGACCCTCAGGCAGTTTTTAAACTTGCACAAAAGGGTTCGCCTGGCAGGCTGCATATTGCCAGGGCAATGGTATCAGCTGGGCTCGTGTCCTCAATTTTCGAGGCGTTTAAAAAATATATCGGAGATAAGGGGCCGGCTTATGTTTGCGGATTTAAACTTACTCCTAAGGAGGGTATAGAATTGATTCGCGAGTTCAAGGGTATACCAGTTTTGGCTCATCCTTATTCTATGAATAATGATGAATTAATACCTGAGTTCATAAAATTTGGATTAATGGGTCTGGAAGTTTACTATACCGAGCATTCCCAGGGTATGATAAATTTTTATTTGGACCTTGCAAAAGAACATAATTTATTGGTCACTGGCGGATCAGATTGCCACGGTAAAGCCAAACCAGAAGTTAAGATCGGTCTTATAAAAATTCCTTGTGAGTTTGTAGAAAGCTTGAAAGAGGCAAAAGAAAAGTTATGAAAAATAATCCCGAATATTATATGGATTTGGCATTAAAACTGGCACTTAAAGCTAAGGGGCGTACATTGCCTAATCCTATGGTAGGGGCTTTAGTGGTAAAAGACGGTAAAATTATAGGCCAAGGTTATCATAAGAAAGCTGGGCTTGCGCATGCGGAAATTGTGGCCTTGGACCAGGCTGGCAATAGTTCAAAGGATGCCAGCTTATACGTAACTTTGGAGCCTTGCAGGCACTTTGGCCGCACTCCACCTTGCGTAAACCGTATAATAAGAAGCCAGATAAAGGAAGTTTTTGTAGGAATGCTTGATCCTAATCCGCTTAACAATGGCAAGGGCATAGCTATTTTAAAGAAAAGCGGAATTAAAGTAAGTGTTGGTTATCTTGAAGACGAGTTAAAAGAATTAAACAGTATCTTTATAAAATATATTTCCAAGAAAATGCCTCATATAACGGTAAAAGTTGCCGAATCACTGGACGGCAGGGTAGCTACCAAAACTGGGGAATCAAAATGGATCACTTCGGACGCATCGAGAAGTTTTGCTCATAAACTGCGGGGTAATTTTGATGCCATCGTGGTAGGAGTCAATACAGTGATTCGGGATAATCCAAGGCTAGATGCTTGGTTTTCCAAAAAACAGCCGGTTAAAGTTATTGTTGATAGCCATCTAAGCACTCCGGATAATGCCAATGTTTTTTTAAAAGGGAAAGTTATAATAGCTACCATAGCTTCTAAACAGCCGGGTCAAGAAACTGAAAATATGAAAGTATTAAGCCAGAAAGCGACTATATTGCAGGTAAAGGAAAAAAACGGCCAAATCGATTTAAAAGATATGTTTAAAAAATTAGCTGCTATGGAAATTTCCAGTGTTTTAGTTGAAGGCGGAGGCACGTTAATCGGCTCTTTGTTTGATGACAAATTGGTCGATAAAGTCGAGTTTTTTATCAGCCCAAAAATTATTGGCGGAAAAGATGCCATAAGTTCGGTTATGGGCAAGGGCATAAGTCATATTAATGAGGTAAAAAAACTGCAAAATGTTAAGTTTAGGAAGATTGGGGAAGATTTTTTTATAGAGGGAAAAGTTAACTATTAGGTAATCCCGCACCGAGATATTAAATCTAAATTTTTATTTAAATGTCCTAGGTTCGGGATAAAATTAAGCATATAACTTATGCTTTTAATTTATGTTTACTGGAATTGTTGAAGAATTGGGGCAGGTTCAAGGAGTATCCAGGCAGGGCCAGCTATCTTGCTTAGAAATTAAAGCTGGTATTGCTGCTGAGGATGTCAAAATAGGCGATAGTATTGCCGTAAATGGGGCTTGCCTTACTGTTACAAAGATCAAAGATGATTTTTTAACTTTCGATGTGATGCCTGAAACCTTGAAATTAACTAATTTAGGTTTACTTAAAAATAAGGATAAGGTAAATCTGGAAAGAGCATTGAAAGTTGGAGATAGAATTTCCGGGCATTTTGTCAGCGGGCATATTGATTGTTCCGGGGCGATAAGAAATAAAGGTTTTATAGGGGGCAATTTAGTTTTTGAGATTGCGATCCCGGTTCAATTTATGAAATATATTGTTTTGAAAGGCTCTATCGCCGTTGACGGGATAAGCTTAACTGTTTCTGCGAAAAAAACCGGCACTTTCAGCGTTTCCATAATTCCCCACACTTTAAAAAATACTACCTTAAGTTTTAAAGGGCCATCTTCAAAAGTTAATATAGAATTTGATCTACTTTTAAAAGGTAGTAAGTAGTGCAATTTTAATTTTTGTACGCTCAAGGTTGACAATCATATAAATATATAATATTATAACTGCAATAAGCATACATCAAGGTCTTGCACAAATATTAAGGCGGTATGAAAAAAGAAGATAGCTATAAGATTTTTGTAAAAGCGCTCCTTTTGGAGCTAAACGAAGACCCTACCTATAAATTCAAGCTCATTTTTAGTATTATGAGCATCATTCCATTTCTGTCCTTTTTTTATATTATAATTTATTTTATCCCTCAGGAGAGGCTTTTTTCCCTGGAAATGAGCATTATTTTAGGTCTTACAATTTTCATTTCTTTGTGCGGCTTTGTCTGGGGTTATATGACTATAAAGCAGTTATTCGGGAAGATTATTATTTATGCGGCTAAGGTTAAATATAGCGAAGAGTTAAAATCAGAACTTGTAGCTTCAATCTCCCATGATTTTAAGACGCCGATCTCTATCCTGAAATTATCTTTAACAAAAATACTGGATTCCAAAGCTCAGGAGTTAGATCAGAAAAGTAAACAACATCTGGAGTGCTGTCAGGGTGTTTTGGATCACATGTATCACACTATAAATACGCTTTTGGATTTATATAAAGTTGAAGCAGGGATGATCGAGCTAAAAAAAGAGCCGCACGATGTCTCAGCGATCATTAAAAATCAGTTAAAGGAATTTGATGTTATTTTTGCTCAGAAGAAGATAAAATTGATTAAAAGGCTGCCTAAGAACCCTTTAGTAGCCTTAATGGATAAAGACAAAATTGTCGAAGTTATCGGCAATCTTTTGAGCAATGCTTTGAAATATACTCCTGATAATGGAACTATTATTATAAATGCAAGCCCTATTAAAGGTTTTATCAGGCTTGAGTTCATTAATTCCGGAGGCAATATCCCGATAGATAAATTAAGCTTAATTTTTGAAAAATTTCACAGGCTTAATTCAATACAAGAAGGGACAGGCCTGGGGTTGGCGATTGCCAAAGATATAGTAGAAATCCATGATGGCCGGATTTGGGCTGAGAATTTTTTGAATAAATATGTGAAATTCAGTGTTATTTTGCCCACTGATAATGCTTTAGTTATTAATTTTGAGCCTGAGGTAGGCAATAAAAAGATTTTGATAGTTGATGATACTCAAACGGATTTAGATCTGGCCAAAAGCCACTTAAAGGGGTTGGGTTATCAACTTATCACTTGTTCCAGAGGCGTTGAAGCCTTAAGAATAGCTAATGAAAATAAGCCTGATTTGATACTTTTAGACGTTGTTTTGCCGGATATAGATGGTTTTGAGATCGTTAGAAAGTTGAAATCTGAAAATAAAACAAGGTATATACCTGTTTTAATGATCACCTCTATGCATAGTAATGAATTTAAATTATTATCTATGGATCTGGGAGTAGATGACTTCCTGCCTAAGCCGATAGACAAAGAAGAGTTGATTATAAAGGTCAGGTCAATTTTAAAAGATGAAAAACACTAAAATTTTAATTATAGATGATCAGGTTTCTATAGCAGGTATCGCTAAGCTTAATATTGAGGAATTGGGGAAATATGAAGTAAAGATCGAATCTGATCCGACGCAGGCTTTAGATACGGTTAGCCGTTTTAGGCCTGACTTGATCCTTTTGGATCTGAATATGCCCCAAGTCAGTGGCCTTGAATTATGCAAAAAGTTAAAAGGCAAGGATAAATTTTCATCGATCCCGATCATTGTGCTTTCTGGTTATAAAGATGAAAATAATAAAGTATTGGCTCTTAATAGCGGAGCTGATGATTATATTGTAAAACCTTTTTCCTTGAGCGAATTGGATGCAAGAATGGGAGCGGTGCTAAGGCGGGGTGATAATAAAGCTCCAGAGCGGGAAAATGAAATTATTGTGGGGGATCTGATTGTTATTAATATAGAAAGGCATAAAGTTTTTGTAAAGGCGGCAGAAATTGAATTAACTCCTACTGAATTTACCATTCTAAAGACTTTTGCTTCACATCCCGGACATATTTTTTCAAGGGTCCAGATTTTGGATCATCTTTGGGAATCCCCTGAGAGTGTAACTGAGCGTACAGTAGACGTGCATATTAAGCATTTGCGGGATAAGCTTGGGGCCGAAGCGGCTGAGCTTATCAAGAATGTGCGCGGAGTTGGTTATAAGCTTGAATAAACTATTTATAATTATCCGCTTTTAACAGATTTGATCACAACCCTTTCTAAATAAACATCTTATATCTCTTTATCAGCTAATTTTTAGTTAAGATAATTAACCAAATCTTAACATAATATAAAGAGTTCCTTAATATTAAGAATTTATACTTTAATTGGAGATAAGGAAAGGAGGTCTAAGATGGAAAGAATAGAAACTCAAATAAGAGCAATCACAGCAAGGGTAAGTAAAAAGAGTGTCGTATTTCTTTTGACATCTTTAGCCTTTCTTTTGATGATATCTTCTCAGGCCTGTGCTATAGAGGGGATCCCTGCTTATGTCCAAACCCCTCAATCTATGGTAAAGTGGTTTCAAAGAGACTTTACTTATGCTTGGACCATTCCTTTTTCAAAGAAAACCGCTGAAGAGATGGTTAAATCAAAAATGGGGGCTTGCTATGATTTTGCAATTCTAGCTTGTGAAGTTTTATCTAAATTAAAAATTTCGAGTGCCGTAGTGGTCATAAAATTCCAGGGCACGCGCATTGGCCATGCCGTGTGTGTTTGGCAAGGGGAAGATGGTACTTATAATTTTATTTCTAATAAGAAGATGGTTTATACTGGGAAGAAAAATATCAGGGATGCGATTTTGAAGTATTATCCAGATACTGAACGCTTTATCATAGATACTCAAAAAACAATATAAACAGCAATCCTTCCTTATTGCCAAGTCTGTATTTTCTGTTATACTAAATGCTAAGAAAAATTGATTCTCTGGTAATTCTCGAGGGAATGTTTCGCGTAGGTATAACCTATGGGACGTGTCACGTAAGTTTTACTTAAATATATAAGTTTAGTCTTAATGTGATGTACTCAGGTATAACTTACGTGACGGGCTCCCGAAAGTTTTACCTTGATAGATTAAGCTATAGGTTTTTAAGATAGTTTTAAGAAACTATATTTTAGTAAAGTTTAAGGGCGTGTCCCGTAGGTTTTACTTAAATATATAAGTTTTGTTTTGAAATAAAGTGTATTTAGGTATAACCTACGGGACGTGTCACGTAAGTTTTACTTAAATATATAAGTTTAGTCTTAATGTGATGTACTCAGGTATAACTTACGTGACGGGCTCCCGAAAGTTTTACCTTGATAGATTAGTTTATATCTAAG
>Ga0172375_10000809_pt1 | contig 50736 bp, 52 predicted proteins | sample LakKiv1m_FD_114537 | JGI IMG/M metagenome (GOLD analysis project Ga0172375, IMG submission 114537) | Freshwater microbial communities from Kabuno Bay, South-Kivu, Congo - kab_092012_11.1m | ecosystem: Environmental > Aquatic > Freshwater > Lake | place: Democratic Republic of the Congo... | reverse complement strand
GAGCAGATGGGTAACGCTAAATTAGCTCAAAAAACGACCCCAACCATAATTATTTCCGAAGTCGATCTCACCCCGGAAAAACTTTCTCAAGCTATTGACCAAGTTCTTAAATTAAAATCAAGTCAATATCAATCAAAACTACCTGCCAATGCCACAGAGACAATGGTCGAAATTGTTAAAGAATATCTTTAAGCGTTTATTATGGATATTTATCCCTCTCGTTCTCATCTTTGGAATAATTTTTCACCAACGTAATTTAATTATTACCGAAGTTGATTGTCATGCTGACCCGGAACCCTGTCCGGGAGAAATCAGCCAAGCCTTATCGGACACAACAGGAGGCTCTCTGTTGTTGCTTAATCGTCGTCAACTAAGCCAGTTGCTAACAAAGCAGACCGGAGCCACAAAAGTTATTATCAGTTCAAAACTACCTGGAGTTTTAAAAATCAACTTAACTCTTCCTAATTATCGTTTACCAATCGCTATCGTCAGTACCAATTATTTTAATCAACAATTAATAAATCTCGACTTAGTCAATAAAATAATTAGCTTTATTAAACAAAATCAACCGCTTTATCAAACCATTAACCAAAACGGTCAATTTATTTCAACAGCTGAAAAATCATCCCTCTATCTTTTAGGCTCTGACTTCAGTTCTAGCCAATTAGCCTCTTTTTCAGCCACAATTAAAACCCTTAATCAATCCGGAATAAGCTATAAAGAGGTTTATTACCTTCACCCCAACCTCATTGCTATTTTAGCAAACAATCAAGTTGTAGTCTTTGATGTTCAAAAATCTTTTTCTGAGCAAATACTCTCTTTGCAACAACTTCACAGAGCCGTTACAATAAAAGATAGTCAATTTATTGATTTAAGGTTTAGTCGACCGATTACAAAATAACTTATGGCCAAATCAGATATTATCAGCGCTATTGACATTGGTTCAAGTAAAATCAGTTGTTTAATTACAACTCCGTCGCCCTCTACCGAAAAAGTTAATGTTATTGGAGTTGCTACCGCCCCTAGTCGGGGGATCCGTAAGGGTCAAGTTGTCGATATTGATGAAGCGGTTGGGTCAATAACTGATTGCGTCGAAGCGGCCGAAAGAATGGCCGGGCTAAGTCTTTCTAGTGCCTTAGTCAGTGTTAACGGAGAACATATTCAGTCACAGAATAGTAACGGAGTTGTTGCCGTAACCGAACCTGAGGGAGAAATTTCTAAAGAAGATATCTTTCGGGTCATAGAAGCCGCCAGGGCTGTTTCCCTCCCCTCATCTCGAGAAATACTCCACGTTCTTCCTCGGGAATATGTAGTCGATTCTCAAAAAAATATTAAGGATCCTGTTGGCATGACTGGAGTTCGTTTAGAAGCTGAGGCTCATTTAATTACTGGTTTGACTACCGCTAATAAGAATATCCACAAATGTATTTCTGATTTGGGCATAGAAGTTTCCAATTTGGTCTTTGCCGGATTAGCTTCCGCCCAAGCAGTTTTAACAGAAACAGAAAAGGAGTTGGGCGTAGTTTTAGTTGACATTGGCGGAGGAACTACAAGTTTGGCTGTTTACATCGAAGGTGCGTGTAGTTATTCAGCCGTAATCCCCATTGGGGCTAAAAATATTACCAATGACCTAGCTATCGGTTTGCGTATTAGTCTAGACAGTGCGGAGAAAATTAAACAATACCTCTCTTTGCCCTTAGAAAATACTGATAAAGCTTTACTAAAACCAGAAGATGAAGTTAATCTTAGTAGGCTTGGTTTAAAGGAAGATATCAAAAATGTTTCCCGCAAAACTTTAATCGACGGCATTATTAAACCCAGATTACACGAAATATATTCATTAGTGGGTCAAGCGATAAAACAATCTGGTTTTGCCGGTGTCACCCCTGCTGGAATAGTTATTTGTGGGGGCGGTGCCTTAACTGCTGATGCAGTTACTATCTGTAAACATACCCTCCAACTGCCAGTTCGCATCGGCGTCCCTTCCGGATTTTCCGGGTTAGTCGAAGAACTTGATACACCAGCTTTTGCGGCAGTTACCGGTCTAATTCTTTATGCCCTTAACGGCAAACAGGAAACTCAACACACACCAACAAAATTTCCCAATTTAATTAAAAGGTTACCCGGAAAAGGATCAGTTAACAAAATTGTCGATTTTATCAAATCATTTTTACCGTAAGCTGACACTTGCAAGCTTATTAAAAACCGGATACTATAAGCGCAACTATGGCCTTAGTTAAACCTAGTATCAATTCATTTGCCAAAATTAAAGTCATTGGTGTTGGTGGTGGAGGGTGTAATGCCTTAAACAATATGATCCAGGAAAATCATATTCAAGGAGTTGAATTTATCGCCGTGAATACCGACCTTCAGGCTCTTTTGAATAACGCCGCTAATACTAAATTACAAATTGGCGAAAAATTAACCAAGGGCCTAGGTTCAGGATCAAAACCAGAGATAGGTCAAGGTGCAGCTGAAGAATCCTATGATCGTATTAAAGATTTGGTCGGTAATACCGATATGGTTTTTATCACTGCTGGTATGGGTGGGGGTACCGGTACTGGAGCCGCACCAATAGTTGCCGAAATAGCTAAAGAAAGTGGCGCCTTGACTGTCGTTGTTGTTACAAAACCATTTTTATTTGAAGGCACCAGAAGAATGATTAATGCCGACGAGGGGATTGAGAATTTAAAAGAAAAAGTTGATACTCTAATTGTTATCCCTAACCAAAGAATTTTAGATATCGCCAATAAAGAAACTACCCTAACTGAAGCCTTTCGTTTGGCTGATTCAGTTCTCGCTCAGGGAGTTCAGGGCATCTCTGACCTAATTACCACTCCAGGACTAATTAATGTTGATTTTGCTGATGTTAAGACAGTTATGAAAGATGCCGGCTCTGCGTTAATGGGTATCGGTACCGCCAAAGGTGAAAATCGAGCCATTACCGCTGCCCGGGCGGCAATTAATTCACCTCTTTTAGAAATTAGTATTGATGGGGCTAGGGGGATTCTTTTTAATGTCACTGGTGGTAAAAATCTGTCAATGTTTGAGGTTAATGAAGCCGCCAACGCTATTGCCGAAGCTGCCGATGCTGATGCTCAGATAATCTTTGGCGCTACCATAAATGAAGACATGGGTGACGAAATTAAAATATCCGTTATTGCTACTGGCTTTGATGAATCCCGTCGCCGCCTTCAAGGTTTCGTCAATCGTTCCCACAACCCTTTCATTGCTGAAGATATAAGGAAGCAATCAGGTCCAAAAACAATAATCGAAAACCAAAATGAAGAGACCGAAGAACCAAATGACATCAAAAATAAATTTAAGATTGAACATACTGAGGTTCCAATTGAAGACGATTTAGATATTCCCGCTTTTTTAAGAAAGAAAAGTTAAAACCGATGCCTGTTCTCCATCATCATTCAATTGCTGAAGTTGAATCAAACCCTAATTTTATCGCTCTTGAAAATAAGTGGTTGAAATCTTGGTACCAAGAAAAAATTATCAACCAATACCTCGATCAAAATCAAAACTCAGATAAAAAATTTTCTTTTCTTGACGGACCGATTACCGCCAATAACCCTATGGGAGTCCACCACGCCTGGGGACGGGTATATAAAGATGTTTGGCAACGCTATAAAAATATGTGTGGTTATAAGCAGCGTTTCCAGAACGGATTTGATTGCCAGGGTCTCTGGGTTGAAGTTGAAGTCGAAAAAGAACTTGGATTCAAAAATAAGAAAGAAATTGAAACTTATGGTATTGGTAAATTTGTCAATCGTTGTAAAGAGCGGGTTCTGAAATACTCTAAAATTCAAACCGAACAAAGTCAGCGTCTAGGTTATTTTATGGATTGGGATAATTCTTATTTCACCATGTCTGATGAAAACAATTATGCTATCTGGAATTTCCTTAAGGTGTGTTGGGAAAAAGGTTGGATCTATCAAGGACAAGACGCTGTCCCCTGGTGTCCCAGATGCGAAACCGCTATTTCCCAACATGAAATTTTAACCGAAGATTACAAAGACGTGGTTCATAAATCAATTTATTTAGAACTACCGATCGTCAATCGTAAACGCCAGTATCTACTCATCTGGACCACTACCCCCTGGACTATTCCCGCTAACGTTGCGGTTGCTGTAGATAAAGATCTTGAATATGTTTTAGTTGAAGGTCAAAGTGGTGACTTATTCTGGTTGGCGGGTGACACAGTTGAGCGTGTTTTTCCTGATAGTCAGAAAAAAATTATTAAAAAAGTCAAGGGAAAAGACTTAGTTGGTCTGCAATATCTTGCCCCATTTGACCAATTACCAGTCGTTGCCAAAATTGCTCAAAAATCAATTAAAACTTTTCACACCGTTGTTGCTACCGACCAATTAATATTGCCAATTTCTACCGAGGAAGGCACTGGCTTAGTTCATCTTGCCACAGGAGCTGGTACTGAAGACTATCGTTTAGGTTTGATTCGAGATTTGCCAATAATACCGGTAATTAATGATCGGGCAGACTATTTAGAAGGTTTGGGTTTTTTAAGTGGCCAAAATGCCAAAAAGCACCCAGAAGTTATTTTAGATTATCTTTCTTCGCAAGAGGAAAAGGGTGAAAACTGGATCTTCAATATTGTTAATCATCGTCATCGTTACCCAGCTTGCTGGCGTTGTAAAACTGAGTTGGTCTGGAAAATTTCTGATATTTGGAATATCGCGATGGACCTACCCGATAAGCAGGATAAACGAGGTTTGACCTTAAGACAGAAGATGATTGAGGTGGCCAAAAAAATAAATTGGTTGCCTAAGTTTGGTCTAGAACGGGAACTAGATTGGCTTACCAATATGCATGATTGGTTAATCTCCAAACAAAATCGTTATTGGGGGTTGGCTTTACCAATTTGGATCTGTCAAGACTGTGGCCAATACCGAATCATTGGTAGTTATCAAGAATTAAAAAGCCAAGCTATTTTTGGTTGGGACAAGTTCAAAGGCCATTCCCCTCACCGACCATACATTGATGAAGTTAAAATTAAGTGTTCTTGTGGAGGCAGCATGTGTCGAACCCTTGACGTTGGTAATCCTTGGCTCGATGCCGGAATCGTTAGTTTTTCAACCCTAAAATATAACCATGATAAAGAATATTGGCATCAATGGTTCCCGGCTGATTTCATTACTGAGTCTTTTCCTGGACAATTTAAGAACTGGTTTTACTCCCTCATTGCCATGAGTACAGTCTTAGAAGATACTCCTCCTGTTAAAAATATTCTTGGCTATGCAACCGTCGTAGCCGAAAACGGCCAGCCAATGCATAAATCATCAGGAAATTCGATCGAATTCAATGAAGCCGCCGACGAGATAGGAGTCGATGTAATGCGCTGGATGTTTGTTCGCAACAATCCGGAAAGAAATCTACCCTTTGGTTTTCATCTAGCCGCTGATGTCAAAAGAAGGTTTCATTTACTTCTCTGGAACTCTTATCGTTTTTTTGCTAATTACGCTAATTTAGAATCCTGGCAAAAGACGGGAAAAGACAGTTCTAGTAAGAGTAAGTTGGATCTATGGATTATCGACAGATTAAACCAAACTATAGTCAAAGTAACAAAAAATCTGGATAAATTTAACGCCTTTGTCGCCAGTGAAGCCATTGAAAAATTTGTTGATGATTTATCAACTTGGTATATTCGCCGTTCGCGCACTCGAATTGGCCCTACTGCTGATAATTTAGAAGACAAAACAACGTGCTACCAAACTTTATTTAAAGTTTTAGTTACCCTTTCGAAATTATTAATGCCCTTCACCCCTTATTTAGCTGAAGAGATTTTTACCAATCTCACCGGAGAAAAATCTGTTAATTTAACTGATTGGCCTAAAGCGGAGAAACTCATCGATCAATCTTTATTGGAGAAAATGTTGTTAGTCAGAAGAATATGTGAAATGGGTCACGCCGAGAGAAAAAGAGTTGCCATGCCAGTTAAACAACCTTTATCCGACATTAATTTAATAAATTTAGCTAAAGATCTCGAGGGGGACAAAGAATTAATTCAAATAATTAAAGATGAATTAAACGTCAATCAGATTTTGTTTAAAAAAGGAGAAGAAACAACAGTAGAATTAAATACACACCTAACTCCAGAACTTATAGACCAAGGTAAGGTCAGAGAAATTATTAGATCTCTGCAACAAGCAAGAAAAGAAGCCGGTTTTCGTCTAGATGAATTAATCGATGCCTCACTTCCTAATTGGCCAGAAAAATATGAAGCGGAAATCAAGAAAAAAACTCTTATTCGAAAACTAATTCAGGGCGAAGAAATCAGTCTTAAAAAAATTAAGTAAATTTATGCGTCTAAATCAGCTGCCTATTTACTTTGCGGTCATCACTGTTCTGATTTTTGGCTTAACCACAATTTGGAGTACCACCAATCAACTCTTTATCACTCAATTATTATTCGCTATTCTGGCAATTATTGTCGTCTATATATTTTCTAAGATTGATTTAACCATTATATTTTCATTTTCCTGGTTTTATTATTTCATCTCGATTACTTTATTACTTTTAACCTTAATTATTGGCCAAATTAGTCGTGGTTCAACTCGTTGGATTGATCTTGGCCCGCGTGCTTTCCAAACCTCGGAAATAGTTAAACCTCTTTTAGCCGTGTTTTTTGCTAATTTTCTTGCTTCTGGATCTCCCAAAAAGATAGCCAATCTTTTTCGTTTTCTGTTTTTATCTTTAATTCCGATTGGTTTAATCTTTTTTCAACCGGATCTTGGTTCAGCTATTATTATCGTCGGTCTAGCTTTAGTTTCTCTCTACGTCGCAGGTATCCGCTATCGATACTTAATTTTAGGTTTGATAATTGGATTGGTAGCCTTTGTCCCCCTCTTTAATTTTATGAAACCCTACCAACAATCTCGTCTAATAAGTTTTACTAACCCTTACGCTGACCCGTCTCACACTGGCTATAATACTATTCAGTCGGTTATCGCTATTGGTTCTGGTAAAATCATCGGCCTAGGGGTTAAACAGGGAACTCAATCACACCTAAAATTTTTGCCAGAAAGACACACCGATTTTGTTTACGCTTCGTTCGCTGAAGAGTTTGGTTTATTAGGATCAAGTCTATTGATATTATCGTTTTTGACTATCGGTTTACAGCTTTTAAAAATAGCCAAAACGTTATCCCAACCTAGGGAAATAATACTTTGTTCCGGTATTTTTATTATCTTCGTCCTTCAGATTATAATTAATTTGGGCATGAATTTAGGGGTGATGCCGGTTACCGGTATTACTCTACCATTTATGTCTTACGGAGGTAGTTCTTTAATCTCTTTAGCAATTTTACTTGGTTTAAGTCTGAACCTAAGCCGGCACCATTGAGATTTAGGCCTGTCTCCAGTATAATTACCGACTATGGCGACAAAAAAACCAACACCCGTTCACGTGGATGATTCTCTGGCTGTAGTAAAACTCGGATCGCAACAATTTTTAATTAAAGTGGGTGATGTTTTTGAAACAGAAAAAATTGAAGCCAAACCAGGCGAAGTGATTAGCGCATCTGAGGTATTACTCTATCATGATGATAAAAAGACTTTAGTCGGAACCCCAATTGTAGAAAACGTTAAGGTAAAACTAGAACATTTAGAAACAGCCAAAGCTGAAAAAATTAGAGTGGCTCGTTATCGGGCTAAATCTCGTTATCGCAAAGTTAAAGGACATCGACAATTAAAAACCAAACTTAAGGTTATCTCGATTGAATTAAAGTGATGGAGTTTTTACTTTTCGTTGGTACTGACCACCAGTTGGCCGACAACGAAGTTAAAGCCACTATTCCTAAAGCTCACAAAATTCATCCAGGCATTTACTCTTTTCAGTCCAAGAATCAGAATTTGGCCGTAAAACTTATTAGTCGTCTGGGCAGTGCGATTAAACTTTTATCTTATATTGCTCCTTGGAACAACCAAGAGGAATCACTAGGCCAATATGTGACTAGTCAAAATTTTTCATTGTTTTTTTATCCTCCTGATTCTAACAGAGCGCTAAAACTTTCAAAAGCTATTAAGGCAAAAATAGATTCGAAACCACGCTTTGTCTTATCTAAAGAAAAATGGGGACTTTCCCCCTTAATTATCAAGAAACAAAAAATCTCGGAATTATTTATCAACGCCGATTGTCTTTGGCAAACAGTTTGGGTTCAAGACTACCTCCATTGGATCGAAAAAGATCGTCGTCTTCCCTTTGCTAATGCTAGGGTTGGTCTATTACCCCCAAAAATTGCTCGGATAATGGTTAATTTGCCTGGAGTTAGTGCCACCTCAAGCAAGGTCTTACTAGATCCTTTTTGTGGTTCTGGTCGAATATTGGTTGAAGCGGTTGAATTAGGTTTTCACGCGATCGGTGCTGATTTATCAATAAGCCAAATAGAACAAACTCAAAAAAATTTAGAATATTTGAAAACTCCTAAGTCCCAGTATCAATTATTAAAATCGGATGCCACTCAAATTAGTCGTTTGTTACCCAAAAATTCGATTGATTTAATCGTCACCGAACCATTTTTGGGCCGTTCTCATCCTCGGCCAGATAGAATACCGGATTTAGTGAAGGGGCTTAAAAAACTTTATCTTGGTGCTCTTAAAAATTGGCAATCAATTCTTAAACCACAAGCCAAAGTAGTGATGGTTTTTCCTCAAATAAAAACGGCTAAACAGGTTTTAATTACCAGTTCAGTAATTGACGACTCCCATCTATTGGGATACAATGTGAAAACAAGAAATCTAATCTATTCACGACCAGATGCGAGTATCATGCGTGAAATAGTGATCCTCGAAAAAAATAAAAATATTAAATAAATAATAAAAAGTGGCACACGTAAAAGCTGGAGGTAAAGCCAGACAACATTCACAAAGACCAGGTAAACGGTTAGGGGTTAAGTTGTTTGGTGGGCAAGTGGTCAAAGCTGGTAGTATTATCATCCGTCAGCGGGGCGCAGAGTTTCATCCAGGTAATGGCACAAAAATTGGCAAAGATTTTACTATTTATGCTCTTATTGACGGAGCGATTCATTTTAAAACTCTAAAAAACCGTCAATATGTAGAAGTGCTATCCGGAAAAAAATAAATATGTCTGAGGATGTAGTTAGTTTACCCATCGATCAACTGCAACCGAACCCCCTTCAACCTCGTGGAGTTATCACTCCAGAATCTCTAACCGATTTAATTGACTCAATTAAGACTCACGGGATTATCCAGCCCCTAGTCATTGCTCATACCCCCGCTGGGTATCAGATTATTGCCGGCGAACGTCGCTGGCGTGCCGCTAAGTTAGCTGGCCTAACCGAAGTTCCTGTGGTTATCATCGAAACCACTCCTCAGGGAATGTTGGAAATGGCTATAGTCGAAAATGTTCAACGAATCGATCTCAATCCGGTTGACCGAGCCAAATCTTTTGACCGATTAATGGTCGAATTCAGTTTGTCTAACATTGAAATTGCCAAAAGAATCGGGAAAAGTCCTTCATATGTCAGTAACACCCTAAGATTACTTGACTTACCCGATGCTTTAAAAGATGGTCTTATTTCCGGCGTTATTTCTGAAGGCCACGCTCGTGCTCTTTCAGGAATTCCCAACATTCAACTAATGATCGAAGCTTATAAAATTATTCTTCGTGAAGGCGGATCGGTTCGTCGCGCTGAAGAATTAGCCAGGCGTTTTAAAAAAAATCTCTCAACCCAAGAACAATCATCCTCGGACACAGTCGATAAGTCGGTGAGTGAATTAACCGACAGAATGGCAACCGATCTTCAGGACTCATTGGGAAAAAATTCTCGGGTTAAAATCCGCCGTTCTCGAGTCGAAACTGCCGTTCACATCGTTCTTCGGGGCAAACCGGAACAAACAGAAGAACAGATTCAACGAATTTATCGTTCTCTGGCTAATCCCCAAACTCCACCACCGATTTTGGAAGCAACCCCTCAACAGCCCAAAACAGAAATAGAATCAGAAACAGAAACTGATAGCAGTTATACCAACCCTTTTGAGCCGTTAGCCAGCGTTGACGACGAGTTTGAAGATTATTAAATTATTTCCCCTGAACTGGATTAGCCACTAAACCAACTTTGTCTGGTGGCCAATATCTAAAAAAGGTCCGCCCGACAATATTTGCCAGTGGTACTGGCCCCCATTCTCGGCTATCCGAAGAGTGGTTTCGATTGTCTCCTAGCGCAAAAACTGTTCCTACTGGTATTTGATAGTTAACACCTTCCTTCAAAAATTGACCGGGTTGAGTCACAAAGTCACTGGGTAAATAAGCCGACTCATCAAGTAAGACGTCGTTAATATATACGCGATTGTTTTTAACCATCACTTTTTCGCCCGGAGTCGCAATTACCCGTTTAATAAAATCATAGTTTTCGTTAACCGGTGCCTTAAAAACAATGACATCGCCATATTGCGGCAACCGACGTTTAAAAGTTACTTTGTCAGTCAATAGATACTCAGCATCATGGAAATTAGGCAACATTGAACTACCCTTAACCTGATGTGGTTGCATCAAAAATAAATAGATGACGATAAAAAATGAGGCAGATAAAACAAAAACTTCAACAATCTCGTAGATAGCTCTTAGAAATTTTCTCAAAATGGAGACCATAACCATTAAGTTTAAGCCATCTTGATATAATTACGCAAGCGGAGGAGAAAAGGACTTGTAGCTCAGCTGGTTAGAGTGCCCCGTCCACATCGGGGAGGTCGGAGGTTCGAGCCCTCCCAAGTCCACCACATGATATTTTTGCTATTTAGATATAAAAAAAGGGCTGACAATTAAGTCAGTCCATATCGATCAACGCTCAACGACGAGAACCTCAGCCGAAAAACTGGCTGAGTTAGCATTGACAGTTGCCACAACGCTACGGATGTTAGTGAGTTGTGGATCAAACCTCACCGTCTCTAGGGCATTTTGCAGTGCTGCCACTAAACCACACGGATTGTGGCGGCAACTCTGCATCGCTATCTGCACCGCCGGTGCTTCCTCGGCTGTTTTCTTGAAAGCGGCGGCGAGATATTCTTCAACTGACCAAAACCTACTCTTAGAAACTGTATCAAGCAACTCTTGTGACTTAAAACCTTTAAGTGCCCCCTCTTTTTCATCAACAGATACAGACAGGGTGATACCAACTTTTACCACAGATCCATCGGGAAATTTATACGCCAAAGGAGTACAAACAGTGAACTCTCCTTCATAGATCCATGGCAACACAACAAAGTAGATGCCCTTTCCTTTTTCAAAACACTTTCCCCATTCGACAGTCCCATCTTCTTTTTGTCTCAACAAGTAACAAGAACCTAACACATCATCGTAGTTATATAAATTTTTGTAATAATCGATGCATGTGATGTACTTATCTCGCTGAGACGAAAGAATCACTGCTAAAACAATACTGAGGGGGACAGAAAGACAGGCAAATAGTACCGCAAGAGCGTTCATCTTCAGAAAATAAAACATAAACATCCCCCAAAGGAAAAGAACACTCCGACGATAAAGCCTGCACAACCGGCACGATCTTCTATCGCCATCAAAAACCGCTTCCAGAGAGATAGCATAATACGCCTCCAATTTTTAGAAAAGGTTTAAGTCACCAATTTAATGTGCAGACATATCATACTATTTTCTACCCCAAAATCAAACCTATAGGATATCCTCAGGCTCACTATCACCGAATCAACTTGGCTGTCGTCAGCAACAAACTAGCGCTTTGCAATTGGTCAACCGCCAGACCTCTTAAATTTTTGTTATTTACATTAGCTTTTTCAATTAAATTTTCTGCCATTCGATACAAAACAGAAACATAAAAATTATCTGATTTAATTAAATAATTAGTGATCATCTTATTCAAAATCGACACTCCCATTTCGATCAATTTATATTGATTTCTACTAACGTTACCGTTACCTTGATACAAACTTTCGGCTAAACGATCTAATTTTTTCCAGAGATCAATCGCTGTTTCTGTGACTTGATTATTTTCTGATTTTTGGTTTTTGATGATTATTTTCGACAACTCTAATCGAAGCATTTGAATTGCCTGAACCCTCTTATCGTTTTTTAAGTTTTGATTAGTTGCTATTTTAATTAATTTCAATTTATCCCAATTGGGCACAAGCCGATTAAGCTCATTAGCCGCCAAAACAACTTCTTCGGTAATTTGATTCTTGTTTAACGAAATTATCAATTTATTGTTCGTTACAGTAACGGGGTAATGATCAACTTCTCCGAGAGTTTCAATCTGACCAGAAATTTGCTCCCAGTCCCACCCATCATTAATCAATCGCCCTAAATACAAATCATAATTACCCAAACCGTCACCGCTTTCTAATACTTCAATTGTTAAATTGTTGTCTGCATATCCGGGTAAGAAAAACACTTTTTGTGTTGAAGTCATAATCCCCAATTGATCATCGCAAACACTTTCTTGGCAAATTTTTAATTTTCCCGGCGACCTTAAGGCCGCGATAAAGACATTTTCTCGGTTGTCTGGCTCAATTACCGCTTCTGCCAGGCTATTGTCCAACGATAATTCTTCCATGATTTTTTCAATTGAAATTTTTTCGCTGATAGTTCCCAGGTGATTGAGGTCCGCTGTGCCGGTATTGCTAAAACTGTTTTTAGCGCTATTTACCAAAACAGTTCCATCGCCAATATTGGTAAATAATGTTTCCGTTGGTTTGCCATCCTCCCAGCGGCCTTCAATTCTATCTAACCAACTTCTCTTCTTTACCTTCAAAAATTCTCGAGTTTGTTTACTTGTCCCTGACCAAGCATATAGTAACTGGTCAATTTCACTGATGTTTTGATTTAAGTTAGTTAAATTAGAATTTGTTTGATTCATATCTGTCCAGGCAATTATTTGATCATTATTATTTTTCAGATAATCAAAAACAGGTAATAAGTCTTTTACCCCAGGTGCCATCCGTCTAACTGTATCAACACTTGATTCTCCTGGTTCTTTGTTCAACTGAACGATTAAAGCCATTGCCGCTCTTTGCCACCATGGCCAACCCCAGATTTCTGCCCCTTCCCATAAACCGTATGTATTGACTGCCCCCAAATGGGGTGATCCCGCTGTAATTATTTTGTTAATTTTGTCAGTTCCCATATGTTGAGAATAAGATCTAGCGACTAAACCGCCCAAACTATGACCAATTAAATTTATTTTTTGATCCTGAGCAATTTTTCCGTCAGTAATCAGTCTTTGTATAAAACTATCTAAATCACTGCCCAAATTATTGATATCTTTTCTCCAATCATAAGCAAAAATAAATAAATCTTTATCTTGTTCGTACCCTGCGTTCTCAAGCGATTTAATTAAATTGTCGTAGACATTAACAAAATCAGGTATATGCCAATCGCTACCATCATGGGCTGATAAGATTGCTTCCAAATCCCAACTTGCCCCTAATCCAGGCACCACCACAACCGGCACTCTCTCAGCGGGAGGAATCTGAATATTAAATATTTTTACATAATCAATTTCAAAAATTGGCCAATCTTGATTGGTATTTGTTATTTCGGTATTTCCGAACCAGATATATTTAATATCTTTGCCAGAATTTTCTATAGATTCAATCTTTAATTGGCCATCCAAATAAATCTTATATTTCAAATTTTCTCTTTCCATTTTTAATATATGAAAAAGATGGTCATTGGGAAAAGAAAAAGCTGTAAAAATATCGCCCGAGCAATTAATAGATGTAGTGGTACAAATATTGGTATTAAGCATTAAACTCCCATTTGGACGAGGCCAAATCCAAACAGCCATATTTGTTTGAACATTTGGATCAATCAAATCACCATTATTCGGAGAATTTTGAGAAAACACTATTCCTGCACCTTGGGTAATTACGTTTGAGTTATATCTAAATTTTATTTCAAATGTGGAGTTATCCGTAACTTTATCACTAAAATCACCAATTAAAACCGGAAATTTTTTTGGGTGGCCGGAACTAAACAAGAGTAAACCATTTTGTGGTACGACCGAACCATCATTTAAAAATTCATGCCAATATGGTAAAGACTTATATTCGTCAGAATCAAACTGTTCTACATAATCTGAACTAGAATAAACAGAACAAGAAAACAAAAATGGAAATATAATAAACAATATAAGAAATGGCACTAGAAATCTTTTTAAAAAAGACATCTAAGATAATAATCCATTTTCTATAAAAAAATGTCAAGCAACAAGATTTCGATAATAATAGTGACTTATAATTCAGAAGGCCAAATTAAAAATTGTTTAGATTCTATTTTTTTGTCAAAAGCTAGAAAACGAAAAATCGAAATAATTATTGTTGATAATAATTCAAAAGACAAAACAAGAAAGATAATAAAAACCTATTTTAATAAAAAAATAAACATAATTTGTAACGGAAACAATTCTGGTTTTGCAAAAGCAATAAATCAAGGAATAAAAAGATCGAAGTATGAACAAATATTATTGCTGAACCCAGATACTAGACTATACGAAAATAGTTTAGATATCCTAATCAAACAAAAAAAACAATTTAAAGCCGACATTTGTGGTGGAAAGATGATAAAAACAGACGGATCAATTCATGGCTCTTTTGTAAAGAAACCAAACATATTAACAGCATTATTTGACTTCACTAATTTAAGAAAAATATTTCCTAAAAACAAATGGCATCGAGAATTTTACTATCTTAATCTTGGTAAAATTGCAAAACCACTAGAAGTAGACGCAATATCTGGGGGGTATATGTTAATAAAGAAAAGGGTGAACAACTTGCTTGGTGGGTTCGACGAAAACTTTTTTCTATATCTAGAAGACGTAGATTACTGTTTACGAGCGAAAAAGAATGGTTTAAGGATATTTTATTTTCCCGAATCTGTAATTTGGCACGAAGGAGGGGGAAGTAGTAAAAATAAAAGTAAGATTGATTATCAAGCATGGCTAAGATCAAGAAGTTATTTTTGGAAAAAATACTCAGGTTTTACAGAAAACGCAATCATACAGACAGCTTTCTTTTTGGACAAATATATAACATATATGATTAAACGTCTTAAAAAGCTCAAATGAAAATATCAATTATTCGAGGGGCGTTTGCTAACCCAGCCGAACTACAAAACTTTTACCCTCTCAAAAATCAATTTAATATCCAAGTTATTACCTCTAAACATCCAATTAGCAGAGAAATTGATCTCCCCCTAATTAAACTCTGGTCCCCAACTGACATTCCTAATTTTCCTTACAAATATTCAATTCTAAACCGTATATTTACCGATGCTCATTATCTTGTAGATCTGGAAAAAACTATTACCGGTAGCGATATTATTCACACGGCTGAAACATATTATCACTACACAATTCAAGCAATTAAAGCCAAACAAAAAGGGTTAGTAAAAAAAATCATTAGTACAGTTTGGGAAATCATTCCCCATAACAATGAGGGGATAAAAGGTCGCCGAGAATTTAAACGTCTTTCATATAGATATATTGATCATTTTTTAGCCGTCACTACTCTCGCCCGTGAGGCCTTAATCAAAGAAGGTATTCCCCCAGAAAAAATTACCGTTATCCCTATGGGGGTTGATCTTGATCGTTTCTCTCCTAAAGTAAAAAAAGTTGAATCAAAAATAATAAATATTTTATTCGTCGGCCGCTTGGTTTCCGAGAAGGGAGTAGGGGAGTTAGCCGAAGCGTTTGACCCGATCTACAAAAATAATAAAAATATCCAACTTACCCTCATTGGCTGTGGCCCCCTAACTAATTATTTTAATAATCGTCCGGGTATCATTATCAATAAACTGCCTTATTCGCTAATTCACCAAGCTTATCAGCACGCCGATATTTTTTGTTTACCTAGTCGCACAAGTAAATATTGGCAAGAGCAGTTCGGCATGGTTTTAGTCGAGGCACTCGCCTCTGCTCTTCCGATTGTCACTACGGCCACAGGGGCGATAAAAGAAGTCTGCTCTATTTCAGCTATTTATTGTCAAGAAAAAAATTCTTTAGATTTGAAAAATAAACTCGAAGAACTTGTCTATAATCAAAAAGAGCGAGAGAAATTAGGCCAGGAGGCCCGGCTTCGCGCCGAAAAATATTTTGATAATCAAAAAATAGCCCAAGAAATTGCCAAACTGTATCACCATGTCTGCAAAAAAAACTTTAATTAAGAATTCCTCTATAAATCTGGTAGGTTATATTTATCTCCTGTTCGCCAGTTTCTTTTCTATCTCTATTCTCTTAAACAATTTAGGTCGGGAAGTTTTTGGGGTCTATGTTTTCCTAGCGGCTATTATCCCCTTAGCTTCTGTTTTTGATTTAGGTTTGGGCAACGCTGTTGTCCGTCGTTTGTCTTTGCCAGAGACGAGTCCTGAAGAAAAAAAACAAATCTGGCAAACAAGTTTTTTCCTTTATCTCTTGTTTGGTTTACTTATCTCTCTTACTGTTTTAATTATCTTTACTTTTTTTACTAACCAATTAGCGATACTGCAAAAAATTCCTGCTGCCAGTTTATCAATATCGGTGGTCATTTTGTCTTTAATTGTTTTGATTAACCATCTTAACGCTTGTTTTTTAAATTTAGCTCAAGCCAGACAACGCTTTGATATTTTTAATTTAAAAACGCTTCTGGTTGGTTCAGCCAACACCATTTTTTCTGCAATTCTTTCTAACTTCACCACCAATCTTTCAAACCTTTTTTTGCTCCAGCTAATCTTTCATTTTTTAACTTTAATTTTCTTATTCAGATACGCTCTCAATTCACTTAAATTAAAGGAAATTCTGCCTCAGTTTAACCGACACACAACTAAGAATTTAATCAATTTCGGTATCCGCGATTTTGTTGGTACGCTGTCTAGTCAATTCGAAGCTCAATTTGGCAAATACGCCCTAGGAACAATGATTTCTGCTTCAGCCGTTGCCGCATATAGTATTCCTCAAACTATAGTTTTAAAAGCCGCCGGGGCAATTTCTCAGATTGCCATTGCCTTTTATCCTTTTGGCTCTTCTCTGTTAAACAAAGAAAAAATATACAAACTGAAACGTTTTATTTTTGCCATAGAGGCCCTAACCTTAATCGGCGGTCTCTTAGCTATTTTTATTACTTTTAGTTTTGGTGAAGACTTTCTTCTTTGGTGGTTAAAAGACCCGGTAATTGTTTCTCTTTCTTATCCAATCTTAAAAATAATGGTTTTCTATTTTTGCCTGGTTGCTTTAACTCCAATCCCCACCGCTGTTGTTCAAAGTTTAAATTATCCTCAAGTTTCTTCATTTTTTGCTTTGTTAACCACCAGTGTTGAAATTTTACTAATTCTTTATTTGGTTCCCCAATATTCGATCATGGGTGTCGCTTATGCCACTCTGATTGCTGCTAGTATTAGTGTTCCTCCGTTTTTGATTACCGCAGCTATTCTTCTTCGTCGTAAAACTAAACAACTTGAGCAATAGCCCAAAGGTCAAAAGCAAACCATCGTTTTAACTTTCCCCAATTTGGTTGCAACAAATTAAAACGAATTTTATCTCGCAATCTAATTTTTCTAAATTCAGAATCGCACCAAACCTTTGTTTTTTTAAAACCAGCTTGTTTTAGATAAGTTACCAGATCTTCTTTATTACATTCATTAACGTGGAGTTTCTTCTCTAATTTATCCCGAGGATTTTTTGTTGTCGGCAATTTTTCACCAAATAACGACGGCCAAAGCAGATTTGCCAATTTATTAGCGTATCGGCTAAACCAAACATACCCGCCATTATAAAAATCTTTATTTGGGGCAGTATGGACGATTAGTTTTCCTTTTGTTTTTAATATCCGCTTAAATTCTTTAAGTACAATATCGACTTCTTCGGGGTACAAATGTTCAATTACGTCAACAAAAAAAATTATATCAACGGATTTATCTTTTAATTTTAGGTTTGGTCGTTTGATTAATTCAAATTTAGCCGCTGTGTTTTTTGGAACTATTTTTCGACACATATTAATTGCCCCAATCGAATAATCAAAACCGGTGGCTATCGCTCCTCTTAAGCTTGATTTCGTTACTAGTTCACCTCGGCCACAACCATAATCAACGACAGTCATACCTGTCCGTACTCGTCCTAGTTTAAAGGCCGCTTCTAATCTTGGATCCATTTTTTGGCCAGCAGAATTTTGCCAATGATCATATCCGGTACAATAATTTTCAAAATATTTTTCTGAATATTCTTTAGGGTTTACTCGACGCATGGGTAAATCGTACTATAATTGAGGCCAAATGAAAATCGCACTTTTTCATGATCTGCCCACTGGTGGTGGATTGTCTTCTCTTTATGAATTCGTTAAACAGTTATCGAAAAAACACCAGTTTGATTTTTTTGCTATTGCCGGTCGGGAAACCCATCCAATTTTTGATCTTCAACCGTTTGTTAAAAACATTTTTATTTTTGGTCAAGACCGACCAACCGAAAATTATACTTCTCACTTAAATCGAATAATTAACGATTTTTATGGTCTTGTAATAGAACCTCGAATTGAAAAGGAAATTGCCGCTAAAATAAATTCAAAAAATTATGATGTTGCTTTAGTTAGCCATTCTCGTTTTCTCGAAGCCCCGTTTCTTTTGAAATATTTAAAAACTCCTACCGTCTATCTTTGTCCTGGTCCGCCAAGGCAATTCTATGAATACAACCTCCGAGTTCCCGAGAGTCTGCCGTTAATTAATCGATTATATGAATCAGGTCTTCGTCAAATTCGTCTTCGGTTTGACCGCCAAAACGCTCTTTCAGCTTCTGTCATTGCTAGTCATTCAATTTTTGCCTCAGAAGCAATCAAAATGTGGTATGACCGAAACTCCACCCCAATTTACCCCGGTGTTGATCCAACTATATTTAAACCCCGTGCCACAAGAAAATTAAATCAAGTGTTGGTCGTTGGTAACCCTGAACCGCAAAAAGCTGTCGATCAGGCGATCATCAGTTTAAGCTTAATTCCTCAAAATAAGCGACCCAGATTAGTTGTTGTTAGCCCCCGGCTTATTTCTCCTAATCCTTTAAAAAAGTTAGCTGAAAATAAACAGGTGCAAGTAACCTGGCTTAACAGCTTAAATCAAAAACAAATGGCCAAAGCATATTCAGAATCATTACTGACTTTATCTGTTTCCTACCGGGAGCATTTTGGTTGCCATGCGCTCGAGTCTCTTGCCTGTGAAACACCTGTTGTGGCTGTTAATGAGGGTGGTTATCGGGAAAACATTATTACTGGTAAAACTGGTTTTTTAGTTGAACGGGATCCAGCTTTTTTTGCCCAAACAATCGAAAAATTAATTGATAATCCAACACTGGCCAAAAAACTTGGCCAAAACGGCCGTCGTGATGTGTTATCTCGTTGGACGTGGGCAATCGTCACCAAAAAACTGGAACAATTACTTCAGGCAACCGTCAATGGCCCAAGAAATTAAAATCTTTATTATTATTCTCAATTACAACAACGCTTCCGATACTCTCGGCTGTCTTAACTCAGTTGGTAAGCTAAAGAGTAAACACCAAATAAAAACAATCGTTGTTGATAATGCCTCAAGTGACGATTCTGTTAAACAAATTGACTCAACTTTTCCCAAACTTAATCTACTTCAGGCTCCCAAAAATTTAGGTTTTGCTGCCGGAGTTAATTTGGGTATTAAGCTCGCTCTGAAAAACAAGGCTGATTTTGTTCTTCTACTAAATAACGATGCTCTAATTGATAACCCCGCCTTAATTGATCGCCTCATCGCTTTAAAAGCCGATATTGCCGCCCCCTTAATTAAGTTTAAAAAGAATCAGAAAACGCTGATTGACCACGGAGGTCGAATTGACTATCTCTTTGCCAGGAATACGCATCTTTACAAGGCAAAAAAATTCGATTATCTTTCTGGAGTATGTTTATTAATTAAAACTAACGTTTTTGAAAAAATTGGTCTTTTTGATGAAAATTATTTTCTTTATTACGAAGATGTCGATTTCTGTTTAAAAGCAAAAAGAGCTGGTTTTAAATTAACAATCGCCCCAAACACTTTTGTTTTTCATTCCTTATCGGCCTCGGCCAATAAGCTGGGTAAAAAGAAAATTAAAATATTAGCTAGTAGCCAAATTTATTTTGCTCGAAAATATTTACCAACCTTCTCGTCTCCTTTCTATTATCTCTACCATCTTTATCTGAAAATTAAATCTCTATGAATCCCCCCTTAACGATTGTTATTCTGCACCATCAAGACCTTCTCGCTCAAACACTTAAATCTGCTTTGTTTGCTGATGAAATTATCATTATTCACGATCAAAAATCTGTTTATCCTCCGCCTGACTTAAAAAACAAAAAAATTAAGCTTTTTTCTCGCCCCTTAGATAGTTTTGCCAACCAACGAAATTTTGCTTTAAAAAAAGCCCGAAACAATTGGCTCTTTTTTCTCGACGCCGATGAAATCATTTCTCCAGCATTAGCCAGAGAAATTTGTTCAAGTATTAATGCCTCCCATTATTCCGGCTTTTTCGTTCGCCGCTATGATTTTTTTTACGGCCAAAAATTAGTTTATGGAGAAATCAAAAATATCAATCTTCTTCGTCTAGCCAAAAAGAAAACTGGTCTGTGGCAACGTCAAGTCCACGAAACCTGGCATATTAAAGGCAGAGTTGGTGACCTCAAACACCCTCTAATTCACCGGCGGAAGAACCTAACCACCAGTTTTCTTGACCGTTTTGTTCTTTATTCCCCCCTTGATGCTCAAGGATTAGATAAAGAAAACAAACCTTTTTCTTACTTCCGTTTATTTTTTTATCCTTTAGCTAAATTTTTCAAAAATTATTTTGTCAATTTTGGTTTTCTGGACGGCACACTCGGCCTTTTCCACGCTTACCTGATTAGTCTCCAGTCACTTACCGTCCGCATTTACCAACACTCCTCCTAGGGCTTTGGTGAGTTCCGTTGTGCTGGCATACCGGTCTTCTGGTTCTCTGGCTAAGGCTTTTCTTAAAACCGATTCTACTCCAAACAGATTGCGACCTTCATTATACTTGTCCAGACTAAAATCTTCTGCACTGGTTTTGTTAAAGATTTGTTCTTGGCTATTTTGTTGGGGGTCAATTAATGGCCTGCCCGTTAGTAGCTGATAGGTAATCATCCCCAAACTAAAAACTTCTCCTCTCAAACTAGAATCCTCTCCTACAATTCTTTCTGGAGGCATATAATTGGCTGTTCCCCACGGAATATCGTAACTTATTAAACTAGAAAGGCCAAAATCAGCAATTTTTATCCGGCCGTCATCAAGCCTAAAAATATTAGCTGGTTTTAGATCACTATGGAAAATTCCTTGTTTAGCCAGATAATCTACCACTTCCGCTATCGCTGTAATTATTTCTATTGTTTCGGTAAGCTCCAGGTTCCCCTCTTCTTCTAACACTTCTTTAAGCGTAAAAGCTTCAATGAATTCTTCAATCAGTGCAGAACGGTTATTAACTTCTACGTAGTCATAAACCTCAACTATCCCCGGATGTTTAATTTTAGCGATAGTTTTTGCTTCTCTCTCAAGCGTGGAAGCAAAATCTGGGGCCATTTGTCTTCTTGGTCGCTCAACTAGTTTTATCGCTACTATTCGTCCCAATTTTCTATCCCAACCCTTATATACTTCAGCCATTCCTCCGCTGCCAATCGGCTCTTTTTCTACCAAATATCTTGGGATTCGGTCATCTTCCATTTTGGGTACTAAACGATAATCATCTTTGGGCCTCCGTTTAGGTAATCTGTTTTCGGTTAGTTCCTGGTCAAGATAAGATTGTTCGCCTGGTTTTAGAAACTGTTCTTTTATTTCCCACGCTCCCTCTTTTTTAAATTTTGTTGGTGGTGGTTCGGTATTAAAATCTAATCTTTCCGTGCCTCTATCCATGCATTCACTTTAACACAACCAGGTTTATCAGCAAAAAAATGATCAAAATAGGTTTGTGATACCATAAATTATGGACACAGAAGAAACTTTTAAGTGGGGAGTCCCCGAGCTTCCCTATGATGTGACGATTGAAACTTTCAAAAATTTTGGTGAGAGTGTTGACAGTGTAACTAGTAAATTACCATCAGAAGCTGTCACTGGTGATATCCTCTGTGTGAGGAATGGACAATTTTTCCCAGAAAGATTGTTTGTTTGTTCTCCCGAATCAGAATTCACCGCCCTAAATCCCCATATTACCTCACTTACCTGCTGCGATACTGCCAGTTTTAGCAATCCGGAATTATGGTTAGACGAACCAGTTTCAATCGAGAGAAAATCATTAACCCCACCTCCAAACACTGTTCGGTTTATTCCAGTTTCTCTTCAGACAATTGCTGAGCGTGGCCCTCTTACTCCTTCGTTTGATCTTGTTATGATGTTTCGTGTCCATCCGTTTTTTAATAAACAATTTGGTCGAATTGTCGGTATTGTTGAACCAATCCTTAAGCCGGGTGGAATTTTTGTTGGATCAGGCTCCTTTGCTGATAAATCAGAAGTGGAATTTTTAACAAACCAACGTCTTTTAATTTCGCATGTAGTGGAATTGCCCCGAGTGGGTAGGTCTTTTTTACCTTTCTATCCTAAAAACATCGGGTTTATTTTAAAGAAGCCAAGTTAACAACCAATAGTCATAAATAGTCTAAAATATTCTTAATGTTTCGTCGTTTTTTCTTCGCGTCACTATTTTTGTTTCTTGGGTTAATCGTCCCCAGTTCCGTTTTCGCTAAAGATTATTCAATTGATTCGGTTAAATTCAACGTCCAGTTAAATAACGATGGTTCAGCTGACGTCACCGAAGTTAGGAACTACAACTTTGACGGCAGTTTCCACTTCGCTTTTATAAATCTTCTGATGAATTATCCAAAACAAATCGTCCTGAAAAAAGTTGAGAGTGACGGTCAGGTTTATCAGCCAACCACCTCTTCTGAGTATCAAACGCCCTATACCTACTATTCAACTTATGATAAAAGCGAAACCGGCGTTGACCGCCTCTATCTCAAATGGTTTTATGATGCTAATAGTATCGATAAAACCTTTACTCTAAACTACCAAATCAAAGACGCCATTAATCTTCACACTGATACCGCCGAATTCTATTGGCAATTAATTAATGCCGATTGGGATAAACCGTCTGCTTTGGTTAAAGCCGATATTTATTTGCCCCCCAACACCCCCACCGATTTTATTAAAGCCTTCGGCCATGGTCCTCTAAACGGACAAGTAAGTATCCCTGAAAATAATCACGTTGTTTTTTCTGCTGATAATCTTCAAAGCAAAACCTTTTTTGAGATTCGCCTTCTTTTTCCTAAAACCTACCTGACTGGCGGTACAGTCAAAACAGGTAACTTGGAAAGTATTCTCAAGGAAGAAGAAGGTTTCATCAAAGAAACTCAAGCTAAAGCTCAAAATCTAACCCGTGTTGGCTATGTCCTTGCTGTCGTCATTAGTTTAATCAGTCTTTTTCTTCTCTATCGAATATTTATTTTGCTCTCTCGTTGGTGGAAATTTGGCCGTGATTTACCGCTCCCGACGGTTAATCTGTCTGGCTCTCTTCATGAGCCGCCATCTGACCTTTCTCCTGCCCTAGTTGAAGCTTTAACTAATTCTTCAAACTATAAACCCACCGGTAAAGCTATTTTGGCCACCATTCTTGATTTATGTCGCAAGAAAATTCTTAAAATTGAATCAGAGAAAAAATCACCCGTCTTAGGTTTGTTTTATCGAAACCCGGAATATTATTTAGTTTTAAATAGCCGAGATTTTTTTCAAAATAAACTTTCTCCGATTGAAGAAAAAGTACTTAACTTTATTTTTCCTGGGAACGAACCAAACGTTTATGAAGACGGTGAAACGATAGTTGCCATGGTTTTTAATAAAAAAAGAAACACCACCGATCGTCTCAGTTTTTCGGAAATTAAGGGTTTAAGCCGTCAATTTCCCACTGCTGCCCAAATGTTTTATAAAACTTGGCAAAAATTGGTTAGGAAACAACTCGTCGATAATCAATATTTAGACGCGATAGCTGAAGATATGGGTAAAAGAATGACGAAAGATATCGTTTTCTCTGCCCTTTTAGTTTTTAGTTTTTTCTTTTTGATTCCCTTTGCCGTTATTTTAGGTCTGTCTGCCATTATTCCTGTTGGCGTCTTTTCCGTTCTCTCTATTGTTTATTTAATTGTCGCTATCGTCATCCAATCTGTTATGGATAAACGAACCGAGAAAGGTAATCAAGAGTTAGCCAACTGGCTCGCTTTTAAGCGTTATTTAAAAGATTATTCTGTTACCAAAAATTCCCCAATCGATTCAATTATCATTTGGGAAAAATACCTAGTTTACGGTGCCGCTCTGGGTGTTTCTCTGAAAACCTTATCCGAGCTACCACTCAAAGATCCCCAAATGCTTTCTGACTCCAATCTCTTTATCGGCGGAGCTGTTATCAATCAATCAAACTTTTCTTCTTCCTTGACAAGTTTAGGTAGTAGCCTTGGTTCTTTATCAACCTCCTTTAGTTCTTATGGCGCTTCCGGAGTTGGTTCATCTGGTGGTTTTTCTGGTGGCGGCGGTGGAGGTGGTGGAGGTGGCGGCGGAGGCGGAGGCGGTGCTGGTTAATAAAATAATTATTAAACTTAAATAAAAAGACTGATATAATAAATTTATGATTAAAAAATTCACCCCAATTGTAACCTTAATTATTACTTCCCTCTTCCTTTCCGCCTGCAACTTAAGTATCCCCAGTAAAACTCAAAACGCTGCTCCGGAAGAAGAAAAAACCGTTTCTCAGGCCGGCGAAGAAACTTTTTCCGGTAGTGTCTTAGATCTCCTTAGTCAAAATAAAAACGCTACTTGTACTTGGTCATACACCGATCCGGAAGATCAACAGACAAATACCGGCACGGTATATATAAGTGGAAAAAAATTCCGCCAAGAGATATCCATGGATACAGCTGAAGAAGAAAAAATAAATATCAGTACGATCAGTGATGGTGACTTTGTCTATATGTGGAACAGTAGTCAGCCCGGACAGGGGATTAAAATGAAATTAGACCTTGAACAAACAGACGGAGAGGAAGATACAAAAATTGACACCCCAACTGATGTTCAAAGCTCAGTAGAGCTGGAGAAAAAATTTGATTATCATTGCTCGGCCTGGGTTGTTGATAACTCCAAATTTAATTTGCCTGAAGGGGTTCAGTTCATGGATCTGGCCGAAACTATGAACCAACTTCCCACCATTTCTGAATCGGAAGAATAACTATTTTTGGCAGTGGTGTAATATTGATGTATGGAGCTTGATGGTCAGGTCAGTTCAGACCGCATCCTAACCCTCAAATTTTCTTGTAGCGGTCGGCTTTCTTATCTCAATTACCAAATCGGCCAAATAGTCAAAAAAGGTCAACTCTTGGCCCGACTTGACCAAACTGAATTTCAAAATTATCTTGATCGGTCTTTAAAATATTATGAACAAGTTAGAGCCGATTTTGACGAAAAACAAACCAAAAGCCTCAACGAGTTTGATAGACGTAAACTCCAGGCAGAGTTAGATGTTTCTGTCAAAAACGTCGAAATTGCCAAAATTAATCTAGAGGACAGTAATCTCTATGCTCCTATCGATGGTCTTATTGTCGCATCTGACCCTATTGCTGTCGGTATCAATATTACTCCGGCTGGTTTTGTTATTACCCTCCTTGACCATAATAGTTTTCATTTTCAGGCTAGTGTAGCCGAAACAGAATTGGAGAAAATTAATCTTGAAGCTTCAGCCATTATTAAGTTGACCGCCTTTCCGGCCAGAGCAATTACGGGTAAGGTTAAAAGAATTGATTTTATTGCCGATAAGAAGAATCAATATCCGGTAATAATTTCTTTAGATGATCAAGAATCTCTGCGTTTGGGTTTAACCGGCAAAGCCAAAATCGATCTTCAACAAAAAACTGTTAAGATAAAGTCATGAACGATGTGTTTCAGCCAGCGACTTTGCCTTCGGTTGAAAATCTCTTTATTTCCGCCTGGCAACGCTTTCGTTCCCGCTGGGTAACGCTTTTATTAATTTCTCTAATTTCTGGCATTTTTCCCATAATTTGTGTTTTTTTAGCCTTATTCATGGGTGTTGGTCTTCCGGTTTTGTTAAAATCATTGGGTACGCCCACCCTTCCTGTTATCGTTTTTGGAGCCGTTATATCCATTCTAGCTGTCATTATTATCTGTTTGATTACTACTCTTGGCCAGATAGCCTTAATTATTGCAATTTCAGGAACTCAAAAGCTTAGCCCTTTTACTTATTTTCGTCAGGCTTGGCCCCTAGTTGGCCGTTACTTATGGCTGTCTTTATTAACTGGCTTAACGTTTGTCTTTGGTTATCTACTTTTAATAATCCCGGGTATTATTTTAATGGTCTGGTTATCTTTCGCTTCTTTTATCCTGATTAGCGAAAAAACCAGTGCCTTTGATTCTCTATTATTAAGCCGAGAATATATCAGAAAACACTGGTGGGCAGTTTTTGGCCGCTTGTTATTTATTCAATTGTTTTTTATTGCCCCGGCCCTTATTGCTTCTGCCGTTGACCAAAAGTTAAATACCGGTTTGTTTAGCGGTTTAATTAACCTGACGAACTTTCTCATCATAGGTCCGCTAATCACCACTTATATTTTTGAACTTTTCCAAAATTTAAAATCAGTTCGGGGCCAATTCGTTTTTGATCCCAGTAGTCAAGAAAAAACCGCTTTTATTCTCATGCCCGTTTTCGGTTTAATTTTATCCATTGCCGTCCCTCTAATTATAATTTCCCTCATCAATCCGGCTAAAAGAGCCGAGGAGGCTCTTAATACCAACCGCGAAGCTCAACTTAATTTAATTGAAAATGCTCTAAAGCGTCACAAAACGCTTAAAAAGACCTATCCCTCGCAACTGGAAACCTTAGTTGAAGAAGGGGAAATCACCTTTTTACCCCCAAACATCGAATACAGCCTTAAAGGGGATAAATATCAGCTTTGTCTTACCTACCTCAACCAAAAAACCTGTCAGTCAAACGAAGAAGATTAATTAATCTTCAACAATTATTGCTTCTACCGGACAAGATTCAACTGTTTCTTTTACTTTGTTCTGGATCTTTTTATCAGAAAAATCAACTCCATCTTTTACCTTTGCCTTAATTCCGTTTTTGTTAGTTGCTGTCTCAAAAATATCGTCAGCCATCGAGGTGCACATCAGGCATCCAATACATTTATCTTCATCAATTTTCACCTTCATTTTTCTTAGTATACACATACCGCTATAATTTAGCTATAACTTATGCAATTCCCTTATATACTCCTTACCCTGCTATGGCCGTTCTATCAGTTTTCTGAACTACCCCTCAACCTACCGGTCAGGATTTATGCCCTAGATCTTCTTAGCTTAGTCTGTTTTGTCATTTTTCTTTTTCGCCTTCGTCAGTCTCATCCACTACTAAAACCAGCCCTTGTCTTTTTTGCCAGCCTATTCTTGTCTCTGCTTTTTGCTCCTTTTGCTAATCCCAATCTTGATCTTAATCAATTCTTTTACGGTAGTCTTTATCTCGCTCGTTTTGGACTTTATGCCGGTTTAATCTTAGCCGGACCCGACACTAAAAAATATCTCTTCTGGTCTTTTTATTTTGTTCCCCTAATCGGTTTAGTCCAATACTTTTTCTTGCCCGATTTGCGTTTTTTGGCGACAATCAATTACGACGATCATTATTATCGTCTTACTTTTCCTTTTCTTGATCCGGGTTTTACCGCCGCTACTTTAGTTTTTATTATTTTTTTAAGCCTCGGCCGTCTCCGTCACGATCAGCACAAGCTTCTTTTGGCTTTATCGGTAATCGCTTTAAGCCTCACTTTTTCCCGATCTGGCTACTTAAGCTTTTTTATTGGTTTAATCTATTTAGGTATTCGTTCTCCTCGTCGCTCTCAATTATTAAAGCCCTTATTTTTTCTCTTTCTAGCCCTTTTTTTATTGGTCATTATTTCTCCTAAGCCCTTTGGTGAAGGGGTTAATCTAACTCGGACTTATTCAATTACCTCTCGCCTAACCAGTCTCCAGTCTGGCCTGGAAATCTTTTGGCAGCACCCAATTACCGGTATTGGTTTTAACACTCTGAAATATTATCTTAATTCCGATCTGGTATCCCGAGCCGCCGCCAGTTTACCGAACTCTTTTATCTATGTTGCTGTCACTGCCGGTCTCTCTGGTCTTTCCGCCTTTATCTATTTTCTCTATCAAGTATTTATGTTCACTCGGAAAAAAATTTTTCTTCAGGCCGCTATTGTCAGTCTCTTGTTTAACAGTCTCAGCAACAATTCCTTCTTCTATGCCCCAATCACCATTCTTTTCTTTTTAACCTTATCGGCGGTTAGGGATAAAACTTCACCGTAATAGTTTCCAAAGTTGTATTCCCCGCCTTATCAACCGCCTCAATTTTTATTTGATTTTCGCCTTCACTAAGAGACACGGCTTTTTCAAAATTGCCTTCGCTGTCAGTCTCCGTAAAATTATTATTAACTTTAACTTCCGCGTCTGTTTTATTTACCTTGCCTTTCACATTTAGACTTTTGTTTTCCTTGCCAAAAATCTCCGTTCCGTTTTGAGGGTCAGTAATTTGTAAACTTATTTTTTCTGGATCATAAACAATCGTTTTTGTTTCTGATTGACTTTCGTTACCGGCGCTGTCTTTAGCTTTGATAAATATTTTGTGCTCTCCTTTGGCTAAACTAACTTTAAAGCTGAAAGCACCCTGATCATTAGCTTGAACATTACTTTTAAATTCTTCATCTAACCATAATTCGGTTTGGGCTGCCGCTTCGGTATAGCCGCTAACCGTCAATTCTGCCTGATTAATTGCACTGGGGATTGCCGATAAAACAGGTTTCTGGGGGGGCAGGATGTCCTTTTCTTGGTCCTGCACGTCTTCCCTTACCGGACTACCCGCCATTACGTTAATCATTGCTGGTACTCCCCACTTAATCATTACTCCAATGAAGATAATCGATAGCAACAAGAAAAAACGAGACTGTTTTCTTTCTTTTTTCAATCGATATTGACCCATCGGTTTCATTAATCCTAGTTTACCACTACTTAAGTTATAATAAATCCGACTCCTGCCCATAAAAGTTATGCGGGATTAGTACAGTGGTAGTATGCTACCTTCCCAAGGTAGAGACGCCAGTCCGATTCTGGTATCCCGCTCCCGAGTCAAACTCGGCTTGCGAAATTGACGAGAACCACGTCTGACGTGGCCAATTACTGTATCATTCCATATGAAAGAAACGTTAGACGTTTCTAAAGATAAGTTTTACGTTTATATTTTATTTAGTCTTAAAGATAAAGGGCTATATATCGGATATTCCACAAATCTTCGTAACAGACTCTCTCAACACGCAAGAGGTAAGGTCAATTCAACTGCTTTTCGACGTCCGTTTAAGTTGGTACATTATGAGTATTTTATTAATAAGGCCGACGCTAAAGCGAGAGAAGTGTTTCTCAAAAGTGGATTCGGAAGAGAACAACTTAAAAAAGCCCTACAAAAAACACTATCATAATTTTAATAATATTTTGTTAGTCTGGAAGTTTGGCTACTGGATACCGGAATCGGACCTAACTCCAAAGAGTGTAAAAAATATCTCTGAATTTAACCTTGCAGTCAGACTGGTTATCTGCCCATGCCTTTAAATAAACTTTTCTTCTGAATGAGGAATCTATTCTTTGGGCAAATATCACCTCATTTTGGAGCTTTACTTGCATAAAGTTGTTATTATTTATACTTACATCAAATGTTCTCATACCCCAATTGTCCGATTTAACTGAGCTGGGGTCCGGATTATTTCTTCCAAACCCATTGTAATATTTCCAGATAGGAAGGATCTTATTTTGTTTTTCATAACCGCTACCAGTATGTATCGTGATTCCATTTTTGGTGTCTACAATTTCGTTGGCTTTCATTTTCTCATTTCCAACCACAAAACCAGCTCTCCAATATTCAGGGTTACCAGCAAGAGACACAGAAAATGTCAATGATTTTAGATATCTACCTTTAAGGTCTAAACTAATTACATCTTGCTTCTGAGGCCAATCCTTCCGTTCTCTGCATGATGCAGTCCAATCCTCATGTGTTTGTCTATTCATAAAATCAGCAATCTTTTTCTTAATAAAAACCAGCAATTGTAAAATTTGTTTGCCAAAGATCTTTTTAACAAGAAATAACACAACGAGCGTGGAAATTAAATGAACATACAAATTTATTGCTGGAATTTCTATTGATTGCAGTGAGAGCTTAATTGTTTGAGTATCCATAATGATATTCACGAATGGCGATCTCTGTGGCTAAGATGGATCACTTACATGCCATCAGTTCTCTAAAAGTAAGGTACGTTCACCGCAGAGATCATTCAGTAAGTTAATTATAACATTTAGCTCGCAAGCTTCCGTCTTAATGTCATATAATGGGAGAGTAAATATGCTTACTTTTAAACCTTTATCTTCCCTTAAACCTGGACAACTTTTTGAGATGTTGGAGAGCAGTTATCGTGACCTAATTGAAAAATATGACGTCAAAAATAAGGACAAATATCTTGAGAGTTGGCAGCAATCAGACAGAAACGCTTTTAATAATTTAGAAACAATCGGTAAATGTGTTTTAGTCACCCATGTCGACAATAAGCCTGTCGGTTTTTTCTCCTGGGATCCCAGAAATTTTCCGGAATATGGAGTTGTCGGACAGAATTGTGTTCTTCCTGAAAATAAGGGGAAAGGTTACGGCAAAATGCAAATTGAAGAACTTTTGAAGATATTTAAGAAAGCAAAATGTAAGAAGGCCTTAGTCTCGACTGGTGGTAGTGAATTTTTTCTTCCAGCGCAAAGAATGTATGAGAGGTTAGGCTTTGTAGAAACAGGAAAACATCTAAACGAAAAATGGGGTTTCAATGAGATTGACTACGAAAAGGAATTAATATAAAAACAACTGAAACACAAAGTTGGTAAAAAGTTACAATCTTAGTCACTAGCAAGCAATAAATCTTCAAAGTTGTCGTAAAGATCAATAACAACCTGTTTTAAATCATTATTATTCTCCATTAATTTTGTCAGTTTGATAAATTCTTCAGCCATCTCTTTTGGTCTGTTGATCATTGACATATACCCATAAATATTTTGATCGCTAGGTCCTTCGGAAAAATATATTTGTAAGAATTTGTGCCATTTCACTACGTCAGCCCTTGCCACCCCAAACGATAATTCATCTTCTAAAATATTTTTGAAGTAGGAGGCAATATCGCTCCAATCACTTCGTTTTTCATAAAACATTTTATCTTCAAAAAATTTCAACGCTTTCGTAGTAAACGGCGATTCGGGGACTAGGGTATAAATATTTTTTGATCTGACAAAGTTTTCTCTGACTTTATCAACCAGTGAATGTAGTCTAAGTCCGGCCTCAAAAGAGGACAATGTTTTTAGCTGTTCAAAATTTAAATCGGGGAAATGGGTTTTGTCTCGATCAATAACGCCAAGATATCTGATATCAGGGAAACTGGTACCAATATAAAAATCACCCCTATTTTTGTCAGAAAAGAATTTATTAAATATTTTATCCGCCAATATAACATGAGTTATGGGTGCCGCCATAAACTTATTTTATTCCCCATCTCCACGCCCAGGCGGTAATATTTAACCCGCCACGAGCAAGATTAATCGCTTTTTTCAGTTCATACTGGCTGATGGTTCCGTCTAACGGTTCTCTATCGGGGATGTTGCCTGTATAGTATTTTTGGAGAACTGGTAAAGCACGGCTGTCACCGAATTCACCTAATGCCCAAATAGCATGATTTCTCGTTCTGTAGCCCTGATTTTCATCATCAAGTGTGGCAATAAGAGCTTCGACGCAACCTGCCTTGCCAGCGGGCAGGTTGGTTTTCCCATATTCCCATTGGGCTTCCTGACATAGTCTCTTGGCTTCATGGCCAATCCAGACATCTGTAATGAAAAAGAACAGCAAGAAGATACTTACGCCAACGGTAAAGAGATAAAACAGTTTTTCTTTAATAGCTTTAATTTTCATTTTCAATAAATATATTTTCAACCTTGACCTTAAAAAGCCTGGCCATCTTAAAAGCTAGTCCCAGGGATGGCAGGTATTTATCGCTTTCAATGGCAATAACGGTTTGACGGCTTACTCCGATTTTATCTGCTAATTGTTCTTGGGTCAGATTATGCATGGCTCTGAAAACCTTTAATTTATTCTTCATTGCCGCCACCCCCAAATTTCCTGTTAAAAAAGTGATAGGAGATGGCATAGACGGCAATCAAAAACAGGGTCAAATATGCAAATACCATCCCTAAAGACTCAGTAAATAACCACTCGCCTTTACTAAAAACATCAATACCACCCTTAGAAGGAAGAAGTAGGAGAAAAGCAGCTATCCCGATTGTCGGGGCAAAAATGGCGTAAGTCATTCTGGCGGCTTTTTCTTGGACTGTTGCTTCCCGTTCATCGGTTCTAATCTTGGCTTTTGCTCTTACTAAAACCATAAAAACCATTCCTGTTGAAATTCCAGTCACAGCCAAAAGATAACTGTTGCGCATTACTGCCAGAGCTACAATAGCGGCAACAAAAAAAGCGACAATTACTCGAAGTTGTTTATATTTTTTTCTATTCATAATAATAATGTAACATACAGTTAACATTATGTCAAGTATATATAACTCAGTATACCGATTATTTTTTATGGTAACTAAGTCAACCCCCACAACCGCTCCGAAAATAACAAAAGCAGATGTCGTATAATATAGGATGAATATAAAACATATGGAAACTTTTCTCAAAAGAAACCAAACTAGTACAATAAATGTTATATTAAATACAAAAGCGGGGAAAATCGTACTCCAGTCTGATGGCAGAGCGATGAAAGAAACGAAGGAATAAACCCAAGGTTTTCAGAATATTTTTATTTTATAAAATGTCTTTTAATTTCCCTCCGCCTAAATTTATCCAAAACTGGTTTAACCAGACTAATCAGGATGTTAAAAAATACGGCTTACATCAGGCCATGTTTCGTTTAAGTCACCGTTTGGGCACTGATATAGCTGTCAATTTTCAAGATCAAAAAACAATTACTACTCTTGCCAAATCTCCTTGTTTGGTTGTTGCCAATCACCCCCATGACGCTGAACCGCTAATTCTTTTCGCCGCTCTGCCACCCCGGAATGATTCATACCTAGTAGCCAATGTTGATCTGATGGGCCTAATTCCTGCGGTTGATCGACATCTAATTACTGTCTACATTGCCCATCACTTCAAAAGAGAAAAAAGAACTTGGCATCCGTTGGTCCAATTCATTAACCGTTGTTATCCTAGAACAGAGATGACCGACCACGAAGCTCATCAGAAAAATATTAAGGCAATTAATCTTAGTGTTACAAAAATTAATCAAGGCCATCTAACTATCATTTTTCCTGAGAATCGCCAGGGTAATTGGCAAACCGGAACTGGACATTTAGTCAGTAATCTTGAGAAGAATAATCACCCTCAAATGGTTATGGCTTATATCAAAGGTACCACCCGTTTCGATTTATTACGTACTATCCCTTGGTTTAGAGGGTTATTCCCCCAAATTAGTGTCACTTTTTCTCCGGCTATTAACTTGAAACCGTTTGCCAAAACTGATCCTAAGAAAATTGCCAAAACGTTAGAAATAAAATATAAAAACTGGGCTCAGGGGTTATAATCAAAAGAAGCGCCGAGGTAGCTCAGTTGGTAGAGCGGCGGTATCGTAAACCGCGGGTCGGGAGTTCGAATCTCCCCCTCGGCTCCTAAAAATTAACGGGGCAAACTTAATTCAATTCCTATTGGTAGCCTATTGGGATTATCTCCAATCTTTTCTTTATTATTCTGGTAAATCTTTGTCCAGGCATAACCATCACCATAAGCTTTAATGGCAATCTCCCAGAGATAGTCACCTTTAACCGTCAGATATTTATCTGACTCTAAAGTTTTACTACCCCCCGAAGCGTTAATCTGGGCATTGGCAGTAATCGGTTCTCTGACCGCTGTTTTGGGAATCTGTAGTTCCATCCCGACATTTAAACTGTCTGGTTTAACTAAATTATTTTCTTTAGCAATATCTACCCAGTTGTAACCAGACCCGTAGTGTTTTTCAGCGATTTTCCATAAACTATCTCCTAAAACAACTTTATAGGTAGTAGGCAAACCCTGAGGAACTTTTGTTCCATCTTCTTCAACGTTGACAGTTACACCACCATTCTCTGTCTGCTGAGTCACATCAACTGGTGCGCTTTCGGTTACTTTACCCTTATTGAAAGATTTAAAATAATTAAAAATCATCACTGCAATTATGATCACTACAATACCACCAAACACCGTACTGATGGCCGATTCATTTATTTTTAATGTCTTGAGAAATTTTTTAAGTTTTTTGTCCATTTAATTTTCCTCCTTTATTGCCCCAATCTTATAAACTATTATTATTAACGTCAAGACCCAATTCAGCCTCACTCCATCATTTTAAAATCAACTCATTCGTTAGTTGTAGTAAAATACAAGCATCCCTTGGGGCTGTAGCGCAGCTGGTTAGCGCGTCTCCCTGTCACGGAGAAGGTCGCGGGTTCGAGCCCCGTCAGCCCCGCACTAGGTCTAGTAAAAAAAATCTCCCGGACTCGTATAAATACGAATCCGAGGGTTTTGTGTAACGTTCAGTCAGTCTTTCAGCCTGTACGACTGAACGCCAATCATGTAACAGGACTGTTCGCCCGTTACTCCTTCCGGTTGACCCGGAATCTGAGTACTCAAAATCAATTCCATAGCCACCCGGATGTTTTCCGGCATGGTCGATTTACTCGCTCGACCATCCGAGCTTGTATCTGTTGCGTCTGCCAACCAGGCATCAAAATCTTCCCATGCCTTTTTCACCTCTTCAGGGTACATCTCGTGAACTTCTGGTGGAATGGCAACTCCTAAGCGTGGACCACGGGCACGGCACATAACAGAAATTCTCCTTTTCTATGGTATTTTAGAAAAACATTTATAGTGAGTAACAAAAACAATTATTTAAGGTACAAAAAGACTTTGTTAAAATATCAAATTCAAGACAGATTGTCAACTATAGGACGTAAGAATTTAAATGTTTGCTACACCTACTCCACAATAATAAGCCGATAATAACAATTAAATTATTTTGATATAATTTCCTTTGGCAAAACATAAATTTTTGTCTTTCGCACACTAAAAAAGGAGGTTAAAATGCCACCAACAGTGAGAGTACACGGTGACGGAGAGTTTGGTTGGCCAGAGTATAGTCTTGCCAACGACCTCGAAGAACAAGCTGGAGTTATTTTTGTTATTATAAACGTGTTATCCACTGGAGAATATTATGGAAAGTATCGTGGTTGTCCGATCCGTATTATTCACAAAGGTGGCGTTGATTATTTACTTTTGATAACGGAGGGTGAACCACCTCAAGAGCTGATAAAAGGTTTCTCGAAAGTCTTAGGTTATAAACCTTTTTGCCGTTATCAAACTAAGGATGAAGTTATTACTGAGTGGGACGGAAATAACCCCGAAGAAAGATTAACCAAGATTCAAAGAAATCCAGAAGTTCATAACCTCGTTAGGTTATGAAACAACAGAAAGCACCTAATGGCGAGACAGAACATGAGATGTGGTTGCGATTGCAAACACACGCGTGGTCACAACCACTCTCATCTTCTGGCCCAATAAGCCTAAGGTGCTTTTTTTTTATCCTACCGTGATATAATTACCCCAAGCTAAAACATCTTAGCTTTTTACATGAAGTTAGTCACCTTAGGGATGATTCCGGTGAAATAAACGAAAGGAGCCATAATGGCAATACGTTTATACGTAGGGAATCTTCCCTATGAAGTTAATGAGGAAAGACTTCGCGAGATGTTTTCCCCATTTGGTACGGTTGTAACCGCTACCGTTATTATTAATAAGTTCAACAACCAGAGTAAGGGTTTCGCCTTCGTAGAGTTCGCTGATGACGCTTCCGCTCGTGAAGCTATCGACAAACTTAACGGAACCGAATTTGAAGGCCGAAAATTGGTTGTCAACGAAGCTCGACCCCGAGAAGAAAACACCGGTGGTGGAGGATTTTCTGGCAATCGCTCTGGCGGGTTCCAACGATCTCGACCTCAACGCTAAGAATTATTTAGCTAAATAAGCTAAAATAATTTTATGCTTGATAATCGGTCAATTGCCGATTTACTAAGGCGTGTGGCGGCTGTTTTTGAAGTAACTGATACGGAAATTTTTCGTTGTCGTGCTTATGAAAATACCGCCGCTGCCATAGAGGGTTTAGATATCCCCCTTAAAAATCTTTGGGAAAAAAATCGCTTAGATGAAATTCCCGGTCTTGGTCCAAATTTGATTTCCCATCTTGATGAATTATTTAAAACTGGAAAAGTTAAGCATTTCGAATTAGAGCTGAAAAAAGTTCCTGCAGGCATGTTTCCTCTGCTGCAAATCCGGGGAATCGGTCCCAAACTCGCTTATAGAATCTCCACCAAATTTGCCTTAAACGATCCCGATCTTGCCCTGAAGCAATTAAAAGAATTGATCGATAAAAACCAACTTTTAGGTCTCGATGGTTTTGCTGCTTCTCTTCAGGAAAAAATTAAAAAATCGCTCGAGCAGGTAAGCACTCAATCGTCTCGATTATTGTTATCCCAAGCCTTGAGTATTTCTGAGGACTACCTTATATATTTACGTCGGTCTCCTCTTGTTAATAACGCGATGCCTCTGGGCAGTCTAAGGCGCAAGGTAGCTACTGTAGGAGACATCGATCTGGGTATATCCTCATCTCAACCGGCTAAGGCCTTAAAACACGCTCTAGCCTATCCCCAAATTAAAACAGTCATCTCTGCCGGAGAATCGGTTATCAGAGTCCAGCTGGAATCAGGCTACAGCATTGACGTTAAATCTGTCTTAACTTCTGATTGGGGCAGTCTGTTACAACACTATACTGGCTCAAAACTACACAATATTGCTCTCCGCAATCTCGCCAAAAGCAAGAAGCTTTCTCTTTCCGAATATGGAATAAAAAATTCAACCGGAAAAACTTACCATTTTTCAGACGAAAACTCTTTCTATGCTCATCTTGGCCTAGCCTATATCCCGCCAGAATTACGTGAAGACCAAGGTGAAATTGGAACCGCTCTCAAAAACCAATTGCCTCGGTTAGTGGAACTATTGGATATTAAGGGCGATCTTCATCTTCATTCTGACTTTCAGTACCCAAGCTCTCACGATATTGGCGAGAGTCCCTTAAAAGATTATTTAATTAAAGCTTACGAGAAAAAATATCAATATCTCGGTTTTGCTGATCATAATCCTAAATTTTCTGAACTTAGTCGGGAGCAGAGAAAAAAAATCTTAGAAAAACGAAAGAACTATTTAATTACTCAATATTTAGCTTGTGAAAACGATGTGAAAATAAGTTCAATAAAATTACTCATTGGTTTAGAAATTGATATTCGCCGTAATGGAGACTTAGCCTTAGAACCCGATTTAATTGATCTGCTTGATTACGCTATTATCTCAGTCCATAACAGCTTTGACCTAACCGAAGCAGAAAACACCAAACGCCTTCTTAAGGCTTTAGCGTCTCACCCCAAAATAAAAATTTTAGCTCATCCGACAACTAGAATCTTAAACGGTCGTCAACCAATTCAGGCAGATTGGGAAAAAATATTTAATTATTGTGCTCAAAATCAAATCTTTTTAGAAATTAATGCTTTCCCCAGCCGTTTAGATTTACCAGACGATCTGATTCGTGAAGCAATAAGATTAAAAGCCCAGCTGATAATCAATACCGATAGCCATATTGCTAGCCAGCTCGACAATCTTTGTTATGGTGTTTGGACCGCTCGTCGTGGTTGGGCAGAGAAGAAACACCTCCTTAACACTCTCAATTTTAAAGACTTGCAGTCTGTGTTAAACTGTAATTATTAATAAATAAAAAATACCCATGTCTTTACCGATAATTATTTTATTTGTCTTAGCCGTTGCCACTGTCTATATAATCTCTCTTTACAACTGGCTTCAAACCACTCTTACCCGAATTACCGCCAGCATTCAGGATATTGGCAACCAACTTAAACGTCAGGCTAGTCTTATTCCCAATCTTCAGAATTCAGCCAAAGGATACTTAACCCACGAAAAGGAAATTTATCAGGCCTTAACCGATGCCCGAAAGTCAGTGGAAGCTGCCTCGGGCAGTAATGATCTGGAAAAAATTACCAAAGCCTCAGACCAACTAACTAATCTTATTCCCAAGCTTCAGGTTATAGTCGAAAGTAACCCCGAATTAAAAGCGGAAAAAGTCATTAGTAAATTAATGGAAGAACTTCGTGATACAGCCGACAAACTAATGTATGCCCGTCGCGTGGTTATTGACCTAACTGCTGATTACAATCAACGCCTAGTCGTTTTTCCCTCAAACGTGGTTGCCTCGACGATGGGTTTTAAAAAACAAAAGGGTTTGGTCACCTCCGAAACGGGAGCCCACCTAGAAGTTTCCGAAGCTGAATCAAAAGATCCTGAAATTTCACTCTGATATCAAACCATGATCAATCCGTACGAGTTTGTTGACGCCAATAAGCGTAAAAGTAACTTTATTATTTTAGGTTTTATTATCTTTATTACCTTAGTTAGTTTTGTTCTGGCTTATGTTCTCGGTTTTGACTATAGTTTTGTGGGTGTCGCTTTAATAGTTTCCGGTCTGTTAAGTTTTTTTAGCTATTATTATTCAGACCAAATCATTCTTAGTTTGTCTCAGGCAATTCCTGCTAATCGTCATGACCATTTTAATTTTTATACTGTTAGCGAAAACCTTTCTCAAATAGCTAAGATTCCCCTACCCAAACTTTATGTTATTAAAGATAGCGCTCTAAATGCTTTTGCTACTGGTCGTGATCCTGATCATGCTGTCGTTGTAGCGACCACCGGTCTATTGGAAACACTTGACCGCAGTGAACTTGAAGGGGTTATCGGTCACGAGCTAAGCCATGTTAAAAACTATGACATTCGTCTGATGAGCTTAGTCACTGTCCTTATTGGTGTTGTTACTCTTTTGGCCGACATCTTACTCCGGACCCGAATTCGTGGTGATCGTGATGATAACAACTCTGGTCAAATTCAAGCGATCATGTTTGTGGTTGGGATAGCTTTAGCTTTACTATCACCTTTAATCGCCAACCTTATTAAATTGGCTATCTCTCGTCAGCGTGAATTTTTAGCCGATGCTTCTTCTGCCAAACTGACTCGTTATCCCGAAGGTTTAGCCCGCGCTTTAGAAAAAATTACTGCTGATCAGGAACCGCTGGAAGTCGCCAATAAAGCTACCGCTCACCTCTATATCGCCGATCCTTTAAAAAATCATAAAGGGGCTGTTGGTTGGTTTGCTAGTCTTTTTAATACTCATCCTCCGGTCTCCGAACGTATCAACGCTCTGCGCAGTTAACTGTTAAAATGAAATATCATGGATCCGGAAAAACTGACCTCTGCCAGTCAAGTTTCTTTGAATCAAGCTGTTAATTTACTTAAAGAACACCACCACACAGTACTTGACCCGCTTCACTTACTAGCTGCTTTTCTTTCCGATACTGATTCAATCCCTTTTAGTTTACTAACTAGCTTAGACACAGACATTGATACGCTTAAGAAAAAAGTTAACCAGGCTCTCAACAATTTACCCGAAGGAGAGGTTGATCTACAAAATCTTCGTCCCGATCCTCAGTTAATAGAGATTCTCACCAAAGCTGAAAAAATCAGTAAAGATAATCAGGATAGTTACATCTCTCAAGAAAACCTTTTATTAGCACTCTATTTGACTGATTGCCAAGCAAGTAGTATTCTTAAATTATCTGTTTCAGAAACAAACTTGAAAAATGCTATTAGTAATTTTCGCGGAGGAGAAAAAGTGCAAGATCAATCTGCCGAAACCAAATATCAAGTTTTAAAAAAATATACTCTTGATTTAACTCAAAAAGCCAAAGACGCCAAGCTTGATCCGGTCATTGGTCGTAATGACGAAATTCGGCGTCTGATGCAGGTTTTATCACGTCGAACTAAAAATAATCCTGTTTTATTAGGTGACCCTGGTGTTGGTAAGACCGCTTTGGTTGAAGGTTTAGCCCAAAGAATTGCCGCTGGTGATGTCCCTGATTCCTTAAAAAATAAATCCCTTCTCATTCTTGATTTAGCCAGTGTCTTAGCCGGAGCCAAGTTTCGGGGGGAATTCGAAGACCGTCTCAAAGCCATCATTAACGAGGTGGAAAAAGCCGCTGGTCAAATAATTCTATTCATTGATGAACTTCATACTTTGGTTGGTGCTGGTGGAGCTGAGGGTGCAGTTGATGCCGCCAATATCCTAAAACCTGCTTTAGCTCGGGGTACTCTTCATTTAATTGGCGCCACGACGGTTAACGAATATCGTCGCTATATCGAAAAAGACGCCGCCCTGGAAAGACGTTTTCAACCAGTTTTTGTTGACGAACCCACACTCGAAGATACAATTGCTATTTTACGTGGCCTAAAGGAAAAATACGAACTTCATCATGGTCTAAAAATTAGTGACGACGCCTTAATTACCGCCGCTAATTTATCAATCCGTTATCTACCCGACCGTTTTTTGCCCGATAAGGCGATTGATTTAATCGATGAAGCCGCCAGTGCTCTAAAAATTGAAATTGAATCTATGCCCTCCGAATTGGATCTTCTTAAACGGAAAATTACTCAAATAGAAATTGAGTTAGCCGCTCTCAAAAAAGAAAAATCAGAATCAAATAAGCAAAAAATGGCCGATTTACAAAAAGATCTAGAAAACAAAAAGGAAACTGCTAAAAAATTAGAGATCGCTTGGCAAGAACAAAAAAAGATAGTTGAAACAATTGGAAAAATTCAGGAAAAAATTGATGAAGCTCGAGCAAAATTAGAAATTGCTGAACGTGAAGTTAAACTTGATGAAGCGGCCGAAATTAAATACGGCCAAATACCCGCCCTAGAAAAAGAACTTAAAGACGAACAGGACCAGTGGAATCGTATAAGTCCCGCCGATCGTCTTCTTCAGCTAGAAGTAACCGAAGAAGATATTGCCAAAGTTGTTTCTCGTTGGACAGGGATTCTGGTAACCCGTCTAGTGGGTTCAGAAACTGAAAAATTAATTCACCTTGAGGAACAACTGAAACAACGGGTTGTTGGTCAAGACGAAGCCCTAAAAGCAGTTGCCAATGCTATTCGTCGTTCTCGTGCCGGTATTGCCGACGAAGATCGGCCTATTGCCTCATTTCTCTTTTTAGGGCCAACTGGGGTTGGTAAAACAGAAACCGCTAGGACTTTAGCTGAAACACTATTTAACGACCAAAAAAGCTTAATCAGGATAGACATGAGTGAGTACATGGAACAACACTCAGTCGCTCGCCTAATCGGTTCCCCGCCTGGTTATGTTGGTTTTGATGAAGGTGGTCAGTTGACTGAAGCGGTTAAACGTCGTCCTTACAGCGTTATTCTTTTTGATGAGATTGAAAAGGCCCATGATCAAGTTTTCGATCTTTTACTTCAGATTCTTGATGATGGGCGTCTCACTGACGGTAAAGGAAGAACAGTTAATTTTAAAAATACCATTTTGATTATGACCAGTAATTTGGGGAGTCAAATTATTTCTGACGGAACCTTAACTAAAAAAGATATTTCCAGCAAAATTTGGGAATTGTTGCAAGCTAAATTTCGGCCTGAATTCATCAACCGAATTGACCAAATAATTATTTATGAAAAACTAGGCCCAAAAGAAATAGAAAAAATTGTTGATATTCAGCTAGAAAGGCTAGAGAAACGTCTTGAAAGTAAAAATATCAAGCTGGAATTCACTCCAACACTTAAAAAACATTTAAGCCAGGCTGGTTACGACCCTGTTTTTGGCGCCCGAATTTTAAAACGCTTAATCCAAACAGAAATCGAAGACGAACTGGCTCTACAAATAATTGAAGGAAAAATTACCCCCAATAAAACTATTAAATTAGATTACGATAACAAGAGAGTCGTCTTCTGCTAAAATCAGCTCATGGCTCAAGGCAAGATTACTCCAGAGGAAGTCAAAAAAATTGCTTCTCTGGCAAAACTTAATTTGTCTGCCCCGGAAATTAATAAGTTTACCCCCCAGCTAGCGGCAATAATTGATTATGTTGGTCAACTATCAGCAGTAGAAGAAAAGTCTCCCCCAATACCCAAAGAAGAAGTCCAGAGTGTCAGCCGAACCGATGAAGTTCATCCTTCTTTAACGTCTAAATCAGCTTTGGGTCAATCTAGTTCAACCCAAAAAAACTATTTTGTTACCAAAGCAGTTATTGATAATGACTAAAAACAAAACAATTAGTCAGATTACCACAGAACTTGCCTGTAAAAAATATTCTGTTACTGAATTAATCAAAGAATATTTAGACCGGATCAAATCAGAAAATCCCAAGCTTAACGCTTTTATTACTATTACCGAAAAAGAAGCTTTACAGGAAGCCCAAGAAGCCGATAAAACTCTTAGTCAAAACCCCAACATATTTTTAGAAAAACCTCTCTTGGGTGTTCCCTTGGCCCACAAAGATCTTTTCTTAACTAAAAATATTAAAACCACCGCTGGTTCTCGGCTGTTAGAAAACTATCTGCCCCAATATTCAGCCACCGTGGTTAAAAAATTATCAAAAGCGGGGGCCATCAGTTTGGGTAAACTTAACTGTGATGCTTGGGCTCATGGAGCCTCTGGCGAAAATTCCGATTTTGGCCCAACTATTAACCCTGCTGATCCAACCCGAGTTAGTGGCGGTTCATCTTCCGGTTCTGCTGCTGCTGTTGCCGCTGACCTAGTTACTTTTGCTACCGGCACTGACACCGGTGGTTCAACTCGCCAGCCAGCCTGTTTTTGCGGTGTTATTGGTTTAAAACCAACCTATGGTCGTGTTAGCCGTTCTGGTATTGTTGCCATGGCCAGCTCTCTTGACTCAATCGGTCATCTGACCCAAAACGTTTATGATTCTGCTTTAGTTTTAGAAACGACCGCTGGCCCTGACCCTTATGATGCCACTAGTAGTAATCTTAAAGTCGAAGAATACACTAAATTACTGAAAAAGCCGGTTGAAAAACTAAAAATTGGAATAATTAAAGAATATCAAGACGGTCTGACGGATCACGACGTTGCCGGTTCATTTGCTTTAGCTAAAAGCACCCTCGAAAAAATGAACTGTCAAATTAAAGAAATTTCTCTCCCCCACACTAAATATAGTGTCGCCACCTATTACATTATTATGCCAGCCGAAGTAAGCTCTAACCTTGCCCGTTATGACGGTCTTCGTTATGGCCATACTCGAGATCTGTTTGGAGATGAAGCCAAAAGGCGCATCATGATTGGCACCTATACTTTATCTTCAGGTTATTACGATGCTTATTACCTTCGGGCCATGAAAGTTCGTCAGTTAATCAAAGCTGATTTCTCTCAGGCTTTCGCTGACGTTGACATCATTCTTTCTCCGGTTGCCCCCACACCGGCTTTCAAATTAGGTGAAAAAACTAACGATCCTTTATCAATGTATTTGTCCGACATTTATACTGTTACGGCTAATTTAGCGGGAATTCCTGGTATTGCCATCCCTACCGGTAAAAATTCTTCCAATTTACCCTTAGGGGTTCAGTTTTTAGCTAATCATTTTCAGGAAGCAAAATTATTTAACTTAGCCTATCAGTTTGAACAACATCTTCATGCCTGAAACAACCCCGATTATTGGTCTGGAAGTTCATGTTGAGTTAACGACTGACTCAAAAATGTTTTGTGCCTGTTCGGCTGATCATTTTGGTAAAGAACCCAACAGTCAAACTTGCCCGGTTTGTTTAGGGCTTCCCGGAGCCTTACCGGTACCTAACCAAAAAGCGATTGAAGCTACTTTAAAATTAGGGTTGGCTCTCAATTGTTGCGTTAACTTACAGTCTCATTTTGATCGCAAACAGTATTTTTACCCCGATCTACCTAAAGGCTACCAAATTAGTCAGTATCAACACCCCTTTTGTTCCGAAGGTCAAATAATTCTCGACTCTGGCAAAATAATTAGAGTTGAACGAGTTCACCTCGAAGAAGACACTGGTAAACTCCAACACACTGTCGAATCAGGTAAAAAAATATCCTTAATTGACTTTAATCGTTCCGGTGTGCCTCTGGTAGAAATCGTTTCTTATCCAGATATCGAATCAGCCGCTGAAGCTAAAGAATACCTCAAGAAAATTCATCAAATTATTAGAGCCGTTGGGGTTTCCACGGCGGATATGGAAAAGGGGCAAATGCGTTTAGAACCCACCGTCAATGTTCAAATCAATGACGAAACGGGTAGTCATTTTACCCCTCTGGTAGAAATAAAAAATATTAACTCCTTTAATTTTGCCGCTACCGCTATCGACTACGAAATTAGCCGTCAAGTCGAACAATTTTCTAAAGATAAAAAAGAAAAAACGGCCAGTAACAAACAAACTCGTGGCTTTGACAATAATCGCAAAACCACTTTTGTACAAAGACAAAAAGAAGAAGCTAAAGACTATCGCTATTTTCCAGAACCGGACATTCCCCCCTTTGTCTTCGAGGTTTCACTAATTGCGTCAATAAAAGCTTGTTTACCGGAATTACCCGAGAATAAAATTCAATCCCTTGTTTCTCTTGGTGTTGAATCAAAATACGCCAAAATCCTCTACACTGATAAATCCGTCACTGATATTCTCTATCATTTTGCTAAAAATATGCCAGACGTTAATATCGGTAAACTGGCCAGCTTTATTGCCAATAAAAAAATTCGTGTTGAGGGTGATGTTTATATTCAATATCAAGCCCTAACCCGTCAACGAATCAATGACCAATCTGAACTTGAAAAATTCATTGACACAGTTATTTCAGACAATCATCGGGCTGTTACTGATTATCAAAATGGCAAAACCAATGCTTTGGGTTTTCTCATTGGCCAAGTAATAAAAGTTAGTCAGTGTCAGGCTGATCCCCAGACTGTTTCCCGGTTGCTGCTTGAAAAACTTGGGTTGGGACAATAGACTGACACTATGTCGTCCGCCTTTGTTCATCTGCATGTTCACACAGAGTATTCTCTTTTAGACGGATTATCAAAAATAAGCAAATTATTAGACCGGGCCAAATCGTTTGGTCAAAATTCAATTGCCATCACCGACCATGGGGCCATGTATGGGGCAATTGAATTTTATAAAAAATGCCTTAAGGAAGAAATAAAACCGATTATTGGTTGCGAAGCATATCTGTCAACCGGTGATCATCGGCAGAAAATTCGCCAGGATGCTTTCCACCTAATTCTTTTAAGTCTCAACCGTCAGGGCTATCAGAATTTGATGAAAATCATTACTCTTAGTCAAACTGAGGGGTTTTATTATAGACCGCGCATTGGCAAAGATATCTTAGAAAAATACCATCAAGGGTTAGCCGTCACCACTGCCTGTATTCAAGGTCGAGTCCCCAAACTAATTTTAAATAATGATTATGCCAACGCCAAAAAAGAACTTTCAGAAATAGAGCAAATATTTGGATCCGAAAATACCTTCATTGAACTTCAACGTCATCCCTATTCGAAATTTGCCGAACAAGAAAGCTTGCCCCCCCAAATTAAACAAGAAATTTTAGATCAACACAAGGCTCAGAAAAAAGCCGAAATTGGTTTACTTAAACTAAGTCGGGAACTCGGAATTCCCTTGGTTGCCACCAACGACGTTCATTATGTAGACCAGGAAGACGCCGCCGCTCAAGATGCGGCCGTTTGCGTTCAAACAGGAAAATTGATTGCCGATACTAACCGTATGCGCTATTTAGACACTCCCGACTTTTACCTTAAATCTTCTGAGGATATGGCTAAGATATTTTCTGATTTACCAGAAGCCATCAGTAATACTGTTAGTTTGTCTAATAGGGTTGATCTGGAAATTGTTTTGGGTAAATGGTTTTTCCCTTGTTTTAAAATCGATAAAAAGAAAACAGCCGCCGAAACATTGCGTCAAATGGCCTATGATGGAGCTCAAAAACGCTATCCTATCCTAGATGAAACAATCAAAGAAAGACTGGAATACGAATTACAAATAATTGAAGAAAAGGGTTATTCGCCCTACTTTTTAATTTATTCAGATTTAGTTAATCATTGTGACCAAGTTGGAATTTATACCAATACCAGAGGTTCTGCCGCTGGTTCCTTAGTTTCTTATTGTTGTGGCATTACTGGTATTGATCCAATTTATTTTCACCTTCCTTTTGAAAGATTTTTAAACCCTTTCAGGCCATCCTTACCCGATATTGATTTGGATATTTCTGACGATCGGCGCGAAGATTTGATCGAATATATCAAAGACAAATACGGTCAAGAAAAAGTTGGCCAAATTTGTACTTTTGGAACCATGAAAGCGAGAGCTGCGGTAAGAGACATCGGTCGAGTCTTGGGAATGACCTATTCTAGTGTCGACCGGATTGCCAAAATGATCCCTGAAGGCGCTCAGGGCTTTCCCATGACCATCAAAAAAGCTCTTACCCAAGAACCAACACTTTCTGCCGCTTATCAGCAAGAACCAGAAACCAAAACTCTGCTTGATTTATCCCAAAGAGTCGAAGGTAATATTCGGCATATTTCCGTTCACGCCGCCGCTGTCGTTATTGCCCCGGAAGAACTAACCAATTTCACCCCACTACAACTAGAACCTGGTGGTGGCGACAAAATTATCACTCAATATCAAATGGGTGCTTGCGAAGATGTTGGTTTGGTAAAACTTGATATTTTAGGGATTCGTAATCTTTCTATCTTAGCCAATGCGGTTCGGATTATTAAAAAACTGCGTTCAGTAAGCATTAATATAAAAGAAATTCCTTTGGATGACCAAAAAACCTTCAGCGTCTTATCTAGCGGCGAAACCTTTGGCGTTTTTCAATTAAGCAGTTCCGGTATGACTCGTTATCTAATTGAACTTAAACCCCAAAGAATTGATGATCTAATGGCTATGGTTGCCCTTTATCGTCCTGGTCCGATGTCTTCAATCCCTGAATATATTAAAAGAAAACGCAATCCGAAACTAGTTAAGTATCTAGATCCTCGGATGGAAACTTATCTTAAAAGTAGTTATGGGATCCTTACTTACCAGGATGACGTTTTGTACACCGCTATCAATTTGGCTGGTTACAATTGGGGGGAAGCCGACAAATTCAGAAAAGCAATTGGAAAAAAGATTCCTGAAGAGATGGAAGCCCAACATGGTAAATTCGTTGACGGTTGTGTTAAAAATGGTATGTCTAGGGATAAAGCCGAAGAAATATTTGCTCAAATTGAAACATTTGCCGCTTACGGCTTCAACAAAGCTCACTCAGCCAGTTACGGTTTAGTTGCTTACTGGACCGCTTATGTTAAGGCTCATTATCCGGTTGAATATATGACTGCCTTAATGAGTGCTGAGGCCAATAACACCGATAAATTAACCGAAGCAATTGCTGAATGTGAGTCATTAGGAATTAAAATCCTTCCTCCGGATATTAATGAATCTCTAACTGATTTTACGATTGTCGATATTGATAAAAAGGAGCGTTTACCTGCTGGTCGAGCTCGAGAAGAGGATAAAGCTATTCGTTTTGGTCTGGGAGCTATTAAAAATGTTGGCCAAGCCGCCATTAGTTCAATTTTAATCGCCAGAGAATCTGGTCGTTTTTCTTCTTTTACTGATTTTCTCCTCCGAGTTGATCAATCAAAAGTTAATAAAAAAGTTTTAGAATCATTAATAAAAACAGGTGCTTTCGATCGTTTCGCCAAACGATCAGTTTTACTCCAAGTTTTACCTGAATTAAAAGAAAAAATTACCCGTTTAATCAAAGATAAAAACTCCAATCAAACCAGTTTGTTTGATAGCTCTTCCGGTAAAACCGCTCCAATCGAGATTAACGATAATTTTACTGATATTCCTGAACTTTCCTTAACCGAATTATTAAGTTACGAAAAAGAATTATTAGGTTTTTATCTCACCGACCATCCCATCAGAAATATTATTAAAAACGTTTCTGATCGTATAAGCCATAGAATCAATCAATTAGATCCAACTTACCATCAGGGTCAGGCAATTACCCTAGCTGGAATTGTCACTATGGTTAGACTAGTTAACACTAAAAAAAATAATTCCAAAATGGCCTTTGCCAAGTTTGAAGACGATACCGGCAATCTTAATTTAGTAATTTTCCCTCAAATTTACAGCCAGACCTCTGATTTGTGGCAGACCGAAAAAGCTCTTCTCATTTCCGGAAAAATTGACCAGCGAGACAACGAAGTCTCCTTTCTGGTTGATAGCGTCGAAGAGATTAGTTCTCAAACAACTCCTGCCCACGAAATTTTAATTCCTCGGGGGACTGCTAAAGATATTTTGGTCAAAATCAAACTTCTACTCCAATCATCACCTGGCCAGGACAACGTTTTTATTCTCATTCCCAACGGCGATAAACCTAAGAAAATTAAACTTCCTTTCACTGTTAACTATAATTCCGATATTGACAGTCAGATAAAATCTCTATTAAACTAGAATCTCAGGGGTTCAACCTGATTATTTTCCCAATTTAGGTTCGTGGCTCTCTAAAAAAATACTTTTAGATTTTTAACTATGCCATACAGTAAAGAAAACAGTTGTTTTTTTGAAATTGCTCCAAAAGTAGAAGAACTACTGTTGCAAGAAACTCTTATTACTCGGAGCCAGGAAGTTCTTCCTACTCATCCTTTATACGAACCTTTCATTGGTCCTGAAATCACGGCCGAGGTTCTTACTACCGAGTTTTCTTCGACTGGTTCGATCACCACCATTTCTACCCCCGAAGCAGAAATTATTAGTGGCCTTGGTGGCTTCGTCCCCAATACTAGCGGAGAGTTAGTTTTTATTCCGCCTCGTTTTCACTTGGGTCCACCAGCTCAAATAGATATGGCGGTTGCTACTCATCATCTAGCCCAAACTTCTAGGCTTAAAAATCTACAGCTTTCTACCGATTCCCAGCAATCAGGAATAGTAATGTTTACCCGAGAAGGACATTTAACCGACTGGCAAAGAGCAATTTATTTTGCTACCGGTCAATCGCTACCCACAACCCTAGTTACTATTTCTCACCAAGATGCCGATAATTCTTTTACCCGTCAGGCTGTTATCCGCGCCCAACCCAATTTAGAGGGTTTTAATCTTGGTAAACTTAACGTTCTTCATCTTTGTGATCCCGTCGCCTCCGGTATGCAACAAATTGCCGTCCTTGAATATTTTGAATCAATTAATAGTTTACCCAAACAAGTAATTATTATTGCTCCTATGGCAACCCGTTTTGGTATGTCTGTAATAGAATGTTGGTGTAGGGAGAGACAAATTAACTTTTTGGGTTTAACTTGTGCCACTCTGCTTGATTCATATCCACCCTTATTTTATTATTCGCCTTATCCCAAAAGTGCTAGTCAAATTGCCCGACCAATAGCTGAAATTGCTGATCAAGTTTTATCCGTTTTTCCTGAAACTCGTGGTTGTATTCGTTGTAATTGGACCGCCTCACTCATGGGTAATCCTGAATTAGCCCTTTCTCAATCAGAAGAGGAATTGAAAAATTTGGGCACCTCCAATACAGAATTACGACAGAGTTATTCCTGGTTCACTCCGCAAATGGCCAAAGAAGTTGGTTTATTGGATTCGTATCTCCCCTTTTCCACCAGGCTTGCCCTGAGACGCCCAAGCTGATAAAATACCTATCTATGGCAAATTCTTTAAATTGGCGTGGAAAAATTAATTTTGGTACAGGAGATACCATCAAGGTTCATCAAACCGTTATTGAGGGTAACAAAACCAGAACTCAAGTCTTTGAGGGTATTGTTATTCGTATTCGTGGGCATCAAGGCTTAAAAACTTTTACGGTTAGAAAAATCGGTGCTAATAATATTGGGGTAGAGAAAATTTTCCCGGAAAATACTCCCACAGTAACCAACGTTGAACTCAAAAAAAGAGGTAAAGTTCGTCGGGCAGTTCTCAGCTATTTAAATAAGCGAATTGGCAAAAAAGCTACTAAAATTAAAGACGTTTTTGTTAAGGCTGAGGTTAAAGAAGTTCCCAAAGAAGAATCCGCAGTTGAAAAACCTGTCGAAGTTAAATCCGACAAACCCGATCTAGCTAAAAATAAAGTTGTTAAACGTCCTAAGACTGATAAACCCAAAAAAATCAAAAAGGGTCCTAAGAAAATTGTTCGCAAAGAACGCGTCTTCGTTCGTTAATTACTCAAAACGTTTCCTAAAGAATTGACAGTTAATCCCATATATATATTACTATGTGGGCATGGATAAAAAGGGAGAAATCACCGTAGAACAAATAACTGAAAGTATTGAGACGGCTAAAAGAAGAGGGCAGGAAATAAGAGAAGCACTAGAAGCAGGCGGTTTTTTAAATCCAGATTATGCCAATATCCTAGGAACATGTTTAACGGGGGATAGTGATAAAACCTTTACTTGGGATGAAATTAGAAAAATTATGGGGGAAAAATTTGCAAAACAGGAAGAACACGCCAGAAATGACCCGCTCCCCTTAAAATAGACACTACTTCTATTAATTAGTAGTTTAAAAATATGGGGATCATTGCAAGTGAGGTTAAGCAAGAAATATTGTCTCGGGTTAAAGCAGGAGAGAAAGTTAAG